>Ga0209751_10000225_pt1 | contig 60044 bp, 57 predicted proteins | sample RifCSP13_1_FD_184019 | JGI IMG/M metagenome (GOLD analysis project Ga0209751, IMG submission 184019) | Soil microbial communities from Rifle, Colorado - Rifle CSP2_sed 13_1 (SPAdes) (version 2) | ecosystem: Environmental > Terrestrial > Deep subsurface > Rock core/Sediment | place: Rifle...
CGGTCCGCCAGGAGGAGCTTCTGGCCCGGCTCGCCGATGGGGCCGGGATCCGGACACGGGGCGAGGAGCTGGCACTCCTCGCCGACATCGGCCGGGCGATGCGCGACGCGAGCATCTGCGGCCTCGGTCAGACCGCGAGCTCGGCAATCGAATCGGCCTTCCGGCAGCCGGGTCTCCTGCCCGAGCTGGTGGCGCCGTGACGACCGAGCACCCGACCCGCGCGACCTACGAGATGCCGCCCGAGCTGGCGCGGGTCTTCACGACGCCGCCGGCCCGGGCATCGCGGACCCCGGAGGCGCCCCCGGTCGAGGCGCCGACGGCGGTGACGGTCACCATCGACGGCATCGAGGTGTCCGTCCCCGCCGGATCGACGATCCTCGAGGCCGCCCGGGCCCGGGGCCTCGACCTGCCGACGCTCTGCTACCTCGAGAACCTCGCCCCGGTGAACGTCTGCCGGGTCTGCGTCGTCGAGGTCGCCGGGTCGCGGGTCCTCGTGCCGGCATGCTCGCGGAAGGTCGAGCCGGGGATGGAGATCCAGACCGAATCCGAGCGGGTCCGCCACTCGCGCAGGCTCGTCCTCGAGTTCCTCGGCTCGTCGGTGGACCTCTCGCTCGCCGGGCCGCGCCGGCCGGACGGGGACCTGGCGCGCTGGGCGGAGCGGTACGGCGCCGACACGTCCCGGTTCGGGCCGCCGGCCGAGCCCTCGCCGGCGGGTGCCCGCGATGCCCGCGACGCCGGCCACCACCACGCGCCCAGCGGTGCAGAGGCCGCCCTGGCCTCGACCGTCACGCAGCCCGTGAAGGTCGACAACGAGCTCTACGTCCGGGACTACTCGAAGTGCATCCTCTGCTACAAGTGCGTCGAGGCCTGCGGCGAGGACGCTCAGAACACGTTCGCGATCGCGGTCGCCGGCAGGGGCTTCGATGCCCGGATCTCGACCGAGTGGGCCACGCCCCTCCCGGATTCGGCCTGCGTCTATTGCGGCAACTGCATCGGCGTCTGTCCGACCGGGGCGCTCATGTTCAAGTCCGAGCGCGACATGCGGGCCCAGGGGACCTGGGACGAGTCGGCCCAGACGGTGACCGAGACGATCTGCCCGTACTGCGGCGTCGGATGCGTCCTCGACCTCCATGTCCAGGACAACACGATCGTGAAGGTCACGTCGCCGATGGACTCCTCGGTCACGGACGGCCACCTCTGCATCAAGGGCCGCTTCGGCTTCGAGTTCACCAACGAGCGGCGGCGGCCGTGAGCCGGCGGTGGTGAGGATCCCGTGAGCCTCCTTCGGGCCGCCGTCATCGGCACCGGCTTTGTCGGGCCGTTCCACGTCGACGCGATCCGGCGGGGCGGCTACGCCGAGGTCGTCGCGATCGCCGGCTCGGATCGCGAGCGGACCCGGGCCCGGGCGGCCGCGCTCGGCGTCGCGCACGCGACGACGGACGTGGGGGCGCTGCTGGCCGACCCCGCGATCGACGTCGTCCACGTCTGCACCCCGAACCGGACCCATGTCGAGCTCGCGACGGCCGCCCTCGAGGCGGGCAAGCACCTCGTTCTCGAGAAGCCAGTCGCCCTCGATGCGGGCTCGGCTCGGGGCCTGGTGGACCTCGCGGCGCGACGGGCGCGTCACGCCGCCGTCGCCCTGACCTACCGCGGCTACCCGATGGTCCGCCGAGCGCGCGAACTCATCGCCGCCGGCGAGGTCGGCGAGCTTCGGCTCGTCCACGGCGGCTACATCCAGGACTGGCTCGCCAACCCGACCGACTACAACTGGCGCCTGGAACCCGACACGGGCGGTGCCTCGCGCGCCGTGGCCGACATCGGCTCGCACTGGTTCGACATCGCCGAGTACATGACCGGCCGGCGGATCGAGGCGGTCTTCGCCGACCTCGCCACGTTCCTCCCACGGCGTTCCCGGCCGGTCGGCGGGGCGGCGCTCGCATTCGGCGCGGCGTCCGGTCCGACCGAGGATGTCGAGGTCCATTCCGAGGACGCGGCCACGATCCTCGTCCGGTTCGAGGGCGGCGCCCGCGGTGCGGCGGTCATCAGCCAGGTCAGCCCCGGCCGGAAGAACGGGCTCAGCCTCGAGATCGCCGGGTCGCGGACGACGCTCGACTGGGACCAGGAGGACGGCGAGCGGCTGACGATCCGGGGCCGCGCGGAGTCGCGGATCCTGACCCGCGGCGCCGAGGACGGCCCCGGCGCGGGGCCCGGCATCCCGTCGCTGCCGGCCGGCCATCCCGAGGGCTGGGCCGAGGCGCTGCGCGACCTGCTGCGGCCGTTCTACGCGGCGGTGGCCTCCGGCGCGCGGCCTCCCGCGGATCCTGCCGTGGCGCCGTACCCGACCCTCGCCGCCGGCGCCCGCGGCGTGGCCTTCGTCGAGGCCGTCCTCGCCTCGGCCCGCACCGAATCCTGGGTCCCGATCCCGGGCTGAGCGACGGGTCGGCGCCGCGCGGGCGTGACCCTGAGTCAGCATTCCGCGGCCGGGCAGAGCGCCTCCGCATCTCGACGCGCGTAGGTGACCCTGACGAGTCCCTGACTCACGGATCGTCGTGCAAGGACACGGTCGTCGGCACTCCGCGCGGGGTCAGGGAGGCCACAGGCAACGTTTGTTGACTCTGGGTCACGGCAAAGCCGCGGAGGCGGCCGAGCCACCGTGGCCCGCAGTGCTCTTGGCGCCCCCCCCGGTTGAGCAGTGGCAACCGACCGAGCCCCGGAGCCGGCGGCTCGGTTCGAACGCGGCGGCGCCCGCGAACCGGCTGCTCAACGCCCGACACGAACGCCTCTCGGAGGTAGACGCAGGATCTCGCCGCGACCGGCATCGACTCGCGCCCACAGGATGGCCGGTCCTGGCCACGGGCGATCAGCACCCGTCAGGGCGTCGAAGGCATCGCTGGTGCGCGCCGGGTAGGCGGCGCCGAGTGTCGCCGCGAACTGTCGGGCGATCTCACGGGTCTCAGTCGTCGAGCGGATGACGAGAAGGCGCGAGGCAGTCCCGGGAGGAGATCCATCCCCGAGGGCCGCGGCCTTCTCGCTCGACCAGCGGATCAGTTGCTCGAGGCGCCGGAGCTCGGACTGCACCTCGCAGGCGATCACGTCGTCGGCGCCACGGATGACGAGATCGATGACTCCATGGACCGGCCGCCTCACCTGGACCTCGGGCTGGCCCATCCACCTCAGGTGCAGGGCGCGAAGGAGTGCTTCCACGATCGGCGCCTGGAAGCGATCGTGGATGCGCGGACCCGAGCTTGGGAAGTATCGGACGCTCAGATCGGCACCGAGGGCAGCGCCGATCGCCATGAGGACTTCCAGCGACGCCCCGGTCTCGCCGGTCTCAATCCGCGAGTAGTGAGCGCGATCAATGCCGGCGGCACGGGCCACATCCGCCCGTGTGAGTCCGGCATCCTCGCGCATGGCGCGAACCTGATTTCCGATCACGCGCCTGAGCTCGCGCTCCCGTCGCGCCAACTCGCGGATCCCGACAGGAACGGTGGAGCGCGATCGTCCGGCCATGACCCGAAGTCAACACCATGGCCCTCAATGCCCAGTCAACCTGGCCCTCACCTCCGGCTCACTCAGCGAATGTGCATGCCAGTCATGGCAAGGCGTCGAACGGGGTCCCGCGAGACCTCGGAGCCTCGCTCGAGCGGCGATTGCTGACTCAGAGTCACGCTCTGCTGTGCCGCTGGCCCGATCGTGCCGTCGGGTGCTCGGTCGTGGCGGCGCGTGCTCGGTCGCGGGGCCGCCCGCGGCTTCGTCCGTCAGCCCCGGGCGCGCTCGTTGCGGGCGGCGGCCTCGGCGATCTCCCGGATCCGGGCGGCGCGCGTCTCGGGTCGCATCGCGAGGGCGACCCAGCCGAGGAGCTGCTTCCGCGCCGACGGCGGGAAGGCGGCGAAGCTGGCCGCCGCCGGGGGGACCGCCGCGAGCGCCGCGGCGAGGTCGTTGGGAACCTCGAGCCGCTCGACGCTGTCAAGGACCTCCCACGAGCCGTTGGCCTTCGCCCGCTCGATCGCGGCGAGGCCGGCCGGGGCCATCCGGCCGGCGGCGATGAGCCGCTCCACGCGGGCCTTGTTCGTGGCGGCCCAGCCACTCCGCGGCTTGCGCGGCGCGAAGTACAGCTTCCCGCGGTCATCGTCGACACGGCCGCCGGTGCTGTCGACCCAGCCGAAGCAGAGCGCCTCCTCGATGGCCGCCTCGTAGTCGAGCCCGGCTCGACCAGAGCTGGCCCGCCACGTCACGAGCCAGGCGCCGCTCGAGGTCTCGTGGTTCGCCTCCAGCCAGGCGCGCCACGTGGCCCGATCCTCGGCCTCCACCCAGGGAGCCTCGTCGAGCGCCGACATCGATGCCCTGATCTCAGAGCGCCATCAGGTCGCGGAGGTCGATCCGGCCGTCGTGGGTGTAGACGTTGAAGCCGTCGCCCCGGAGGAATCCGACGAGGGTCATCCCGACCCGGTCCGCGAGACGGATGGCGAGGTCGGACGGCGCCGACACGGCGCACACGATCGGAATCCCCGCGACCGCCGCCTTCTGCACGATCTCGAAGCTCACCCGGCCCGACACGAGCAGAATCCGGTCCCAGAGCGGCAGCTCCCGGGCCAGGACCCGCGAACCGATGAGCTTGTCGAGGGCGTTGTGCCGCCCGACATCCTCGCGGACGGCGACGAGCCGCCCGTCGGTCTCGAACAGGCCCGCGGCATGAAACCCGCCGGTCCGCTCGAAGGCGGCCTGGGCCTCGCGGAGTCGGTCGGGAAGCCCGACGATGACGGACCGCACGACGACCGGCAGGCCCTTCGGGAGCGCCTCCGCGCGGACGGCGACCTCCTCGATCGAGGCCTTGCCGCAGATGCCGCAGGACGCCGTGGCGATGAAGTGCCGCCGCTCGCCGATCGAGGGATCTATCTTCCGGGCGAGGCGAACGAGGACGGCGTCGTCGGGGTCAGCCATGAAGCCGGGGTCGCCCACGTCGACGCCCAGGACCTCGTTGTCCTCGAGCAGGCCCTCGGTCGTCAGGAAGCCGACCGCGAGCTCCTTCTCGTGGCCGGGGGTCCGCATCGTGACGGCGATGTTGACGGGGGTCTGGCGCGGCCCCGCAGCCCGGATCTCGAGCGGCTCCTCGCCGACGACCAGGTCGTCGCGCAGCTCCAGCTCGCGCCCTCGAACGGCCACGACCTTCGTGCTCGTCACGTGGCGAACGGGCAGGACCGGATCGAGCGGCATGGTCACCCGGCGAGTGTAGTCTGACTCCATGCGCGAACCCATCCTGACCGGCCCTGAGCACGCCTTCGTGGCCGAGACCCGAAGGGCCATCCTGGCCACGCTGCGCCCAGACGGCGAGCCGCGCCTCGTACCCGTCTGCTTCGTCCTGACCGACGAGCCCGACGACATGGGCCGGCCGGTCATCTACACGCCGATCGACGAGAAGCCGAAGGCGTCGGCGGACCCACGCCGGCTGGGACGGGTCCAGGACCTCCTCGTGCTCCCCGCCGTGACCCTCCTCGTCGACCGCTGGTCGGAGGACTGGACGCACCTCGCCTGGATCCGGCTCAGTGGCCGCGGCGTCCTCCTGGAGCCGGAGCCGCGCGAGCGGGCGGAACATGCCGCGGCGATCACGGCGCTCCGGGCCAAATACCCCCAGTACGCCGATCACGACCTCGAGGGCCGACCGATCATCCGGATGTCCATCGACCGCGTCCAGCGCTGGGGCGACATGACACCGAGCGCCCCCGAGCCAGCAGAGGCCACCGAGGCCGCCGACAGCTGACAACTAGGCGCTTCGCTCGAGATGGATCGCCGGGGCGATCGGGCGGAGGCAGTGGGTGGAGCTCATCGCCCGCGAGTAGGCGCCCGTGCCCAGGATCGCCACGATCGCTCCCTCCTCGACCGGCGGGAACGGGTAGTCCTCGGCGAAGAGGTCGTGGCCCTCGTTGATGTGACCGGCCACGCCGACGGTCCAGGTCCGCTCGGCGAGCGGATCCCGACACGGCACGATCTCGCAGAGGAAGCCGTAGATGAAGTAGCCGCAGCTCAGGTTCCAGCCGGCATCGAGTCCGACGAACCGGGCCCCGGCCCGGTCCTCGATGCTGACAACCTCGGCCAGGAGGATGCCGGCGTCCTTCGCTAGGTGATCGCCCGGCTCACAGCCGACCGTCACCCCGAGGGGGCCCAGGTACCTGGCGAGGACCGCGGCGTAGGCATGGAGGTCCACGGGGATCTCGCTCCCGCGGCCCGGCCCGCCCAGGCCACCGCCGACGTTGACCTCGCGGATCGGACAGCCGCGGTCCATCAGGTGCCGCGCCATCCGCGTCGCCGCCTCGAGCGCGCCTTCGAAGGCCGGCAGGCCCTCGGCCAGCCAGCCGGAGCCGGCGTGGAAATGGACGGTGTCGATCGTCAGGCCGTGCCGCCCTGCCACTTCGAGGGCCTCATCCAACCGGTCCTCGTAGATCCCGAACTTCGTCGGCCGGTCGCCGGAGTACTCGAGGCCGGCGTGGTAGCCGGCGCCGCGGGCCGGGTTGACGCGGAGCCCGATCGTCCGGCCCGGAGCACGCCGCCCGACCCGCTCGAGCTGGCTGATGCCGTCGAGGTTGAGGTGCAGGCCGTCGGCGGGGAGGATCACGTCGAGGTCGCGCTCCGAGAGGTTCGTGCCGGTGTAGCTGATCTCGTCCGGCCGGAAACCGCACTCGAGGGCCCGGGTCACCTCGCCGGGCGAGCAGGCATCGATGCCCACGCTCTCCGGCAAGCCCGGCGCCCCGAGGCTCCGGAAGACGGCGAGGACCTCGCGATCGGGGTTCGCCTTCATCGCGAACCGGAGGCGGTACGGGATCCCGGCGCTGGCCAGCGCGGCCTGGAACCGGCGGGCATTTTCGCGGTAGCGCTCGAGGTCGTAGACGTAGAGCGGCGTGCCGTGCTTGTGAGCGAGCTCCGAGGCAAGGCGACCGGCGATCCGCAGGCGACCGCCCTCGACGTCGAGGCCCGGGCGGATCCACCAGTCGGGCGCGGCCGTCGCGGGCCCGGACACGGGGCCCGGCCCGGCCGCGAGCGTCGTCATCGACGCCGGCCGATCCGGCCGAGGTGCGTGTCCTGGAACGCCGTCGGGTACTTCAGGCCGTAGCCGAGCGCCCGGTCGATCCCGACGTGACCGAGCAGGACGGCCCCGACGAGGATCAGCGGGCCAGACTGGGCGACGAGGGCGATGAGGAGGACGAGCCCGGCCGTCGCCCAGTTGTGGACGATGTTGTAGAGGATCGCCCCGGCATGCGGCCCCCGGAGGTAGCCGAGCATCGAGAGGTCGGGCAAGAGGAGGGCCACGAGCAGGAGCGGCAGCGGCTGGTTGAGGAGGACCCAGATCACGACGCCCCAGGCGAACGCGATGACCCCCTCGGCCCGGAGCCAGCGCCGGACCCACGGGGTCGTGTCCTCGAGGTGGACATTCCCGGTCACGGCGTCTGCGCTCGGCTCGCGTTCCATCCGGATCAGGAGGCGGCGCGACCGGCGGCGGCGGGGCCGTCCCGACGCGCGGCCGAGGGCGTCCAGCGGTCGGGCCCCTCCTCGACGTCGACGGCGAGCGCCTCGAGGAGATGCCGCGATGCGTGGGCGATCTCCTCGATGGCCGCATCGAAGGCCACCTGGTTCCGGGCCGAGGGCGCCCGATAGCCGCTCACCTTCCGGACGAACTGGCGGGCCGCGGCCTCGATCTCGCCGGTCGTCGCGGCCGTCTCCGGCCGCCGCAGGGTCTTGATGCTTCGACACATGCGGGTACGGTACGGCCGATGACTCCGATCCGCCACACCGCGCCGCCGGCTCGCTGGTGGCTCCGCCGGCTCGCCTTCGCGATCCTCGCCGGCCTGCTCATCGCCGTCGCGATCGACGTCGCCCGGAACGGCGTGACGGCGATCTGGCTGCGGTACGCCGGGGCGGTGGCCTACGGCGCTCCCGGCGAACGGTTCGAGATCGCGGACGGCCACTCGCTCTACCTCGATTGCCGGGGGAGTGGCTCGCCGACGCTGGTCCTCGAGGCCGGGATGGGCTCCGACAGCGCCACGTGGAGCCCCGTCCACGAGGAACTGGCCGCGATCAGCCGGGCGTGCGCCTATGACCGGACGGGACGAGGCCGGAGCGACGGCGGCTCCGCCGGGGACCTGGCCGGGATGTCGGGCGAGCTCACCGGGCTGCTCGCCGCGGCCGGCGAGCCGGGGCCGTACGTCGTCGTGGGGCACTCGCTCGGTACGGTCATCGGGCGCGTCCACGCGACCCTCCGGCGGGAGGACGTCATCGGCCTCGTCCTCGTCGACGGCTTCGATCCGGACATCTTCGACGAGCGGGTGGTGCCGCTGCTCGGGCCGATTCGCGACCAGTACCTCGACCAGACCGCCGGCCTGTGGCGACTCGTGAGCTCGGTCGAGGGCATCGACGTCGAGGCGTCCCGAGCCCAGCTCGCGGACTCCGACGTCACCGGCCTGCCGATCGAGGTCGTCGTCGCCCCGCGGGTCGATGCGCGCCTCGACGCCGCGACCAACGACGCGATCGCGGCGTCGTTCGCCGCGGGGTACGAGGCCCTCTCGCCGGGGCTGGTCAGGCTGACGCTCGCCTGGGGTGCGAGCCACATGGTCCAGTTCGACCAGCCGGCGGTCGTCGTCGAGGCCGTTCGGCGGATCGTGGCGGACCTCCTCGGCTGAGCCGGTCGGCCCTGTCCCGGCGCGCCCCCGCGACTATCCTCCGTTCGTGGACCGCTGGAAGACCATCGTCGAGCCGTTCCGGATCCATTCCGTCGAGCCGGTCCGGATGACGACCGTGGAGGAGCGGGTCGCCGCCCTCGAGGCGGCAGGCTACAACCTCTTCAACCTCCACGCCGACGACGTCCTCATCGACCTCCTGACCGATTCGGGGACCGGGGCGATGTCGCGCGACCAGTGGGCCGCCATCCAGCATGGCGACGAGTCATACGCCGGCTCACCGTCGTGGTTCGCCTTCCTCGAGAGCGTCCAGGCGCTGTTCCCGTTCCGCCACGTCATCCCGACTCACCAGGGCCGGGCGGCCGAGAAGATCCTCTTCTCGGTCATCGGCGGGCCGGGGAAGTCGATCCCCAACAACACCCACTTCGACACGACCCGGGCGAACGTCGAGTTCAGTGGCGCCGAGGCGGTCGATCTCGTCATCCCGGAGGGCCGGGACCCGGCCGCGATCCACCCGTTCAAGGGCAACATGGACGTCGAGGCCCTCGACGCGTTCCTCCGCGAGCGCGCCGGGTCCGTGCCGGTCGTCTTCGTCACGATCACGAACAACTCCGGCGGCGGCCAGCCGGTCTCGCTCGAGAACCTCCGGGCGGTGCGCGCCGTCTGCGACGGGCACGGCATCCCGCTCTTCCTCGACGGCTGCCGCTTCGCCGAGAACGCCTGGTTCATCAAGCTCCGGGAGCCGGGCCAGGGCGACCGCTCGATCCCCGACATCGTCCGGGAGATCGCCTCGCTCGCCGACGGCATGACGATGAGCGCCAAGAAGGACGGCCTTGCCAACATCGGCGGCTGGCTGGCGATGAACGACGACGCCCTCGCGGAGCGCTGCCGCAACCTGCTCATCCTGACCGAGGGCTTCGTGACCTACGGCGGCCTCGCCGGCCGCGACCTCGAGGCGATCGCCCAGGGCCTCCGCGAGGTCGTCGACGAGGACTACCTTCGCTACCGGATCCGCTCGACGGCCTACCTCGGCGACGCCCTGGACGCGGCCGGCGTGCCGCTCGTGAAGCCGTTCGGCGGGCACGCGATCTACCTCGATGCCCGCGCCCTCCTGCCGCACATCCCGCCGCTCGAGTACCCCGGCCAGGCGCTCGCCGTCGCCCTCTATCGCGAGGGGGGCATCCGCGGCTGCGAAATCGGAACGGTCATGTTCGGGCAGCACCCAGACGGCACGGAATCAGCGGCCGCAATGGACCTCGTCCGATTGGCCATCCCGCGGCGGACCTACACCCAGAGCCACATCGACTACGTCGTCGAGGTCGTGAGCTACGTGGCTTCTCGCGCCTCCGACCTGCGCGGCATGCGGATCGTCCAGGCCCCGCCCGCCCTGCGCCACTTCACCGCGACGTTCGAACCGCTCGGGTAGCCGACCTAGATGCGATACACGTCCCCTGAGTCGTGCCAGCAATCACCCCACAACAATTGAGCTGGCGAGGTAGCCCGGATCGACTGCCCGGGCGACGTGACGAGCGCAAATGTGTCGATCTTGAGTCGCCGCACGCATCAGATGCCCGCGTCGCGCCGAAACCTCTGCGGGCGGTCACCGTGAGGTTCGAACCGATCGGCTGAGGTTCCTCGCCGGTCCCGTGAAGCGCGTCGGATCACGTCCCCAGCATGCGGCGGGCGAGACAGACCGGCGGCGTGGTGTCGAAGTGGGCACCGAGCTCGCTCAGGTGGGAACGGCCGAGCCAGTCGGCGTTGCGTGCCAGCCACGCGCTGAACCGCGTCGTGCCGAGGGCCGGCTCGTGGCTCACCAGAAGGACGGCCATCAGCCCGTCGAGCTCCTGGCGGGTCAGGATGACATCGCCGAGGGCACGTCCCAGCAGGCCCGCGGCCGCGAGCGCGATCGGTCCCGGCGTCGGCAGGAGGGCGGCGTGGCTGCCGATCGCATCGCGGATGACCGTGACGAAGTCGCGAAACGTGAAGACCTCGGGCCCGACGGCGTCGATCGTCCGGTTCGAGCTCTCGTCCGCAAGACGGATCGCAAGATCGGCCAGATCCTCGACGGCGATCGGCTGGATGCCGTATCGCCCGTCGCCCGGAATGCCGAACACGGGGAGCCGGCGGAGGAGGTAGGCGATCGTGTTCGGGAGGATCGGGTTGTCGCCGAACAGGACGGTCGGGCGAAGGATGCCGAACGAGGGGCCCGCGGCCGCCAGGGCGGCCTCGACCTCGGCCTTGCCGCGGTAGTAGCTCAGCGGCGACGAGGGATCCGGGTTGGCGATCGAGACGTGGGCGATCCGATCGACCCCGGCGTGCGCAGCCGCTCTGAACAGACGTCGCGAGCGCTCGACTGCGAGGTCGTGGCCGGCTCCACCATGGTCGTACCGCACCCAGTAGGTGTTGACGAGGACATCGATGCCGGCCAGCGCAGCAACGAGGGTCGGCTCGTCGTCGAGAGCGAGGGGCGAGCAGGAGACCCGCCCGCCGAACGGATCGGGGCGGTCGGGGTGGTTGGTGAGATTCCGGACCGTGTCCCCGCGATCGAGGAGTCGACCCGCGATGTGCCGGCCGCTAAACCCGAATGCCCCGGTAACCGCGAATGTGGCCATGGCCCTGGCCCCTGCCTCGTGAGCGGTAACATGCTATCTCAGAGAAGCAAGTATTGACCGAAGTATCCGCTACTGTCAAGTAGCACGTTCTTCCCTCGCCCGAGCGGCGGCGCGAGGCGGGGGCCGCTGCCAAGGGTCCCGCCAGATTGTCCCGCCGGATGGTCCCGACAAGGGTCGTAAGGGACGCCGTGACGCTGGGAGGGCCATCTGGCCGTGGGAGCGTCATCTCGGGCCGTAGGCGTGCGCTGACGGACTCAGGCCGAGCGGGCCGGGGTTCGAGCCCGTGCGCCGGCGGAGAACGCCGATCTCGCGCTCCAACCAGGGCGGCCCGGAATTCGAGCCGTGCGCCGCCCGGGACGCCGACCCGGGCTCAGTCCAAGCTCAGCCGTACTTCCAGTAGATCGGGCCGGTGTAGCAATGGGCGAGGGCGGTGCAGGCGGCGCCGCTGAGGTCCCAGGTGCGCCCGGCCACATACGGCCCGCGGTCGATCACCGGGACGGTGATCGTCCGCCCGTTCGCCGGGTTCCGGAAGGTCACGAGCGTGCCACACGGCAGCGAACGATGGGCCACACCCATGATCGTCGTCGTGTAGGCGTAGCCGCAGGCGGTCCGCTTGCCGTAGAAGCCCGGCCCGTAGAACGAGACGTTCCGGTCGTAGCGCCACGGGTTGAGGACGACCACGATCGGGTCGGCCGGCGGCTGCTCGGCGGGCGGCCGCTCGCCAGGCACGGCCGACGGCCCCGCGGGCATGGCGTCGCCGAGAACGTCGGTGGCGCCGAGCGAGCCGTCCGAGTTGAACGCTTGGTCTGGGGCAATGGTCATCGTCGAGCGTCCCGCGGACATCCCATCGAAACGGACCGCCGCGAAGGCAGACCTGTCGGGAGAGATCTCGGTGGCCGGTGGCCTCGAGGTGGCCACGGCCGGGACGGCGACCGCGGTGAGGGCGGCGATGAGCGCCGCCCGCACGATGACGCGGATTGATCGCACGTCGCCGACAACTGTACCCGGGAATCGCCTGCAGCGTTGAATCGGCCACCCGACCGCGACATGTCAGGGGGGTGACAATCGCGGACAGCGATGGCCAGACGGACGATCGACCTCGACGCCCCGCTCAACCTCGGGCTGGTTCTGGGACCCCTCGTGCGGGGCCGCGGCGACCCGACGATGCGCCTCAGCGCCGTCGCCGCGGCCCGGGCGACGAGGACCGCGGACGGCCCCGCGACGCTCCTCGTGGAGGCCCGCGGAGCCCGACTCGAGGCCGAGGCCTGGGGCCCCGGCGCGGACCGCGTCCTCGACGGGCTGCCGTCGCTCCTTGGCCTCGACGACGATGCGACCGGCTTCGAGCCGCGTCTTCATCCGGTCGTCGCCGACCTCGCCCGGCGGCTCGCGGGGCTCCGTCTCGGCCGGACCGGCGCGATCCTCGAGGCCCTCGTCCCGGCGATCCTCGAGCAGCGCGTCACGGGCTCCGAGGCAGTCCATGCCTTCCGGACGCTCGTGCGCCGCCACGGCGAGCCCGCCCCGGGCCCGGCGGCGACCGCCCAGCGCCTTCGTCTCCAGCCATCCCCCGAAGCCCTCGCCGCGCTCCCCTACTTCGCCTTCCACCCGCTCGGCGTGGAGCAGCGTCGCGCGGACATCGTCCGGCGGGTGGCCCGCGACGCGGGCCGCCTCGAGGCGCTCGCAGAGCTGCCGGGATCGCGCCGGGAGGTCGGGGTCGCGGCCGCGGCGCGGCTCCGCGGGTACTCAGGCGTCGGTCCCTGGACCGCGGCCGAGGTCACCCTGCGCGCGCTCGGCGACCCCGACGCGGTGAGCGTCGGCGATTTCCACCTCCCGAACCTCGTCGCGTTCGCCCTGGCTGGCGAGCCACGGGCCGACGACGCGCGAATGCTCGAGCTCCTGGAGCCGTGGCGGGGTCATCGGGCGCGGGTCGTCCGACTCCTCGAGGCCTCCGGCATCGCGGCGCCCCGGTACGGCCCGCGGTATGCCGCGCCGGATCGGCGCGGGATGTGAGCCGACCAGAGGGAACCGGCGGGCGCCGGGCTCGTCTGGGGGCCATGAAGCATCGAGCCAGCATCACCTTCCTCATCGCCACCTTCCTCGTCGCGGCCTGCTCCGGCGGCGCGGGTTCCGCGACACCCGGACCGAGCGGTTCGCCGCCCAACGGCGCGGCGCCCCAGGGCCTCGACGCGCGGACCTTCCTCTCGACGGGCGTCGAGGGACGCGACCTCGTTGCCGGTACCCAGATCCGGATCAGCTTCCAGGACGGCCAGGTTTCGGCGAGCGGCGGCTGCAACTCGATGAGCGGGCCGTACCTGCTCGACGGGGATCGCCTGGTTGCGCGAAGCCTCGCCACGACCGAGATGGCCTGCGAGGAGCCGCTCATGGCCCAGGACATCTGGCTCGCGGATCTCCTCGACGGGGCCACCATCGACCTTGACGGGACGACGCTCACGCTCACGAAGGGCGGGGTCAGCCTGACGCTCGAGGACCGCGTGGTCGCCGATCCCGACCGTCCGCTCCTCGGCACCCGCTGGGTCGTCGACGGCCTCGTCTCCGGCGGCGCCGTGTCGAGCGTCCCGGCCGGCGTTACGGCCGCGCTGACGTTCTCCGACGGCCGCGTCGACGTCGAAGCCGGCTGCAACCGCGGCGGCGGGAGCGTCGCGATCACGGCCACGACGCTGGGGTTCGGCCCGATCGCCCTGACGAAGATGGCCTGTGGAGCAAATGCGATGGCCGTCGAGGCGGCGGTCGGCGCCGTGCTGTCGGGCACCGTCACGTATTCCATCGTGGCGGGAACGCTGACGCTCGACGCGGGCGGCCCCGGCCTGATCCTCCGCGCGGCGAACTGAGGCCAGCCCGCCGGCACGGGCGGCGGCCCTCGGCGCGGGCCGCTCAGCGGGGGACGAGCGCCTCCGACATCGCCCGGAGGTGGGCGGGCGTGGAGCCGCAGCAAGCCCCGATGATCGAGGCGCCGGCAGCCCGGACCTCGAGCGCGTAGGCAGCCATGGCCGCCGGCTCGGCCCGGTAGACGGCCTTCATGTCGACGAGCTCGGGCATGCCAGCGTTGGACTTCCCGACCAGGACGGCGTCGGGGGCGACCGCCCGCATCTTCGTCACGACCGGGATCAGCTCATCGGGGCCGTTGCCGCAGTTGCCGCCGATCGCGTCGGCGCCCCAGTCCTGGAGGGCGCCGACCGCGCGCTCGGGCGAGACGCCCATCATCGTGTGGCCACGCGTATCGAACGTCATCGTCGCCACGAGCGGCAGCGCCGGCGCGGCCCTGCGCGCCCCGGTGATCGCGGCCCGAATCTCCTCGAGATCGGACATCGTCTCGATCCACAGGAGGTCGACGCCACCGGCGACGAGGGCCCGAGCCTGCTCCTCGAAGATCTCGACGGCCTCGTCGAAGTCCAGCGTCCCGATGGGCGCCATGATCGCGCCCGAGGGACCGATGTCCCCGGCCACGAGGGCGTCCACGCCCGAGGCCTCGATCTCGGCCCGGGCCAGGACCGCGGCCATCTGGTTGACCTCGCCGACGTGCCGCTCGTTGCCGTGAAGCTCGAGCCGGAGGCGGTTGCCACCGAACGTGTTCGTCAGGATGACCCGGGCCCCGGCGTCGAGGTAGGCGCGGTGGATACGGCGGACGATCGAGCCCTGGGGCAGGGCCACGTTCCACATCTCGGGCGGGTCGCCGAACTGGAGCCCGGCGGCAAAGAGCATCGTTCCCATCGCGCCGTCGGCAACGACCGACTGGCCGCTGCCGAGGAGCGCCTCCCAGCGGGCCCGGGCGACGGCGGGCGGGACGGGTCCCGGAGCTGCGTGGCCTTCGAGGAGCGTGTCCATCGTCCGGGAAGGGTAGCCCGCCTCCGGAAAACGGTCGAGGGCTCATTTCGGGGTCGAAGGGCCCCCGAGCTCGGCATGGGACAATCGGCATCGGTATCGGCATCGGAGCTCCGCGCCCACGGCGAGACAGGCGCCGATCCGGAGGGACCATGCTGCTCGGCCTCGATCACCTCGTTATCGCCGTCACCGATCCCGACGCGGCCGCCGCGCACCTGGAAGCGTCGGTCGGGCTCGCCTGCACAGGCGGCGGCCGGCATCCCGCGTGGGGCACCTTCAATCGGCTTGCCTGGCTCGGGGACACCTACATCGAGCTGATCGGGGTGTTCGATCGGTCGCTCGCGCCGAATGGCACCGTGTCGCTGGCGGTCCTCGACGCGCTCGACACGAGCCACACCGGCCTCGTCTCCTATGCCGTCGCGAGCGACGACCTGGACGCCGACGTGGCGCGCCTTCGGGAGGGGGGCTCGCCGCTCGGCGACGTCGAGCTCCGGTCGCGCACCCGGCCCGACGGCGAGGTCGTCCGCTGGCGGGCCACCTTCCCGCCCACGCTCGGACCGTCCGAACCTCCCTTCGTCATCGAGCACGAGCTCGTCGGCGCCGAGTGGGGCGACCGTGCCCGCGAGGTGCGGGCCGAGCTCGCCCACCCACTTGGCGGCCCGGCCCGGATCCTTGCGATCGAGCTGCCGGTGGCCGACATCGAGATCGCGGCCGGGGCCTACGCCCGAACCGTCGGCATCGAATTCCCGGACATGGATCCGCGCGGCGCGACCGCGCGCGTCGGGTCCCAGGCGATCCGGCTGGCCCACGGCGCGCCGCTCTGGAACCCCGCCGTCGTGGAGATCGAAGCGATCGGCTTCACCCCCGCGCCGGCGTCCCGCGAGATCGATGCCCTCGGCGTTCGCTGGCGCGTCCGCGCCTGACCCGCGGCGGCCCGCCGGCTGCGGCTGTAGCCTGAGGCCGATGACTCGACATTCCGGCGGTGCGGTTGGCGGGCAGCGCGTGCTCGCCGCGGTCGCGTTGGCGCTCCTCGTGGCGGCCTGCTCGGGTGCCCAGCCCACCGGCGACGGCCCGGCGAGAACGGCGGTACCCTCCGGGTCACCCCCGCCCGTCACGCTCGACCCGAGCCCCACCGATGCAGCCACGTCATCGCCTGTGGCGACATCCGAGTCCACCGTCCTCGTCGGGGCGGGCGACATCGCCTCGTGCGACTCGCTGGGCGATGAGGCCACGGCCAACCTCCTCGACGGAATCCCCGGGACGGTCTTCACCGCCGGCGACAACGCCTATGACCGGGGAACCGCCGCCGAGTTCGCCGACTGCTACGACCCGTCCTGGGGCCGGCACCGCGACCGGACGCTGCCGGTCGCGGGCAACCACGACTACATGACCGCCGATGCGGCCGGCTATTTCGGCTACTTCGGGGCCGCCGCCGGCGATCCATCGCAGGGCTGGTACGCCACGGACCTCGGCGCGTGGCGGATCTACGCCCTCAACAGCAACTGCGCCGCGATCGGCGGCTGCGAGGCCGGCTCGCCGCAGGAGCGCTGGCTTCGCGAGGACCTCACGGCGAATCCGCGGGCGTGTGCCCTGGCGATCTGGCACCACCCTCTCTTCAGCTCCGGCGACCACGGCAGCGACGAACGGACGGCCGCTCTGTGGCAGACCCTGGACGCTGCCGGCGCGGAGATCGTCGTGAACGGCCATGACCACAGCTACGAGCGGTTCGGACCGCAGGACGGCGATGGGGTGCCCGATCCGGCCGGAATCGTCGAGCTCGTGGTGGGCACCGGCGGGGGCAGTCACTACGACTTCAACGCGCCGCTCGCGAACAGCCTGGCCAGGGACAACACCGCCTTCGGCGTCGTGCGGTTCGAGCTCTACCCTGAAGGCTGGTCGTTGGACTTCGTGCCGATCGCCGGCGCGTCCTTCACCGACTCGGCGAGCGGCGCCTGCCACTGACCGGTCGGCGCGGTAGGGTTTGGCCCCGACAAGGAGACCCGATGCCCGAGATGCCGAAGTTCACGAAGTCGAGCGCCGAGGTCGTCGAGCGCTTCCGGGCCGCGCTCGACCGACACGCGGCGCCCGACCTCGTCCTGAAGCCGATGTTCGGCTACCAGTGCGCCTGGATCAACGGCAACATGGCCACCGGCCTGTTCGCCGACGAGTGGTGGGTCCGCGTCTCCGAGCCGGACCGCGACGCCCTCCTCGCTCTGCCGGGCGCCCATCCGTTCGAGCCGATGCCCGGCCGCTCGATGGGCCGCTACGTCGTCCTGCCGCCCGATGTCGCCGCCGGGACCGCCGACCTCGACGCCTGGCTGACGAAGGCCTTCGAATTCACCCGGTCGATGCCGCCGAAGGTGAAGTAGCTCAGCCCGCCGCCGGGCGGGTCATGGCGGCGGGATCGATGGCCGCGTCGAACGCCTCTGCCGTGAGGTAGCCAAGGGCCAGGGCGGCCTCGCGGAGCGTCGTGCCCTCGTGGTGGGCCTTCTTGGCGATCTCGGCGGCCTTGTCGTAGCCGATGCTCGGAGCCAGGGCGGTCACGAGCATGAGCGACCGGCGCAGGTGGTCGCCGATCACGGTGACGTCGGCCTCGAGGCCCTCGACGCAGAACTCCCGGAAGGATCGGCAGGCGTCGGTCAGGAGCTCGATCCCGTGGAGGAGGTCGTGGGCGATGATCGGCTTGAAGACGTTGAGCTCGAAGTTGCCCTGCGAGCCGGCGATCGTGATCGCCGTGTCGTAGCCGAAGACCTGGACGCAGACCATCGTCAGCGCCTCGGACTGGGTCGGGTTGACCTTGCCGGGCATGATCGAGGAGCCTGGCTCGTTCTCCGGCAGGCGGAGCTCGCCGAGGCCGGCCCGCGGGCCGGAGCCCAGCCAGCGGATGTCGTTGGCGATCTTCATCAGGCTCGTGGCGAGGGTCTTGAGGGCGCCCGATGCGAAGACCGTCGCCTCCTGACCGGCGAGGGCCTGGAACTTGTTCGGGGCGGTGACGAAGGGGTGCTGCGTGAGCTCGGCGATGCGCCGGGCGACCCGGACGCCGAATTCGGGGTGCGCGTTCAGGCCGGTTCCGACGGCCGTGCCGCCGAGCGCGATCTCATACAGCCCCGGGAGGGCGGCCTCGAGGCGGGCGATCCCGCCGTCGAGCTGGGCGACGTATCCGCTGAACTCCTGCCCGAGGGTCAGCGGCACGGCATCCTGGAGGTGCGTCCGGCCGATCTTGACGATGTCGTCGAAATCGCGGCGCTTGACGTCGAGGGCGTCCCGGAGGGCCCGGACGCTTGGGATGAGGCTCTCCACGAGGGCCGTCGCGACCGCCATGTGGAGGGCCGTCGGGAACGTGTCGTTCGACGACTGGCTGCGGTTGACGTCGTCGTTGGGGTGGATCGGCTTCTTGCCGCCGCGGGTGCCGGTGGCGATCTCGTTGGCCCGGCTGGCGATGACCTCGTTGACGTTCATGTTCGACTGGGTGCCCGAGCCGGTCTGCCAGACGCGGAGCGGGAACTCGGCCTGGAGCGCCCCGTTGGCAACCTCGTCGGCGGCCCGGACGATGAGCTCGCGCTTCTCGGCCGGGAGGAGACCGAGCTCGGCGTTCACCTCGGCGGCGGCCCGCTTCAGGATGCCGAAGGCGCGGATGATGCCGGGCGGCATCGTGTCGCGGCTGATCGTGAAGTGGTGCAGGCTCCGCTGGGTCTGGGCGCCCCAGTGGTGTTCGGCCGGGACCTCGATTGGGCCCATCGAATCGGATTCCGTGCGGGTCGCCCCGGAGCTGTCGCTTCGGCCGGCGTCATCGTGCTGGCTCACGCACTGAGTATGGCGCGGCGGCCGCAACTCCGGCAGGGCCGTCGGTCGTCCGGCGATGACCTCGCGACGCGCGGCCCGCGGCCGGCACGGCCTCCAGACTGGGAGTCTGGGATTCCTGCGCGCGCTGGCCGAGGCGCAGGGCTGGCGCAGGAGATCGAGACTCCGGGTCTTGAAATTGGTGCATGACGAGGCCCCGGTGGGCAGGAATCTCGAGCCGGAGCAGGATTCCGAGACTGTTGGTCTGGCCCGCCGAGGCGGCCGCCCGACGGGCATGGCGATTCCGGGGCCTTGACATTGGAGCGACTCCAGGGTCTAGGGTCTCGCCATGGCATCGACACCCGAGCGCGGCTTCCTCCTCATCGCCGACCTCAGCGGCTACACCGCGTACCTCTCGCGCGGCGAGATCGAGCACGCGCCGGCGATCGCCGGTGACCTCATCGAGACCGTCGTCGGGCGACTCGAGCCGCCCTTCCGGCTGGCCAAGCTCGAGGGCGACGCCGCGTTCCTGTACGTCGAGGACGGCCGGGCCGACGGCTCGCTGCTCCTCGATGCGATCGAGGTCGCCTACCTCGCCTTCCGGCGCCGCCTCCGGAGCATCGAGCAGGCGTCGGCCTGCGACTGCACGGCCTGCAGCACCGCGCCCCGGCTCGACCTGAAGTTCTTCGTCCACCACGGCGAGTACGTCCGGACCTCGATCGCCGGCCGCGACGAGCTCGCGGGGGCATCGATCATCGTCGTCCATCGGCTGCTCAAGGGCGCCGCGGCGGCCGCGGCCCACGACACCGACGGCCGGGCGATGGGCTTCGCGGTGTTCACGGCAGCGGCGGTGGCGGCGATGGGGGTCGATCCCGCCTCCCTCGGCGCGACGACGGAGGTCGAGGCGATCGAGCACCTCGGCGAGGTCACGACCCACACGATCGATCTCGAGGGTCGCTGGCTGGCCGAGACCGGCGCCCGACGGCTCGAGATCGCCGGCCGCGACGCGCTGTTCGAGGTCGAGGTCGATGTCCCCGCGGACCCGGCCACAACCTGGGCCCACCTGACGTCGCCAGGCCTCCGGCCGCTGTGGGAGGGCCCGATCGTGATCACCGAGATGGCCCTCGACGGCAGGCGCGGCGTCGGGACGCGGGCCCAGTGCGTGACCGGGCGCCTGGCGACGCTCGAGGAGATCGTCGACTGGCAGCCGTACGAGCACGTCGGCTACCGGCTCGCGGTGGAGGGCGTCGGCGCCGTCGAGGCGACCTACGATCTCGAGGCGGTCGGAGCGGCGACGAGGGTCCGGCTCCGCTGGGCCGGCGCCGGTTCGTCGCCGGAGGACGCGGCGGTCACGCGACTGCGAGGTGAGAAGATCGGGGGCCTCCGGCGGCTCGCCGCGGTCCTCGCGATCCCGATGGCGCCGCGGAACGGCGCCAGGCAGGAGCCGGCACTGGAGCTGGCGCAGGAGGTGCAGGCATGATCCGGTACTCGTCCGAGGTGACGATCGATCGACCGCCGCGGGCGGTGTACGAGGCGTTGCTCGATCCCGCGCGGTACGCGGAATGGACCCCGATGACCGATATGGCGTTCGATGACGACGGGCCGCCTCGTGTCGGGCAGCGCGGTCACTTCCGGATGAACGAGGGCCCGATCAAGGGCCGCCTCGAGATGGAGATCGTCGAGCTCGAGCCGGATCGCAAGGTCGGCTTCCGGGCGACCCATCCGAGCCTGGACTGGGTCGCCGTGAACACGATCGTGCCGGAGGGCAGCGGAACGCGCCTGACCTACGCCGGCGAGCTGTCGTTCCGCGGCGCGATGCGACTCATGGAGCCATTCATGAGCGGCGAGGTCCGGCGCGGCGAGGCCGCGGAGGCCGCGAAGCTCAAGGCGATGCTCGAGCGCGTCGGCGAGGGCGAGCTGGCGCCGGCCGAGGCCGTCGAAACGACCGCTTGACATTCGAGGCACTCCAAGGTTGAGTGCCGGCATGCGGATCGGCGAGCTCGCAGAACGGGTCGGGGTGCCGGCGGACACGGTCCGCTTCTACGAACGGGCGGGCTGGCTCCCCCGCCCGCCGCGCCAGGGCAACGGCTACCGCGAGTACGCCGAGGCCGACGTCGAACACCTCCGCCTGCTCATCGACCTCCGGCGCCTCGAGCTGCCGCTCGACGAGGCCGCCCGCCTCGCCTCGTACTGCCACTCCGGCCACTGCACAGATACCTCGGCCGAGCTGCCGGGCTTGATCGCGACGCGGCGGGCGGAGCTCGGTGAGCGGATGTCGAGGCTCCGTGATCTCGACGCCCGCCTCGCCGACCTCGAGCGCCACGTCGCCGAGGCCAGACCACGCAACCGCACCCTGAACGTGCTGTCGGCGACCGCACCGTGCTGCGACGCCGCCGCCGCCATCACCGGCGTCGCCGAGGGCGGCTGCGCCTGCTGCTCGCCGTCGGCCTGACGCTCGATGCGTGTGGCCTCGCCCTGGCTGGGGCGGCGCACGACTTCGCGAAATGACCATGGGACGAGCGTTATCCAGCGATCCGAGGGCCAGGGACGGCTCGTCGAGGCGGGATCACGCGGATTCGGGGGCCAATGCCCTTCCCGCGGTCATTACGGGCGATTCGAGGTGGTTCCGGCCTCGGGTTTGGTGATAACGACCACCGGGCGAGAATTCGGCGCAGGCTCGACCCTGGGCAGCCAGACAGGGTCAGACGACGTGGGACTCCCCGATGAGCTCGCCGCGGGCGAAGCGCTCCAGGCGGAGCGCGGAGACATCGACGGAGGGCGCGGTGCCGGTCACGAGCTCCGAGATGATCTTGCCGACAATCGGGGCGTGTTGGAAGCCGTGGCCGGAGAAGCCGTTCGCGAGGTAGAGGCCCTCGAGGCCCTCCACGGGGCCGAGGATCGCGTGATGGTCGCGCGTCATCTCGTAGAGCCCGACCCACGATCTAGCCAGGCCGGCCTCCTCGAGGGCCGGCAGGACACGCACCGCCTGCGGTAGCAGCTCGCCGGCGATCCAGCGATCATCGACGACTGTTTCGAATGTCGGAGCCGCGTCGGCGAGCCGGGGCATGCCCATGAGCACGCCCGGGCCCTCGCGGTGGAAGTAGAACATCGTGGCGGTGTCGATCACGAGCGTCCGTCGCTCGGGCCGGCCGGCGAAAGCCGAGGTGGTCACTACGTGGCGCGGCTCGGGATGGATCGGCAGCTCGATGCCGCACGCGGCGGCGAGGGCCGGCGCCCAGACGCCGGCCGCGTTGACGACGACCGGGGCATCGATCTCTCCGCCGGGCGTCGAGACACCGGTCACGTGGCTGCCGTCGGCTGAGGTCCGGATCGCCGTGACCTCGGTCCCGAGGCGGATCTCCGCTCCGTGCCGGCGGGCGAGCGTCGCGTAGCCGTTCGTCAGTCCTGAGGGGTCGGCGATCCCGTCGTCCGGCCCGAACGTCGCCCCGACCACGCCGTTGACGTTCAGGCCCGGGACGAGGGCCTCGGCCGCCCCCGCATCCAGCTCCTCCACTCGCGCCCCGAGCGAGCGCTGCATGGCCGCCGCGGCGCGATACCCGGCCCAGGCTGCCTCGTCGCGGACGAGGAACAGGTAGCCATCGACGTCGACGTCGAGCGGCAGGCCGTGCTCCTCCGAGAACCGCCGGATCATCGCCACGCTCGCGAGCGAAAGCCGGACGTTGATCTCGCTCGAGAACTGGATCCGAAAGCCGCCGGCGCAGCGACCGGTCGAGCCCGTCCCGAGCGCCGCCTCGCGCTCGAGGAGGATGACCCGGCCGGCCCCCGCGGCGGCCAGGTGGTAGGCAATGCTCGCGCCCATGGCGCCGCCACCGACGACGACGGCATCGGCCGCGTCGGCCGAGCCGGCCGCGTCGGTCACGGGACCGGGTCCCCGGGGCGGATCACCCGGTCATGGTAGCCAGCCTCAGCGGGCGCTCGGGCTCCGAAGCGACGTCCGTGGCTCGACCGGCACGCGGAGGACGAGACGGTCGAACAGCTCGGGCAGGAACCAGTGCAGGCCGTACAGCTTGCAGCCAAGGCAGTAGCCCGAGACCGCAAGGAGCGTCTGGAGGCCGGCGACCGCGGCGATCGGGGCCCAGAACCAGGGCGTCGCACCCGTGGCGAACAGGGCGAGGCCGATCGCGATGAACGCGGCGCCGAGGGCCTGGGCGAAGCGCGGGCCGAGCTCCGGCTCCGGGTTGAGCGGCGCCCCCAGTCGCAGGGCGCCCCGGACCGACGGCCACGGACGGCCGAAGAGGAACCACTGGGTGCCGAGGGCGGCGCTCACCGCGAGGGCGACGCCGACGACGGCGGCGACAACCGGCAGGTCGAGGGCGATCCCGACGACCAGGGTGATGGCCGACACGCCGGCGCCGAAGCGCTGGCCGCGCGGATCGATGGTGCGAACGCGAATGACGGATGACACGGGTTGACCTCGAAGGGGTACGGGGCTCGTCCCGGCGGGCGCGGCGCGGGCGCGCGGCCAAGGCCGCGACGGCGCGGGGGCCGCGGCGGCGCGGAGCCGGGGTGGACGCTTGGGTGCGGACCGAAGGACGGCCGGTCTCGGCCGCCGGGCTCAGGCCCGCCGGAAACAGGAGCAGCGGCCCGGGATACCCGTGGGACGCGTCATCGAGGCGGAGGATACGGCGGACCTGACGATCGGTCGAGCGGGGCTCATTCGGCCAGCCCCGCGGCGCTGAACGCCGCGTACGAGGGCTCGATGGGCGGGACAAGCCCGCCGCTCTGGCTTCCCGCGCCCGGCTCGACGCCGAACCACTTGGCGTCCGGCGTCTTCACGCCGTTGCCGGTGATCAGCGCAACGACCTCGTCGTCAGGGCCGATGAGACCGCGGCGGACCGCCTGCTCGAGGCCGGCGACGGTCACGCCACCGGCGGTCTCGGCGAAGACGCCCTCGGTCCGGCCGAGACGCCGGATGGCCGCCGAGGTGGCCTCGTCCGGGACGGCCTCGATCGAGCCGCCGGTCCGCCGCGCGAGCGCCAGCGCGTAGCGGCCGTCGGCCGGCGACCCGATGGCGAGCGACCGGACGATCGTGTCGGGGGCTCGGACCGGCCGGATGTCGTCAGAGCCGGTCGCGAATGCCTGGGCGACCGGCGAGCAGCCCTCGGCCTGGGCGCCGATGAACCGGACGAGCCGGTCCTCGACGAGCCCCGCGGCGACGAGGTCCTCGAAGCCCCTGGCGACCTTCGTGAACAGCGAGCCGGAGGCGATCGGGGCAACGACGACGTCGGGCAGCCGCCAGCCCAACTGCTCGGCGACCTCGAAGGCGAGGGTCTTGCTGCCCTCGGCGTAGAACGGCCGGAGGTTGACGTTGACGAACGCCCAGCCCTCCTCGTCGGCGATCTCGAGGCTCAGGCGGTTGATCTCGTCGTACGTGCCGCGGACCGGCACGACCGTCGCCCCGTAGCTCAGGGCGTGGTCGATCTTGGCCGGCTCGAGGTCGGCCGGCACGAAGACGACGGCCCGGAGGCCGATCGCGGCGGCCGCTGCCGCGGTCGCGCCGGCCAGGTTGCCGGTCGAGGCGCAGGCCAGCGTGTCGAAGCCGAAGGCGACCGCCCGGGCCGCGGCGATTGCGACGACGCGGTCCTTGAAGGACAGCGTCGGGTTCCGGGTGTCGTCCTTGAGCCGGAGCCGGCCCGGGGCGAGACCCAGCTCGGCGCCGAGCCGGTCGGCGCGAAGAAGCGGCGTCGACCCGACCGCCAGGCCGCGGGCCGGGACCTCATCGACGGGCAGCAGCTCGAGATAGCGCCAGATGCCGGGCGCGCGAGCCTCGATCGCGGCGCGGCTGACCTGGGCCCGGATCGCCTCGCGGTCGTAGACGACCTCGAGCGGGCCGAAGCAGGCGGGGCAGACGAAGCTCGGTCCGACCGCCTCGGGGCGGAAGCAGCTCCGACAGCGCAGCCCGACGATCCGGGGGCGGCGCGCGGGATCGACCTCGTCATCGATCTTGTCGTCGGACTCGGATTCGACGCCGGGACCGACGGGGGGGGCCGGCGGCACGACGGCGAGGCCGGTCGCGACCGGCGCGGCCATCATCGACGGCGCCTGGCTGCGCTCGTCGGTCGTGGTCGTCTCGGTCGTCATGGTCGGCTCCTGGTCGGGTGGGCGTGCCGCGGGGCGCGCTCGGCGGTTCTGCCTACCGATCGTGGCCGGAGAAACAGGAAACCCTTCCTGGGAGAGGAAGGGCTCGGGTGGATCCCTATCTCGCAGGTGGTTGTCCTGCCCGGACTTGGCACCTTGCCGGCGTCGCCGTCGGCAGGTTGTCGTGGCTTCGCAGGGCCGGTCCCTCCACCACTCTCGATAGGCTATTCGGTTGTCGCCGGATGGTACGGGCCAGACCGCCGGGGCGTCAACAATCGCGGGCTGCGCGAAGCACGGGCTGCGCGAAGCGTCAGTCGCCGGTCACGACGATCGTGCCGACCATGCCGTAGGCCTCGTGCTGCGGCAGGTGGCAGATGTAGCTGAAGGTTCCCGGCGTCTCAAAGGTCACGACGGTCTCCACGGTCGTGCCGGCGGGGATCGATTGCTCGGTCGGGCGGGCGCCGTGGGTAGGCTCCGTGCCGGTCCGGTGGCGCTCGTGAGCGGCGGCGTCTCCGACGATCCATTCGTGGTCGATAGGGTCGCCGTTCACGAGGACGAAGCGGATTGGAGCGCCGGCCGGCACGGTCAGGGTTCCGGGAGTGAACCTCGAGTAGTGGATGTCGATCTCGATCGTCCGGTCGCTCATGTCGGCCGCCCCCCGGCCGGCACCCATGGCGATGACCATCAGCCCGACAAGGGAGGCGGCAGCGAGCCAGCGACGCCGAGTCATCGAACGGCGGCCGTGCGGCCTCCACCGGCGCGGCTCGTGACAAGGAGGATCAGGAGCAGGGTGCCGGCCGCGATGATCGTCAGGGTCGTGAGCAGCCGTCCGACGTCGACCGCGCCCGCGGGCGCCGACGAGGCCACGATATCGAGGCCCGCCTGGTGGCGAGATGGCGTGCCTTGGCCGGAGGCGTCGATCGCGAGGTCGTAGCGGAGCTGGCCGGCGCTCGCGTCGACCTCGATCTTCGTCAGCCACCCGCTCTCGGGGACCCAGTCCATCCCGCGGTCGGAGCGGAGGTCGGCGAGGAGCGATTGGGTGGCCTCCTGGCTGTGGGCCAGGTCGATGCCGTTGGAGCCGCGAGGGCCGGGCAGGAGCGCCGGTTTGCGGTCGGTCAGGAGATAGACGTCGGCCTCAACCCGCTCGCCGCTCGTCTTGCCGAGGGCGAGGATCCGCAGCGGCACCCAGGGGTTGGGCGTGGGGATGGTGATGTGCACCGGCGTTCCATCGCCGATGTTCTGGCCGCGCTCCGCGGCCGCCGTCGCGTCAAAGGCCGCGGCGAGGAAGATCGGGCTGCGCGAGGCGTAGAACTCGAGGACCTCGGGAGCGTCTGGCGGCAGCCGGAAACCGTGATCCGCGGCCCACTGGCCGACCTCGGCCGCGCCGCCCCGCAGGACGGTCAGGTCCAGGGCGTCGATCCGGACCTTCATGAGCTCCTCGGCCGAGGCGGCGGCCCCAACCCGGGCGGCATCGAAGAGGAACTCGGGCTGCGGGTCCGTCTCGCGGAGGAGGCGCTGGAGGGTCCAGTCGCCGCCCTTCTCGACGCTCGTTGGGACGCCGGGGAGCGGCGTCAGCGAGCCGAACGCGCCGCCTCCTCCCGCGTACTCGAAGGCGGTCACGTAGTGCTCCACGCCGTCGTGGTAGCCGGCGAGCGTGGTGGTCCGCAGGAGGTTCACGGCCCCGTTCGGGCCGATGAGGCCGCCGCAGGCGAGCGCCGGCGCAGCCGAGACGAGGAAGGCGGCCACGAGGGCCGGGAGGAGGAAGATCCGACGTCGTGCCATCGCACTGGCCTCCGTTGGAGCCGGAGCGGGACGTCCGGCCGGTGTCGATGGCAGTTCGACGCCGGAAACGGCGGTCCGGTTCCTGGTTGCCGTGCCAGCGGCGGCAGACGCGCATGTCGACAGACCCACCAGGGTTCGCTGGGTAGCATCCAAGGTGGGCGCCGCCCAGCCTCACCGACCCGCGTGGCGGAAACCATCCCGGCGCGAACGTGGCTCGGGATGGATCGGTCGCGACGTCGCCGCCGGGCGACCGGCCGGGCCGGCAACGATGCAGGTGGGCGATTCCCCGGTGGGTTCCGGGGTCGCGGCCGCGGAGGTTCCCGGGGGCCAGCAACCGACCCGGCCGGCAGGCGCCTCGCCGACGGAATAGCCTGTCCACGATGCGCCGAGTGCTCCTCTGGATGGCCGCCAACGGCTGGCTGCGCAACCGGATTCCGAGGCTCTGGTTCGCCCGCAGGGCGGTCCGCCGGTTCATGCCCGGCGAGGACCTCGAGAGCGCGCTCGCGGCGGGCGTCGGCTTCCAGGTGGAGGGTCTTGGGACGCTCTACACGCGCCTCGGCGAGAACCTGACCCGGATCGAGGAGGCGAACGCCATCGCCGATCACTACCGCGGGGTCCTCGACGCGATTCGCGAGCGGCGCCTGGACGGCGAGATCAGCATCAAGCTCACCCAGCTCGGCTTTGACCTCGACCTGGAGCGGACCTTCCATCACGCGACGTCGCTGGCCGCCCAGGCCGCCGAATCCGGCAGGACCTTCTGGATCGACATGGAGGGCAGCCCCTACACCGAGTCGACGATCGCCTTCTACGAGCGGATGAAGGCGGCCCTCCCGAACACCGGCATCTGCCTCCAGGCCTACCTGAAGCGGACGGCGGCCGACGTCCAGCGACTCCTCCCCCTGCGTCCCGAGATCCGGCTCGTGAAGGGCGCCTACGCCGAACCGGCCAGCGTCGCCTACCAGTCCCGTCACGACGTCGACGCCAACTACCTCGCCCTGTGCGTCCTGATCCTCCATGCGATCAAGGCCGGGACTCGCATCCGGCTGGCGCTGGGGACGCACGACGTGCGGCTCATCGAGCAGGTCGCGGAGCACGCCGCGGCCCTGGGCCTGCCGAAGACGGCCTTCGAGGTCCAGATGCTCTACGGGATCCGGATGGACCAGCAGCGGCGGCTCGCCCGGGAGGGCTACGTCGTCCGCGACCTCATCGCCTACGGCGAGGCGTGGTACCCGTGGTACATGCGCCGCCTGGCCGAGCGGCCCGCGAACGTGCTCTTCGCCCTTCGGCAGATCGTCGGCTAGCCGCGGCGCGAGACGAGACGACCCCCGCCGGTCACCGGCGGGGGTCGCAGCAGGTCAGAGCTGGGGCCTCGGGCCCTGTGGTTTCACTCGGTCAGCGATCCGCCCAGAGGACGTGGGTCAGGACCATGTTGCCGGCCCCGAAGTCGCGGACGTACCAGGCCCCGTGGCCGTGGTTGGTGACCTTGACGAGCGTGCCCCAGGCCGCATCGGCCGCGTGACCGTTGGCCGCCGCGGCGCCGGCCGCGGGCGCCGAGGCGACCGTGGTCGTGCCGTCGAGGTGAGCGTAGATCGAATCGAGCTGCGCGTAGTCGTGCGCGTTGGGGTGCTGGTTCGAGCTCGGGTTGTTCGTGTAGTCCATGCACGTCCCGAGGTTCGCGTTGTTGAAGTTCTCGTCCTGGTGGTCCAGGCCGAGGGTGTGGCCGACCTCCTGGCACATCACGAGGTTCCGCCATGCCGATGTGTTGTACGCCGGGGTATTGAAGTACGTGTCGTTCAGCTTGACGTAGGCCTTCGTGATGTGCGTCCCGCCGGTGATGCTGATTCCGGCGACGCCGAGCCAGCCGTTGTTGCCGTACGTGCGGTTGCAGACCTGGACCATCCCGGTCGTCGCCTTGCAGTTCCGCGGGTTGGTCGACCCGGCGACGATCGTGGTGTCGAGGACGGTGGAAGCCGACCAGTCGCTCGATGTCGTCGCGAGATACGAATCCCAGGCCGACGTGACGTTGTCGCCCAGCTTCAACGTGAACGGATTCGAGGTCCGGGCCCAGTGATAGCCGCCCCAAGAGTGGCTCGCGGTGACGGCCGCCGGCAGGACCAGGGCGAGGGCGAGGCCGGCGGCGAGCAGGACCGCTCGGCGGGGTGCGCGTGTCATCGAGTGACCTCCAGGGCGGCAGGCTGACCAGCGGAGTTGCGCCGAGGATACCCCCCATCGCCCGGCCAGGAAAAGGCGGCGAGGGCCGCCCGCCGGAGAGAGCGGTGCCACCAGGCAACCCCCGCGCCTCCGTCGATGCCGTCGACCGGCGGTCGCTGTTTCGCCGCCTTGCCGTGGCAGTGATGCAAGACAGGGCCTCGAGGATTCAAGAATCGGGGCTGGCGCTGACAATCGCGCTGCGTAGAATGTGCGCGGATGATCGACTGAGAGCGTCGCCACGTCGATCGGTTGCGCGTATCCCTGCCATGCATGCAGCGTCGATGCAAGAGGAGCCCCCGAGCCATGCGAATCCGTGATGCCAAGCCGGAAGATCTCGCCCCGAAGCCGCGCAAACCGCGCGCCCTGAGTCCTCGCCAGCAGGCCATCCAGAAGCGGGATCAGGCGCTCGTCAAGGTCCTCAACGAGATCGCCGTGGGACCGATGTCGTCGATCAAGAAGATCGAGCTCGAGGAGAACGAGAAGCTCATCACGATTCGGGCCGCGGTGTCCCGCCAGGTCAAGGCCCACCCGGCGTCGATCAACATGGGCGTCCGGGGCGGCGCCATCTACCTCAGCCGCTCCCCGATCCCCGGGGCCCGCGGCGGCCGGCGCCGGAAGGCCGCGACCGCCTAGCTTTGCTCGACTGCCCGGGGCTGCTCGGGCGCCGGGGCCTCCGGCCCGAAATCGGTCAGAGGATCCTCGAAGAGCGGCATCCCGGCGCCGTGCCGGTAGAACGGCCGCTCGTCGGGCGGAGCGGGCGTGTTCCCGGCGATGAGGTCGGCCGCCTTCTCGGCGACCATCATGACCGGCGCATAGATGTTCGCATTCGTGACCGACGGGAAGACCGACGCGTCGACCACCCGAAGGCCGTCGAGGCCGTGGACGCCCATCGTCGCCGGATCGACGACCGCGTCCGGACCGACGCCCATCTTTGCCGTGCACGACGGGTGGAGCGCGGTCTCCGCGTCGCGCGCGACCCAGTCGAGGATCTGGGCGTCGGTCTCGACCGCCGGGCCGGGTGACAGCTCGCCGCCGTTGAACGGCTCGAAGGCCGGCTGGTTGAGGATCGTCCGCGCGACCCGGATCGCCTCGACCCACTCGCGGCGGTCCTGCCCGGTCGAGAGGTAGTTGAAACGGATCGCGGGGTAGGTCCGCGGATCCGGCGACCGGAGCTTCACGCTGCCCCGCGCATCCGAGTACATCGGCCCGACGTGGACCTGGTAGCCGTGACCGGAGGGCGGCGACGAGCCGTCATAGCGGATCGCGAGCGGCAGGAAATGGAACTGCAGGTTCGGCCAGGCGACGTCATCGTTCGAGCGGACGAAGCCGCCGGCCTCGAAGTGGTTCGTCGTCCCCGGCCCGCGCCGGAGGAACAACCACTGGAACCCGATCCACGGCTTCCGCCAGTGCTGGAGAGCCGGCTGCATCGACACCGGCTGCCGGGAGCGGTACTGGACGTAGACCTCGAGGTGGTCCTGGAGGTTCTCGCCGACGCCCGGCAGATCCTCGACGACGGGGATCCCGAGGACCTCGAGCTCGGCCGCCGCGCCGATCCCGCTGACCTGGAGCAGCTGTGGCGTGTTGATCGAGCCGCCGGCGAGGATGACCTCGCCGGCCCCGATGGTGCGGACGGCACCGCCGCGGCCGCTGCCGGCCTGGTACTCCACCCCGACCGCCCGTCGGCCGTCGAACAGGATGCGGGTCACGAAGCGCGACGTTCGGACGACGAGGTTCGGGCGCCGCATGACCGGGTGGAGATACGCCCGCGCAGCCGAGATCCGCCGGCCGCGCCGGATGTTCCGGTCGAAGGCCGCGAACCCCTCCTGCCGATAGCCGTTGACATCGGCCGTCGGCGGGTAGCCGGCCTCCTGGGCGGCCGCGAAGAAGGCCTCGAACAACGGGCTCGCCGCCGGCCCGCGCTCAAGCGGCAACGGCCCGCCGCGACCGCGCCAGGGGTCGTCCGCGGCCGCCGCGAGGGCGTCCTCCATGCGCCGGAAGTAGGGCAGGCAGTGGGCGAAATCCCAGCTCGCCATCCCGGGAGCCGCTGCCCAGCGCTCGAAGTCGAGCGGGTTGCCCCGCTGGAAGATCATCCCGTTGATCGACGACGACCCGCCGAGGACCCTGCCCCGGGCGTGGTAGATCCGCCGGCCGTGCATGAGCGGCTCGGGCTCCGATTCGTAGCGCCAGTCGTAGAACCGGTTCCCGATCGGGTAGGCGAGCGCCGCCGGCATGTGGATGAAGACGTCGAAGCGCCAGTCGGGACGACCGGCCTCGAGGACCAGGACCCGGGTCCCCGGGTCGGCCGACAGCCTGTTGGCGAGGGCGCACCCGGCGGACCCGCCGCCGACGATGACGTAGTCGAACTGCTCGCTGGGCACGGCCGGATGCTAGCGCGCGGTGGTCACGCTCCGCGGTGCGTCTCGTGGAGGAGGCCGATGAATCGCTCGCGGGACGCCTCCAGGACCACGTCGACGTTCGGGGCGAGGTGCTCGACGCCGAGGTGGTCGACGACGGTCTGGCCCGCCGTGTGCTCGCCGGTCGTCTCGACCCGGACGTTGAGCCGCTCGACGCGGGTCGCGATCGACGGGTCGATGGCCACGGCCATGGCGATCGGATCCGGGAGGTCGAAGCCCGCGAGGTGGGTCTCGGCCTTCACGAAGTCGGTGAGGGTGGCCTGGATGTCGACCGCGAACGCCCCGAGCGGCCCGACCGCCCGCAGGCGGGCCGCGTCGGCGGCGTCGATGACCGCGTACTTCCGGGAGATGTCCCAGCCGACCATCGTGAGCCGGGCGCCGGCCCCGAAGACGATCGCCGCGGCCTCGGGATCGACCCAGATGTTGAACTCGGCGGCGGCGGTGATGTTACCCACGGCGTCGGCCGTGCCGCCCATCGTGACGATCTCGCGGAGGCGGGCGGCAATGCCCGGGTCGCGCTGGATCGCCCGGGCGACGTTGGTGAGCGGCCCGAGCGTCACGAGGGTCATCGTCCCCGGCGGCCGGCCGTTGATCTCGTCGACGAGGATGTCCACGGCATGGCCCGGCGCGCGCGCTCGGCCGGTCAGCGGCAGGCCGATGTCGCCCAGGCCATCCTGGCCGTGGACGAACTGGGCCGTCCGGAGCTCGCGGACGAGGGGCGCGTCGCAGCCGGCGTAGACGGGGACGCGGCCGGCGAGGCCGCACAGCTCCACCGTGTAGAGCGCGTTCTGGACGGCCTCCGGCAGCGGCACGTTGCCGGCGACCACCGTCACGGCGACGACGTCCACGTCGGGGTGGCGGAGGGCCATGACGAGGGCCACGGCGTCGTCCGAGGCCGTATCGGTGTCGACGATGAAGGTCCGGCGATCGGATCGGTCGGGCATCGCCGAAGGGTAGCCCGGCCGCCGAGGTGATGCCGGCGACCGGGGGATCGCCGTCCGGCGCCGATCGGGCGGGCGGTCAGGCCGCGATCGGCCGCGATCGGCCGCGATCAGCTGCGATCAGCTGCCGGAGGCCAGGGGCGCGACGGCGAACTGGACCGCGAACTGCTTGCACCAGATCACGACGCTGGCCGCTCCGGCAGGGTCCGAGCCCGCCGGCAGGTCCATGTTGAAGTTGCCGTCGGTCGCCTTCAGCCGGCCGAGGTCGATCGCCGCGTCGTCGTAGCCGGCCGGGTCGGGCGAGACATAGACGTAGAGATCGGGCCCGTTGCGGACCGAGAAGTCCTCGAAGCGCACTGTCCAGGCGCCCGGCGCGGTCTCGATGAGCGTCGCGGTGCCGATCCCGAAGTGGAATTCGTCGGCGCCGGTGAACGTGCCGCTCCGGGGTGCGGCCAGGCCCGGACCGGGCGTCGCGGTGGGCGCGGCCGCGGTCGGGGCGGGCTCGTCGAGGGATGTGCGGATGAACAGCGGCGAGCCCAGGTACCAGCCGCTCGGCAGGCCGATCGCGAGGGCCAGGACGACGAGGGCGCCGGTCCGTCCCGGATGCCGCCGGGCCGCTGCGAACCAGCCGCGCCGGCGGGCGACGACGAGGCCGACGACGAGCAGGACCGCGAAGCCGATCGCGATCGGGACGCGGTTGGGATAGAGGTTCGTCGCGAGGAAGCGCTCGAGATCGCCGATGAGGTTCACGTGCGCAAGGGTCGACGTCGTCGATGACGCCCGGATGACAGCCGCATTTGGCCGCTCTCGCGGGGCGGCCGTGCGCCGCAGTCACGTTCGAGGGATCGAATCCGCTGGACGGCGACCGTCGGCGGGTGCTCGACGCGCTTCCGAGAGTGTGAGTCACGCCTGGGGCCCGACGCCACGATCGGCGGGCTGGCCCGGCCCCTCGGGTCCGGTGTTGTTGACTCCGAGTCACGCCGCGCGCCCAGGGTCGGGCTCGACGGGTGGCAGCGCGCCAGTCAGCTTCTCAGCTCGGCGCCGGCAGGCGGAACCAGAACGTTGTCCAGGCCTCGTCGGAGGCGGCCCCCACGCGACCGCCGGCGTCCTCGATGAGGCGCTTGACGATGGCCAGGCCGATCCCGGCCCCGCCGCGCTCCCGATCGCGCGACTTCTCGACGCGGTAGAACCGCTCCCAGACCCGGGGCAGGTCCTCGTTCGGGATCGGGGCGCCGGTGTTCGCCACCCGGACGAGGATGCCGTCGGGGGTCCGGGCGGCCTCGACCCGGACGCTCCCGCCGGCCGGCGTGTAGCGGATCGCGTTCTGGAGGAGGTTGGCCATGACCTGGGCGAGCTCGTCCGGGCGGGCGTCCACGACCAGGCCCTCGGCGGCCGCCACGGTCAGTTCCACCGACCGCCGGGCGAGGGCCGGGGCGGCCAGGTCGGCTGCGCCGCGAACGAGCGCCCCGACGTCGACGGCCGACGGCCGCGGCCGCTCCCCCTCCGCGCCGGCGAGGACGTCGAGCGAGGCGGCGAGGCGGCCCAGGCGATCGACCTCCTCGCGAAGGGAATCGAACGTCGCCGGGTCGGGCGGGAGGACCCCGTCGCGGAGGGCTTCGAGGTAGCCCTGGAGGTTCGTGAGCGGCGTCCGGAGCTCGTGCGACGCGTTGACCACGAACTCGCGACGCATCATCTCCTGCTCCTCCAGGCGGTCGGCCATCGTGTTGTAGGCAATCGCCAGCGCCCGGACCTCCGAGGGACCCTCCTCGGGAACGCGCGCGGTCAGGTCGCCGGCGGAGATTCGCCCGGCTGCCCCGGCAACGTGCTTGATCGGCCGGGCGAGCATTCGGCCGAAGATCGCCGCGAGGACGAGGGCGACGACGGCCGCGACGGCCAGGGCGATCCCGAACACAACCGTCACGCTCTCGTCGAACATCGCCCGGGCATGCTCGGCCGAATCGCCGGCCGCCAGCATGAGCGCCTCGAACGTCTCGCCCCCGACCCGCAGCACCCCGACGGCGACGACGGCGAGCGCCAGCCCCGCTACGACGAGGGCGGCCAGGGCGATCCGTCCGGCGATGCCGCCCCGTCTGGCGATGCCGCCCCGTCCGCTCATCCCGGCGTGAGCCGTTCCACCGGGCCCGCGGCCCGGTAGCCGGCGCCCCGAACGGTGGCGACGAACCGGGGCGCGGAGGGATCGTCACCGAGCTTCTCGCGCAGGCGCTTGACGTAGACATCGATCGCCCGGTCCGTGACGTCCGCCTCGCCGACCCCGTGGATGGCGTCGAGGAGCTGGTCGCGGCTGAGGATGCGGCCGTCGGCCGCAAGGAGGGCGGCGAGGAGCCGCAGCTCGAGCACGCTCAGGGCGACGTCCCGCCCCGCGACCCTGACGGCGTGGCGGGCGATATCGACCTCGAGGTCGGCGGTCCGGTAGCGGACGACGGCAGCGCCGTCGAGGACGTCTCGCTCGGTCCGCCGCAGGATCGTCCGGACTCGGGCGACGAGCTCGGCCGGCGAGAAGGGCTTGGGCAGGTAGTCGTCGGCGCCCTCGGTCAGGCCCTGGATTCGGTCGCCGGTCGAGCCGCGCGCGGACAGGACGAGGATCGGGATGTCGCCCAGGGCCCGCGTCCGCCGGATGACGGCCAGGCCGTCGACCTCGGGCAGCATGAGGTCCAGGATGACGAGGCGGGGCAGGTGCTCCTCGATCGCCCGGAGGGCCGCTCGCCCGTCGCCCGCGGTCACGACCCGGAAGCGCTCGCGCTCGAGGTAGGCCCGGACGAGGGCGACGATCTTGGGGTCGTCATCGACCACGAGGATGGGGGCGGATTCGGGACGGGCCATGAGGTCGATCATCGCCCGTCGAAGGCTGCGGGACAACCGTGACGGCTCCGTGACGGGGTGTCATCGCGGTGTCGCCGGGGCTGGCGAACCTCCGCCCCACTCCCGCCGGACGCGGGACGGCTCGCCGATCAGCCCCCCACCGGGTCGGCCCAGGAGGAACCACACATGTTCCGACGTCTCGCCACCGCCGCCGTCAGCGCGGCACTCCTCGTCTCGGTGGGTGCGTCCACCGTTGCCGCCGGCGGCCCCCCGAGCCTGTCGTTCTACGTCGACGACGTCCGCTACCGGACCGTCGGCACGCCGACCGACTTCTCCGGCACCGGCGCCCCGTCGTTCACCTACGACAAGATCTACGCGCTCGGGAACGGGCTCATCAACGTTGCCGAGGCGAAGCCCGGGGACCGGGACTACAACGGCGGCCGCTGGATGGTCCTGCCGATCACCTGGTCCGCCGGCGTCACGGCTGTCCAGCTGACGAGCGCCGAGGAGGTCGAGGCCTGGGCCGACGCAGGCTACCTGTCGATCTCGACGACCCCCGCGAAGCAGTTCCTCTGCCCGGTGATCCCGGACAACGGCCACTGATCCGTTCGCTCCTCCAAGCTCGAAGCCCCGGGCCGATGCCCGGGGCTTCGTGATTCGCGACGAGGTGCGCTCCGTCTAGCGGGAGCCGGCCGCGACCCTCTCGCCGATGACCTGGCGCGCCTTGCCCGGGTTGTCGGTGGCAAACGCGACGCTCACGTTGCCGCCCTCCATGCCGGTCGGCAGGGCGGCCTCGATGTTGACGCCGGCGTCGGCCAGCTTGCGGGCCACCATCGCGAGCGACCCCGGCTGGTTGGCCAGGCTGGCGACCACGAGCTCCACCTCGCGGGGTCGGAACCCGGCGTCGCCGAGGGCGCGCTTGGTCCCCGATTCGTCGTTCGTCAGGAGGACGACGCTCCCGGAATCACCGCACGTGGCGCCGGTGAAGGCGAGGATGTTGATCCCCTTCTGGGCGATCGCCTCGGTGGCTCGGGCGAGCTCACCGGGCTTGTTCTTGAGCTCCACGATGAACGCATTCATGAGGAGACTCCTCCGCTGGCTGGACCCGGGGCGACGGACATTCGCCCGCCGGGGCAGGCCGCTGAAGGCCGGATTCTAGTCCTGTTGGACAGGCCTGCCAACCGATCGCAACCTTCGCGCTGGGGGCGGCCGCGCGGGACCGGGGAGCCGGTCTCAGCTCGCTCTCAGGAAGCGCGGCGAGGATTCGGCCATCGTCAAGCCTGCCTCCGAAGGAGATCGTCGTGCTCCAGCCGAACCGCGTCGCCGGTTCCAGCGTTCCGCAGGAACCCACCCTCGCCGTGGCACCCGTGCCCAGCTTCGAGGGTCGTCCCCTCCCCGATCCGACCGAGCCGGCCTGGGACCAGGGCCTCGCCTTCGACGTCGAGACCCTGATCGACCGGCGGCGGGCCCTGAAGATCTTCGGCGTCGCGGGCGCCGGGCTTACGCTCGCAGCGTGCGCCCCCGGCGCGACCGGCCTCCTGACGGCATCGCCGGGCGCGACGGCCGGGGCATCGGCAAGCGCCAACACGACGGCCGGGGCCACCACCTCCGCCGACTGCGAGACCGCGATCCCCGAGGAGACCGCCGGGCCGTACCCGGGCGACGGCTCCAACGGCCCCGACGTCCTGGGCCAGAGCGGCGTCGTCCGGAGCGACATTCGCTCGAGCTTTGGCTCTTCCACGACGACCGCCGAGGGCGTGCCGCTGACGATCCGATTCGCGGTCCTCGACCTCGCCAATGGCTGCGCCCCGTATGCCGGCGCGGCCGTCTACGCCTGGCACTGCGATCGAGACGGCAACTACTCGATGTATTCGCAGGCGGCGGCGAACGAGAACTACCTGCGCGGCGTCCAGGCCGCCGGCGACGACGGCCTCGTCGAGTTCCAGAGCATCTTCCCGGCCTGCTACCCGGGCCGCTGGCCGCACGTCCACTTCGAGGTCTATCCCAGCCTCGATGCGGCGACGAGCGCGGCCAACAAGATCGCGACCTCGCAGATCGCCCTGCCCGAGGACATCTGCACCGAGGTCTACGCCACGAGCGGCTACGAGAGCTCCAGCCGGACGTTCTCGCAGGTCAGCCTCGCCTCGGACAACGTCTTCGGCGACGACGGCGGCGCCCGCGAGCTCGGGACGATGAGCGGCTCGATCGACGGCGGGCTGACCGTCGAGCTGGCGGTCCCGGTCGGCACCTGAGGCTCGGCCGCCGGACGCGGGGTTCAGTGGGAGGGCAGGCTCGCGAGGGCCGTGCGGGCTCGCTCGCGAGCCAAGTTCCAGGACACGAGCCCAGCCTCGGCCGACTGGGCCGCGAGGGCCTCGCGGCGGGCCGCCAGGGCGGCGAGAACGGCGGCTCGATCCCCCGGCTCCAGGGCGTCGAGGGCGCCGACCAGGACCGGCACCGCGTCGTCGTCGAGCGAGAGCAGGTACGTCGCGTCGAGGCCCGGATAGCCGTCGGGCGGCACGCGCGCGGGGTCCAGGAGGCGGGCGACGTTCTGCGTCGCCACGAAGGCCTGCGGTCCGAGCGCCGAGACGCCGAGGGTGATTGCGATCGCCGCGATCGCGAGCCCATGGACGAGCCAGCGCATCCGGTCACGGAGGAGGAGCGCGGTCGCCAGGACGCCGGCGACGGCCAGCCAGGCGATCGAAGCCCCGACGTAGAACCGCAGCTCCGTCCAGCCGTAGGCCTGGAGATAGAGGCTCAGCCGGACCGCGGCCGAGACGAGGATGAGCCCCGTCAGCCCGAGCAGCGCAAGGGCGCTGATCACGAACGCTCGGGACCGCTCGGCGAGCACGTTGCCCACCATCAGGAGGCCGCCGGCGAGACCGACGACCGCGACGAGCTCGAAGTAGCCCTGACGGGCATACGTGCTGTACGGCTGGCCCGTGGCGGCGAGGGTGTCGCCGGCCCCGAACAGGTAGGCAATCTGGAGCACGACGAAGACGGCGAAGAGCAGGTCGACCGCGGCGAGCACGACCACGGCCTCGGTCGAGGCGCGCGCGCGGAGCATCGCGGGGACAGACCGGGCGGCCGCCTTGGGGCCGGGGCCGGGTCCGGCCACCCCGTCCGCAGCGACCGGGCCGGCAGTCCCCGTCCCGCTTGGGGCCGGGTCACGGACGGATCGGGCAGCGGCCTCGGGCATCGCGTGGAGGCCGGCCGCGATCGACAGGGGGCCACTCACGAGCCAGGCTGCGACGAGGACGAAGGCTGTCCGGCGGAGGGGCTCGGTCGGGTCGATCGATGTCGCCAGGACCGTTGAGACGAGACGGGCGAATACAGCATCGGCGGAGGCGAGGAGAGCCCCGAACACGACCACGACCGGGACGGCGAGCAGGAGGCCGCGAACGACGGGCGCGGTCCGACCCAGCCGGCCGACGATCCGCGTCGCCGAGGCGTCCGAGGTGGCGCGGCCGAGGATCGCTCCGGCGCCGGTGACGAGCGCGACCGTTGCCCACAGGCCGAGCTCGACGACGGCCGCGGCCGCCCGCCGGGTCACCGGTACGCCGCTCGCCGCGTAGGACCACGCTCCCAGCGCCGCGGTCGCGAGCCCGAGGTTCAAGCCGACGAGGGTGGCGTCCGAGCGGACCGCGACGACGATCGCGCTGGCCATCGCCACGAACGGCAGCCACAGGTCGGCGCGGTCGGGCCGGCCCCGGCCGCGTCCCAGCCAGGTCATGGCAGCGAGCAGCCCGCCGGCACCCAGCGGCACGTTGATGCCGAGCAGGGACCGGTCGAAGAGAAGGTCGGCCAGGAGGCCGAGCAGGAGCGCAAGACCGACGAGCAGGCGAGCGGCGCGGGCATCCACGGCGTGACTCCAACGCGAGCGGGTTTCGTGGCAGGCTTCCCACGGACGACCGACCGGCCGGCCATGTGGCGTCCGACAGGCGGCCAAGTGGCTCGCGCGGGTAGAGGGCGGCTTCCGGTCTTCGCCCGACGCCCGATGCTGCCAGCATCACATTCGGGGTAGGAGGGCGATACGCGCCGCCGTGACGCCGTCGTCTCGCGTGCCACTCGCACGGGACGAGCCTGATGGAGGTCAACGCGGCCGCCGGACGCCCCCTGTCGGCCCGGGTAGCCACCGGTTTGATGCTGGCACCGGAATCGGGCCCGGTAGGCAGGCCGGGGTCAGCCCGAGGGCGGACGGCCGGAGTCGAGCCGGGCGAGGATGTTCCGCTCGAGCTCGAGGATCCGCCCCTCGAGCGCCTCGACCCGGCGCAGGATCTCCGTGTTCCCGGTCAGGAGCTGCTCGTTCTGCTTTTCCTCGATGTCGGCCTCGTCGGCGGCGTGCTCGAGGGTCATCCGGTCGCGCAGGGCCGCGCGATTCCCGGCCAGGAGGATGAGAGGCGCCGCATAGGCGGCCTGGGTCGAGAAGGCAAGGTTGAGGAGAATGAACGGGAACGGGTCGAAGTCGAAGAGCAGGTAGACGTTGCCGGCGATCCAGGCCACGACGATCGCGGTTTGGATGGCGATGAATCGCCAGCTGCCCATGAACGTGGTGACCCGGTCGGCGACCCTCGCCGCGAGCGGCGCCTCGTCGAGGAACTCGCGATTGACCGCGTGCCGATAGGCCGCCCGTCGTGCGCTCGCCATTGCCGAAACCTCCTGGTCCGTGACCCTCGTGGCGGACGATACGCCCGGCGCGCTTGGCGTCCATGGCCGTGCCGGTCGGTACGGACAAGCGCCGCTCGGCCGGCCCGTCGACAACGCAGGAGCTCTGGCGCTTGTTGCTCGGGCCGCGCTGGAACTGGGACGACGAGCTGTCCGATGACTCACCGCGAGTACGTCGTCTCGGGACGGATCCGCTGCCTGACTGACGAGGGCACCGAGGCCGTCGGTGCGCCCGGTGACTTCCTCTTCATCTCGCCCGGTCACCGGGCCTGGGTGGTCGGCGACGAGACCTGCAGCCCGATGGCAGGTAGACGGGAGCTCCGCGAACCAGCGTCTGATGTTCAGCCTGGCCGCCTTCGCCCTCCTGGGCGGCGGCGTGTGGGCACGCCCGACACCGTCGTCGCGGGACGCACCACCCCAAGGCGGGCATAGGCCACCTCGGCCGCAGATCGGACGGACGCTGCCTCCGGCCCTGATACCGCCGTCGCGAGGCAGCCCAGGCTGCGGGCCTCCTCGAGCTTCGCCGAGAGCGCCGCGAACCCATTGACGGCCGCGCGGAACGCCGCCACCGCGCCGCGCCGATCCTCGGCCACGAGCCGGATCTCACCGGCCACGCGGTCCACGAGTGGGCCCAGGAGCGCGTTGCCGGCCGCGAACCGCCGCGCTTCCGGCAGGAAGGCTGTCGCTGCGCCGAGATCGCCCTCCTCGCTGAGGGCCTCGAGGTAGGCGAACGCGTGCTGAGGACCGTACGTTCGCCCTTCGTGCGCGCGATCGGCGGTGATCGCCCGGGCCACGTCCGGGTGTCCGCTGGCGGTCGCGTACCGCGCCTGCCAGGCGCTCGCGCTCTGGTCAGTGAGCGGATCGCCCAGGACGGCGGCCAGTGTCCGGGCTTCCTCCGCCCGACCCAGGACGGCAAGGGCAGTCGCCCCGATCGCAGGCCCGTCCCGGACCGCCTGGCACTCCGTCGCTGGGTCGGCCCGAAAGGCGGCCATGTGCTCGTCGAGCGCTTCGAGGAGTTCATCCCAGCGGCCGAGGTGGAAGAGCGACACGAGGATCGGCGAGAGGGCGTGCATGACCTGGTGGGGCGGGGCATCGCCCCCGATCGCCTTCGCCTGCTGGCCGATCTCGAGCCCAGCCTCGAACGCGCCCTCGATGGCGATCCGAACGGTGCTGAGCTTCCGAAGCGCGTCAGATCGCTCGAGTCGGGAGTCGCTCGGCCGGATGTCCTCCGCGTCCTGCGCCGCGAGCTCGACCATGTCCCGGTAGCGGCCCGCGATTCCGTACAGGACGCCAAGTGTCTGACGGCTGGCCCGGATAAGCTCACGGTTCGCGAGGAGCGATCCGATCGCACCGCCCTTGGCTGTCGCCTCGATGCGCTCGTCCATCGGCCGCTCGTCGAGTTGGGCGCCCTGGCCGAACGGCTCACTACCTCGGTAGAGCCGCCTGACCATACCCCGACTGACAAGCAACCAGCCCTGATCCAGTTGCCCCTGAGCGAGCGCGAGGCCCTCCTCGATCAGTGCCTCGGCGACTTGCGGGTCCGGGCTTACCCGGAATGCGCCTGGCGTATTGGCCATGAGCCATGCCAGCTTCCGGGCCAGCCGTGCGATGTCCGGGCTACGGGCGTCAGACCGGCGAACGAGCTCCAGGGCGGCCCTAAGGTGTCCCTCCGCGGCATCACCGCGGAAGTCGGCCTCGGCATCCTCGGCCAGCTCCTCCAGGGATTGGAGGCGCTCCCGGTCGTCGGCGGCCAGGGAATGAGCACGACCATGGAGCTCGGTCGCCCGCTCCGTCGCGAACTGGCGTCGAGCCGCGCGTCCGGCCCGGAGCAGGTGCTCGAAGGCGGCCGCCCGCACCGCCTCGCGTTCCCCCGGGTCCGGCCACGCCAGGTTCGCGGGCGCCGAGACCGCCGCCCAGGCGTGGTGGGCGAGGAGGTCGGCGTGCTCCTCGACGCGCTCGCCCACGATGGCCTCGAGCCAGGCGCCCGCGGCCGCATGCGCCCTCGCGCGGCGGGCGCGAGGCATCGAGGCGTAGGCCACGTCGTGGAGGAGCGCATGCCGGAAGGCGTGCTCGACCTGCCCCGGCAGGCTCGACGACGGCCTTCGGACCACGAAGCCGCTCCGCTCCAGCGCGGCAAGCCTCGCGGCGACGCGATCGTCGTCGAGCGCCCGCACAAGGGGCTCGACCCAGAAGATCCGCCCGATGACCGCCGCCTCCTGCAGGACGCGCCGGTCGGCGATCGAAAGCGTGTCCATCCGGGACGCGAGGAGCGACTGGAGGGTGTCGGGGAGCAACCCACCCCGCGAGGAGCGGACGTGGAGGGCGAGCTGTTCGAGGTAGAACGGATTCCCTTCTGCGCGCGCCAGAAGGCCGTCGCGCGTGGGGATGTCGAGCTTGCCCGGGCCGAGCAACTGTGCGACGAGCCGGCGGCTCTCCGCCTCGCCCAGGGGCCCGAGGCCGATCATCGTCAAGTGCTCGTTGGCACCAATGTCCGGTCGCGCCACGAGGACCTCAGGCCGCGCCGTGGCCAGGACGACGAGCGGGCCAACCGCTCGCCGGACGATGTGCTCGATCATGTCGAGCAGCTCGGACGACGCCCAATGCAGGTCCTCGAGGACCACGACCGTGGGAATTCGAGCCGCGAGCGCCGACGCGAAGCGCGGCCAGGCCATTGCCAGGCTCGCGGCGACGCCGCCCGGCGCCAGGCTGTCAAGGGGATTCCCCGGCAGCCTGATCCCAGCGGACACCCCGAGCGCGTTGAGCGTTGTCTCGCGCTCGTCGTCTGGCGCGTCGCCGAGCAGCTCGCTCATCGACCGCCGAAGCCGACGCTGGCTCGCGGCGGCGCTACCGGCCAGGGAGACTCCGCAGGCCTGACGAAGGACGTCGGCGAGCGGCCGGTAGGGGCCCGCCCGACCCCCCGCCTGGCATCGCCCGACAAGGACCCTCGGGGGTACGGTCGTCTCGGCAAGCCGAGCGAGAACCTCGCGCACGATCCGGCTCTTGCCCACGCCCGCAGGCCCGAGGATGAGCACGGCTCGAGGGACACCCCCGGATAGCGCGTCGGCGAGCGTCTGCTCGATGGCGGCGAGCTCGGCGCCCCGGCCGACGAGCGGCGAGTCGGGCCGACCGACTCCCGAGCCAACCTCTGCTCGCAGGCGCTGCGGAGACTCGGCAACCCCTTCCCCCGTCGCCTCGGGAGGATCGAAACGGAACCTCAACCCAGCCGCCCGGACCGTCCGCGCGGCGACAAGCGCGGTGCCCCGACCCGCGCGCTCCCGAAGCTGTCCGGCCTCCACGACGGGCGACCCGCTCACGGCCTCCGCCGACGGACCCGGAGCCATCGGCACGAGGACGTGGCCGGAGGCGACACCGACCCGCGTCGGAGGGCGTGCCACCGCCAGCTCGAGCGCGGCGCGCAGAGCTCGCGGAACGTCGTCCTCGCGGACGGACGGCACCCCGAAGACGCCCAGGACGGCACCCGCCGGAAGCGTCCTTGCCGTCGCACCGGCCGCATCGAGGGCGTCGAGCGCTCGGACGGACCACTCGTCCATCTCCCGCCGCGCGGCCTCTGGGTCCTCGCGCTCGACCGCCGCATCAGCCCATACGACAGTGACGAGCTTGAGCTCCTCGGTTGGGCGCAGGCGCGGCTGGGGCGCCGGCGGCTGGCTCGCGCCCGGGATCGCCATGCCGGCCGTGGCGGGCACGAGCGTGCCCTTCACGAGGTCGGCGTAGAGCTGCTGAGACGCCCCGTCCGGCTCGACCCCGAGCTCGTCGCGCAGGATCGTCTCGAGGGCTCGATAACGGCGCAGCGCGAGGTGGCGTTCGCCGGTCTGGGCGAGGATGCGGATCAGTGAGAGATGTGCCTCTTCGTTGAGGGGGTCGCTCGCCGTGTGCCGCTCGAGGATCTCGACGGCACCAGCCACGTCGCCCTCCCGCTCGAGAGCCTCGGCCCGCTCGCGAAGGACCCGATGGAATCGACCGCGAAGTCGCTCGCGGTAGTCCTCCGCCCACGCTTCGAAGCGATCGTCGGGTAGGAGATCGCCGCGGTACAACTCGAGCGCCTCGGCCACTCGTCCTGCCCGCGCCGCCGCCTCAAAGGTCGCCGCATCGACCTCCAGCGGTTCACCGTCGAGGGCTATGGTCTGATCGTGCGCGGTAAGGCTGTCCGAGCCGAGCGCGGCTCGTGCGAAGTGGAGGGCCTTGCGCAGGTTCGCCGAGGCCGCGGCCGGGTCGAGCTCCGGCCAGAGGGCGTCCATGAGCTGCTCGCGGTGGAGGCGGGCGCGCGGCGCAATCGCGAGGAGCTTCACGAGCGATCGGGCGCGGTTCCGTCGCCAGACATCATCCGGCAGCGGCCGGCCATCGAGCTCGACCGAGAAGCCGCCGAGGACGCGGACCCGCAGCGCTGGCACCAGCGCGATTCACCGCCGAATCGCGCGTTCGCGCAAGGGGCTTCTTTGTGGAACGAACGGGGAACACGCCGGGAACCGACGCTCGCGAGCCTGTCCACAGCGGCGGGTGGTCCGCCGAAGTCAGGAGGTCAGGACATGGCGATCGCAGCGACGAGCGTCCTCGCGAGCACAGACGAGGTGGCAGCCCGCCTCGGCGACGCCCGCGTGGCGCTGCTGGACGTCGACGAGAACACGGAGGCGTTCGCCGGCGGGCACATCCCCGGCGCCAGCGGGATCCACTGGAAGAACGACCTGCAGGACCCGATCCGCCGCGACTTCATCGGTCCGGACGGGTTCGCCGCGCTCATGGACCGCCTCGGGATCGACAACGACGCCGAGGTCATCCTCTATGGCGGCACCAACAACTGGTTCGCCGCGTACGCCTACTGGTACTTCCGCTACTACGGCCACCAGGTCGTCCGCCTCATGGACGGCGGCCGGAAGAAGTGGGAGCTCGAAGGCCGGCCGATGACCACCGAGTCGAGCGCGCCGGCCGCGTCGGGCGGCTATCGGGTCCAGCGCCAGGACGGCGACATCCGAGCCCTCCGTGGCTTCGTCGAGACGGAGGTTCTCGGCAAGCCGGGCTTCGGACTCGTCGACGTCAGGTCGCCTGAGGAATACCGCGGCGAGCTGCTGGCACCGCCGCATCTCCCCCAGGAGCAGGCACAGAAGCCCGGCCACATCCCGGGTGCCCGGAACATCCCGTGGGCCAAGGCCGTGAATCCGGAGACCGGGGCATTCCTGCCCGCGGAGCAGCTCCGAAGCCTGTACGAGGGCCAGGGGCTCACGCCGGACCTCGAGGTCATCGCCTACTGCCGGATCGGTGAGCGGAGCGCCCACACGTGGTTCGTGCTCCACGAGCTGCTCGGCTACCCGAAGGTTCGGAACTACGACGGCTCGTGGACCGAATGGGGCTCGATGGTCGGCGTGCCGATCGAGCGCTGACGGGGCCGAGATCCCGCAAGCGGGTCGACCACCTCGGCCGGCCCGCTACGCGGCTCGGGGCTCGTTCCGCACACCACGCCCGGTTCGTCACCTCGAAGCGTGGGTAAGATCTCAATCTCACCGGCTTCCTCGCGGTGTTCATCATCGGCGCCATCGGCACGACCGAGGTGCCGGTCCAGACAGACACGGGTAGCAGACGTGATCGAGGGTGAGCCTACGGCCGGGGTCGTTGGCCGTTCAGGCGACGCCCCACCGCGCCTGGAGGTCCTGGACCTCCTCGTCCGGGACGCCGACCGAGACGTGCATGTGGACGATCTTCCAGCGGCCGCCTTCCTCCCGGACCACTGCCGTGAGGCGTGTCCGCATCCCGCCGCCGCCTGGGAAGCCGTACCAGGGCTCGTCCACGAACCAGCCCATGCTGCCGTCGCGATAGCCGATTGGGCGCGGACCCGGCACGAGGGTGAGTCCCTCGGCCTCGAAGCCGAAACGAAGCCGTGGCCGCTCGGTCACCCACTCGCCCGGCGCCGTGCCGATGACGAGCGTCGCCGGTTCGGACGAAACGATGTCATCGAAACGCTCCACGGCCTTCGTCGTGACGCCTTCGTAGAACCCCAGAACCGCGTCCCGGACCTCGGACGATTGCTCCATCGCTTTCCTCCCGTGGATCAGGATTCCTCGCCGGCGTCAGCGACCTCGGCGAGTCGCTCGGCATCGCGGATGAGGACCTGGTGGTTCTCCGTGTCGAGCAGATCCCGCCGGCGGAAGTCGGCGAGGGTGTGGGCGAGCGTCTCGCGGGTCGTCCCGATCATCTCGGCCAGCTCCTGCTGAGTCAGCCGGGCCCCGATGAGCGTGCCACGGACCGTGTCCACGCCAAACCGTTGGGCGAGATCGATGAGCTTGCGGGCCAGCCGCTGGCCAACCCGCTGGTAGGCCATCGCCTCGAGCTCGCGCTCCGCCTCCTGCAGGCGGCGCGACAGGAACGTGATGATGTTCACGCCGATGATCGGGTATCGCTCCACGAGGCGGCGTAGCTCGTCGGGGGTGACGGTGCAGATGACCGCGGCATCGATCGCGTCAGCGTAGGCCTCCGGGACGCGGTCCTGGCCGAGGAGGCGCATATCGCCGAGGATCGTGCCCGGCTCGTAGATGTCGAGCGTCAGCTGCTTGCCGTCGGGCGTGACCCGGTAGACGCGGACCTTGCCCCGCTTCAGGATGTGAATCCGGTCCGGCGGGTCGTCAGGCGAGATGATGACCTGGCCGGGATGGCAGCGGGTCATCGTCGTGGCGTGGCCGATCGCCTCGATGTCGGTTTCCGAGAGCCCGCTGAAGAGCTCGAGCTCGCGCAGCAGCCCGAGCTTCTCGGTGAACGATCGGCGCTGTGTCGTGGTCATCCGTCGACCTCGAGACGCACGATCCGGCCCGGCGCGAAGGGCGTGTTCACCTCGACGCCGATGCGCCGGAAGAGGGCAGTGGGCAGCCCGATGTCGCCGAGGTGGATCCGGCCCGCATGCCCGCGCCCGGTCTCGCTGAGGAGACCGGTCTTCGGGAGGGCGAGCGTGAGCGTTGCCGTCGCCCGGACCGCCGCCCCGGCGGCCTCACCGGTGTCGGGATCGATCCCGGACGGCAGGTCCAGGCTGATCAGGGGCGCAGACGCGCTCGCGACCCGATCGACGAGCCAGCCGACCCCGTCGCGGGGCGCTCCGGCGGCCCGATAGCCGACGATCGCGTCGACGATCGCGTCGGCCGAGGCCAGCTCCCGATCCAGCTCCTCGTCGGGCACGTCGTAGATGGCGACGCAGCAGTCGACGGCCATCTCGAGCAGGATCGCCAGCTGATGTCGGGCCGGCTCGGACATCCGGTTGACCGGGCGGGCAAGGATGACCCGCACGGAGGCGCCGCGGTTCGCGAGGTGGCGAGCCGCCGCCAGGCCCCCGCCCCCGTTGTTGCCGGGTCCCACCGCGACGATGACCCGTCGACCCCGGAGGTCGCCGCCGAGCTCGGCCCGGACGAGCTCGGCAAGGTGGGAGCCGGCCTGCTCCATCATCTGCTGGATCTCGATGCCGAAGTCCTCGACGGCGAGGCGGTCGACCTCGGCCATCTGCGCCGCGGTCACCGCCGGGATGGACGACGCGGGGCTGGAGGGAAACCCGCTCGACGCCTCGATCACGGGAGGTGCTCCTCGAACAGCGCCGCGAGATCGTCGGCGCTCTTGATCCCGATGTGCTTCTCGATGAGCTGACCGTCCGGTCCGAGGATGATGAGCGGCGTCGATGGCGGCGACAGGACCTGATCGCCGAACGTCGCGGCGAGCGATCGCGAGACATCGGCCGATGCGATCGCAAAGGTCCAGTCGTAGCCCTCGCGATCGGCGTAGATCGCCAGATCCTCGGCTCGCTCGTTGGGATCGACGTCCAGACTCACGTAGACGACGTCCGGCGAGGCAACCGCCTCGAGAGCGGCTCGTGCCTCCGTCTGCTGCTGCCGGCAGGTGATGCACCAGATCGCCATGGTCTCGATCGCCACGACCTTGCCCTCGAGGTCGGCGATCCGGAACTCGTCGCCGGTCACCACGTCGCGCAGGGTGGCCGTTCGCCACCCCTCGTCGCCCGTGCCCGCCCCGCCGGATCCATCGGTTGTTGTGCCGGAGCAGGCGCTGACGAGGATCGCGGCAGCGAGGATCAGGGCTATCCGGGAGCGCATGGCGTCAGGATGCCACCGGCGATGGCCGCCCGGGACGAGCGTGCAGCGAGCCCGTCATGCGGCACGCAGCGACAGGGACCGATCCGCGGCCCCGAACCGGGACCATAGCAGGCCGAGCGCGGCGCCCCACATCATGTGGCCGGCCAGGAACGCGACGCCGTTCAGGTTGAGTACGAGCGGGTCGACCGCGGGGACGACGACGAACCACATCGCCCCGAAGACCGCCACGCCCCAGCCAATGCCGGCGACCAGGAGTCCCGGCGTCCCAAGCCCGCGACGGCCGATGACGATCCCGAAGGCCGTGGCCAGGATGACCGAGTTCATCATGTGGCCGGCCAAGCCGACCACCAGCGCGGCCAGGTCGAACGGGATCGGGTTCGACGCGCCCTGGAGATCGCGGACGAGCGTCGCACCGATCGCGATCGGCGGGCCGAAGAAGCCGGCGCCGTCTGGGATGACGGCCTCGACGACCATCTCCCACATCGCGATGACGAGGCTGGCAGCGATGCCGCCGATGAGGATGGCGCGGGTGTTCATGGGAACCTCGGAGAGCGTGGGCGGGCGATTGCCCTCCGAGTGTCGGTCGCCGGACCGCCCGCCGGCTGTGGCGGCGATCACACGGAGCCGTCGCGTCGGCGCATCGGCCCGGAACGCCTACAGCAGCCCCGACGCGCCGAGCTCGTACAGCGCGGTCGCGATGAGCAGGATCCCCGTCGCCCGCAGGACCGCGAGGTGGCGCCTGGCGACCATCCGGGCGACGGCCTGGCCACGCGCAGCCCCGGCCACCCCGAGGACGACGAGCGGCAACCCGAAGCCGAGCCCGTACACGATGAACGAGCCCACCCGCGCGAAGCTGTCCCCGAGCCCGACCGAGATGGCAAGGAGCGCGACGAGGAACGGGCCCGCGCAGGGCAGCGCGACTGGGCCCACGAGGAGGCCATAGACATACGCCTGTCCGATCGGGTTCCGCACGACCGGGACCCGAACGCCGGCCAGGCGCTCGAATGGGTTTCGACCCGCCAGCAGGAGCAGCCCGAGGCCGACCAGCAAGACCGTGGTCACCGGCACCGACCAGCGCAGGACGTCTCCGAACGGCACGGCCAGCGCCGACAGGGCTGCGCCGATGGCGACCATCGTCGTCAGCAGGCCGGCGAGGACGGCGAGCCCGAAGAGCGCGGCCAGGGGCCGGCCACGCCGATCGGGACCGGTGCCGGCGAGGTAGGCGATGAACCCCGGATAGAGGGGCAGGAGGCACGGGCTGGCCGCGCTTCCGAGGCCCAGCAGGAACGTCGCGGCGATCGCCTCCATCGCCTGGAGGATCGCACGGGACCGTCCTACCCGACGTGCCGTGGCTCACACCGCCGTGTGATCGGCAATACGGCCCGTGCCGGCTGGCGGCCGCACGATCGCCCGATGACGCAGGTGGACGAGATCCGCGGCCACACGCGCCCGGATCGCGGTCCGTGATGGGAGGCTGGGCTATGTCTCTCTCGTGGCAACCGCCTTGGAGACGCACTGACCTGGCGCCGAAGAATCCGGCTTCCAGGTGGCCTGGCGCCGGCTCACGGCGTCCAGATCGTCGTGTCGGGAGCGAACGCGGCCCAGGCGAACCAGAAGTGATCGCCGTGGACGACCGGCGCCATCTGGGCGCCGGCGAGCGGCCCGTCGATGGCCAGGCCGGTGATGGACCAGGTCGAGCCGGTCTCGGCATCCCTGATCGGCGCGTCTTCGCCGTCGCCGTCGCGGGCGAGGGTGAGGTCTCGTCCCTCGGCGACCGGCCGGAAGACGCCGGTCGCGCCGGCATCTGCGTTCTCGTCGATGTTCGGGCCGTCGAGCGCCGAGGCCGTGCCCGGGGCCCACAGGACGACCACGGGTGCGCCGTCGAGCTCGGCCGTCGCCACGCCCACGGCCCGCAGGTCCACGTAGCGGAAGGCCTGGGCCGATAGCCCGTCGCCAATGGTGACCACGCGCTCCTTGGGCAGGAGGCGTCCGTCGGGCTGGCCCTCGAAGAGGAACGGGTTCTGGTCCACGGTGTCGTAGCCGACGTACGGGTTGCGCCCGTAGTCCCGGCTGTGCCCGGTGTCGCGGCTCAGCACATCGGCATCCGGATCCGCCGCGGCCATGTCGCCGAGCGACACGATCTGGGACGGTTCGAACACGAGCGCCGAGCCGGTTAGCACGCCGACCACCGCGTGGCCGGTGGCCTGCTGCCACCACGACTCCGTCTGGCGGTCATACATGACGAGATCGCTGAAGCGCAGGTTGCCGGTCGTCCCGAAGTCGTAGACGACGCCCTCGAGCTCGCGTTCGAAGACGAGGCCCGTGTTGCAGAGCGGGCAGAACGTGACGACGATCGGCACGCCCCCGAGCGTGTCGTTGACGATCTCGTGCCACATCAGGATCGCGAGGGGGTAGGCCCGCGCCTCGCCATCGACCTCGACGCGGATGACGGGCGAGCGGTCGTCGAGCCAGGTTCGTGCCGCCTCGATGGACTCGAATTTCGGGTCGTCGATGGCGGGGATGCCGTCCTTGCCGGGCCCGCCGCCGAGGAACTCGGCGAGATCGACGCTCGCCTTCGTGAAGTCCGTCCGCCAGCCGGCGCTCGAAACGCGGAGCCGGCCCACCTCGGCTGTCGGCTCCGTCCCGGGGCCAGCGGTGGATCCAGGCTCCGCCGATGAGCCGGACCCGGGCGAATCCCCGCTCGGACCGGACCCGGCGCCCGGAGAGCAGGCGACGGCCGCCAGGGCGAGGATCATGCCGACGGCGGCGACGCGGACGGGCCATGGCACGGAGGCTATGGGGCCGCGCACGACGGCGCAGTAACGGCCCTTACGACTGTGCCCACCGCTCATCCGGTCACCGACACCGCTGCTGTCGTCAGTCGACGATTCCGGTCGACTCGGGGGTCGGCCCGATCGCGCCGGGGCTGCCCGGCAATCCGCCCAGTCGGAGATCCGTGCCGCGATAGACGAGGCGGCTCCGCCGCGGACCGAGCGACTCCACCACGATCGTCTCCCGCAGCCCACGGACCGAGCCATGAAGGTGCTCGAACTAGATCCGATCCGGCGGGACGATGCGGACGGCTTCCGTCGTTCCCGGCCCGACCGGCAACCGCGGCGAGCACGAGCGCAGCGCCGCCGGGCGATGAACGCCGCTCCCGCGACGCGGGTCGCTCAGCCGACGTAGCGGCGCTCGGCGTAGCACCAGATGAAGCCGGATTCGGCGGGCATCTGGTAGATGACCGGATGACCGGAGGCGAGGGCGTGGGTCCGCGCGTCACCGTGTTGCGATTCGCAGCAGCCGACATGGCCACAGGTGGCGCACAGCCGGAGGTTCCAGGTGCTGCCGCATTCCTGGCAGCGATCGGCCTGGGGCGTGGCCGTGGGCGCAGGGATGTGCTCACAGGCAGCGGCGCTGGCGGAGTCGGCAAGACGTCGAATGAGGTCCACGCCCGCAGCCTGCACCTGGACGCGCCTGGATGACTGTAGCCGGCCTCACACTCTGCCACGCAAGGGTCGGGCGTGAGCCGCGTCACAGCCCAGCCCGCGCATGGTCGAATCGAGAGCGAGACTCGCCAGTCTCGGGGGGCGCGGGGTCACCGACGTCGACCGGCCCCACGCACCGGATAGCGGTCGAGCAGCCTGGGAGGAGGGTCCATGTCAGAGCTGGTGCTCCCCACGAGCGAGCCACGGTTCGTGCCCTATGCCCGAGCGAGGCTGGAGGCGTCGGACGCCGTGGCCCGTGCTCGCGAGTTCCGATCCGACATGGCGGCTCGCCGAAGCGTCCGGGCGTTCTCGGCCGATCCGGTGCCCCGCGAGCTGATCGAGCTGGCGATCATGACGGCCGCGTCCGCTCCGTCGGGGGCCCATCAGCAGCCCTGGACGTTCGTCGCCGTCAGCGATCCGGACATCAAGCGCCGGATCCGGGTCGCGGCCGAGCAGGAGGAGCGGCGGAACTACGAGGGCGGCCGCATGCCGGCCGAGTGGCGAGCGGCCCTCGCACCGCTCGGGACTGACTGGCACAAGCCGTTCCTCGAGATCGCGCCATGGCTCGTCGTCGCCTTCGAGCAGGTCCACGGCTCGTTCCCCGACGGGACCGCGAAGAAGCACTACTACGCCCGCGAGAGCCTCGGTATCGCCTGCGGCCTGTTCATCGCCGCCATCCACCGGATGGGTCTCGTGACGCTGACCCACACGCCCTCGCCGATGGGATTCCTGGCCAGGATCCTCGGACGCCCAAAGAACGAGCGACCCTTCCTGCTCCTCCCGGTCGGCCACCCCGCGGTCGACTGCACCGTGCCGGACCTCACCCGAAAGCCGCTCGATGAGGTCGCGATCTTCCTCGAAGGCTGAGGCTACCCGGCCGCTCCCGGGTCGTCGTCAGCGGCGATCGGCGGTGGCGATGAGCGGCCAGCGGATGCCGGGCGGCGGCTCGGTCAGCCGGGCGCCGGCGGGCGGCGCGCCGCCGGGCAGGACCGGCTCGCTGTGGCAGCGGGCGCAGTACACCGGCTGGTGGCAGTAGGCGCAGGACTCGGCGCCGCTCTGCCGGATCGATTCGGCGTGGTTGGTGAGCATCTGATCGTGGTCGACGGTCACCGCGCCGGTCGCGTGGCAGTTGCTGCAGTAGTCGCGGGCATGGCACTCGCCACAGGAGTTCGTCCCCGGATCCTCGCCGGTCGCGATCAGGCGATGGTTGAAGACCCACACGGTGTCGTCGTGGGACTCGGGCGGCACGCCGAGCGGCAGGCTGGCGATCGCACCTCCGATCTGGGGGAACGTGTGGCACGTGTCGCAGCTCGACGGGATCGCCTTCTTCGTGGCCGCGCCGTTCTCGACGAGGAAGTGGCCACCGTCGTGGCAGCGGAAGCAGCCGGCGAAGTCGGTGTGGCCCAGGTTGTCCGGGTAGGTCGTCGCCGTGACCCGCATCTCGGGCGTCGCGGCCAGCCGGTAGAGGATCTTGAGCTCGTCCATCGCGTCGTTGATGGCGACGGCTTCGCGAGCCGCCAGCGACGGGTAGCGGAGCTCGTAGAAGCTGCGGAGGCGGTCGATCTCGGCGTCGGCGGCTGCCTCGGAGGCGAAGTTCGACCACAGGATCCGCATGCCCTCGCGCTTGATGTAGGGCAGCTCGGGATCGATCCGGCCGGCGGCCATCGCCTGGTCCAGGGCCCGCCGCGGGCTCGGGAGCGGGTGGCCGATCCGGTTGTGGCAGGAGATGCAGTCCATCGGCCGCGCGTCGCTCTCGCGGGCGATCCGCTCGAGGTCGGGCTCGACGTCCTCGGCCAGGCGGATCTCGTCCTGGCGGAGGTACTCATCGACGCTGCCGTCGGGGCGGGTCACGCCGACCCAGCGGATGGATTGACCGGCCTCGTCGTCCGAGCGGAACCGGACGTCGGCGAGGACATGCCAGTGGACGCTTCGGTCGACGTCGAAGACGTCGCCGCCGCCGGGACGGATCATCAGACCGACGAACTGCCGGGTGTTCGCCTCGTCCTGGGTGTACTCGGTCCGCGTGACGAGCGCCGCGGTCCCGACCCGGTCCAGGCTGTGGCAGCGGAGGCACGTCTCGGACGGCGGCGGGAGGCTGTCGTGGTCGGGCGGGGGGATCGGCTCGGGGAACGTCCCCAGGACGATCTCCACGAGCTGGCGGGTGCCGTTCAGCTTGGCCTTCACCCAGCCCTCGACACCGGGCCCGACATGACACTCGCCGCAGGTGACGTCGCCGTGGGGACCGGCGGCGTGGGCCGCCAGCTCGGGCCCCATGGTGTGGCAGCGGCCGCAGAAGTCGGCCGTCTCGGTCCAGGCGATGACCGATGTCGCGCCGACGACGAAGAACGTCCCGAAGGCCCCCACGACGAGGAGCAGCGCGGCGAGGCCGCGCCGGGTCCGGGGCGGGTGGATGAAGCTCCGCAGCCGGCCGAGGCGGCTCGGCGCAGCGGGCGGCGTCGCGGCGTCGGCCTCGTCCGCCCGGGCGACGGGCTCGGCCGGGGCGGCCTCGGCCTCGTCGGTCGCGGGTCCGGCCGGAACGGGCGGCGTCGGGGATGCGACGTCCGGGAGGCTTGGGCCCGGGTCCTCGTCGTCGCGGTCCACGGTTCGTGTCGGCTACTCGACGATGGAGCGGGCGAGGCGATCCATCTCTTCGGCGGGGAGGCCGCCGAGGCGGATCTCCCGGATCGTCCCGTCGGGAGCGATGAAGAAGTGGGTGGGCAGCCCGTAGGTCCGGTAGCGGCTCGCCAGGGCCGTGGTCGGATCGGAGATCCGGGTGAAGGTCAGCCCGACCCGGTCGGTGTAGTCCAGGACGTCGGCGTCCGTCTCCTCGATCCAGATGCTCACGATCGCCAGGCCCGCCGGGGCATAGCGCTCGTACACCGCCTGGAGATCCGGCGCCTCGGCCCGGCAGTCGGCGCACCAGCTCGCCCCGAAGGTCAGCCAGATCGGCCGGCCGGCCAGGTCGGCGAGCCTGAACCGCTCGCCGGTCACGGTCGCAGCCGAGAAATCGGGCGGGGCGCCGCCGACGACGGGGCGCGCGCCGGACGTATCGCCGGTCAGCTCGACCGTCGTGTAGCCGGCCGCCCCCGACCGCTCGAGGAGGAAGGCGCCGACGGCGATCGCGACCCCGACCACGACCATGATCGCGAGGGTCCGGACCCGCTCGCCGCCCGGGACCCGGAGCCCCGGGCGAGGGGCCGGCGTCACCCGTGGCGTCGTCGCCGGCGTGGACCGCATGGCAGCCACCTCTCGACCTCGTTCCGCCCGGCCGATCAGCCGAGCCCGGCGTAGCTGTGGAGCCCGCCGAAGAAGTAGTTGCCGAAGTAGGTCAGGATCGTGGCCCCGAAGCCGATCTGGAGCAGGATCGCGGCGCGGCTGCCGGTCCAGCCGCGGATGACCCGGGCGTGGAGGTACGTCGCGTAGATGAGCCACGTCACGAGCGACGCGGTCTCCTTGGGATCCCAGGCCCAGTAGCGGCCCCAGGCGACCTCGGCCCAGAGGGCTCCCAGGACGATCGTGGCCGCCAGGAACGGGAAGCCGACGACGACCGCCTTGTAGCCGATCTCGTCGAGGACGGCCGGCCTCGGGAGGCCCCAGCTGCCGCCGGACGGGTCGATGGAGGCGAGGCCCTTGCGGCCGTCGAGCGCGTAGACGATCCCGGCGAGGATGAAGCCGACGATGACCGCCACGATGGCGCCGATCGCCAGGGCTGACTGGATCGCACCCACGACCAGGGCCAGGAGCGCCCCGACGAAGCCGAGGGCGAAGGCCCGCTCGACTGGCCGCTGCTGGAAGAGGAACAGGATCGCGGCGACGAACGCGATCGAGAACGAGCCGTAGGCCACGATCGCGACAGCGACGTGGACGGTGAGCAGGAGGTTGTTCTGGAGGGCCGGCACCAGCGGGTCAATCGGCGCCGGGTTGAGGAACGCGTAAAGCATCATCGCCAGGGCGATCGGGAGGGCCAGCAGGCCGAGGATTCGCTGGTGGTAGCTCCGCTCGAACCAGTAGTAGGCGCCGAGGATGCCCCAGGCGAACGCGACCGAGAACTCGTACATGTTGGCGAACGGGCCGTGGCCCGTGGCGATCGTGCGGAATACCAACCAGGCCGACAGGAAGGCGAAGGCCAGCCAGCCCAGGATGGAGCCGTAACGGCCAAACGTGGCCGTCCGCGGCTCGACGACGAGGCCGAGCGTTCCGCTCCGCATCCCGAAGCCGTTGCCGGCGGTCTGCATCCGGGCCGCGCGGAGGCCCGAGATCGCGTACCCCAGGTACAGGATGAGCGCGAGCCCCGTAGCCAGGATCGCCGCGACGAACGCGTAGTACGACATCTTCTCCATGGCCCTCTCCTCAGGAAGCGCTCGGGCCGGCGCATGCCGCCCGAAGGTCGGTGACGAGGTTGGTGAACGCGCGGTCGACGTCGTGGCTGGGGCGCCCGGGCGTCGCGACGGCGAGCGTCCCGACGCCGTCCGGGCGAAGGACGAGCCGGGCCCACAGCCGCCGGTGGGGGAAGCTGAAGCCGATGGTGAAGCCGGCGATGAGCAGGATCGACCCGAGCCAGACGAGGATCGTCCCCGGGTCGCGGGCCACGGACAGGCCGGTGAACTGAAGCTCCCGCCCGAACGTGAACTGGAGCCCCGAGACGGTGGTCGCGACGCCCTGGTCGATCGAGATCTGCTCGATCGGGTCGCCGGTGCTCGCCCGGTAGGTCTCGACCCGGATCTGGCCGGGCCTGACGAGCGTGTCGCCCGTCCCGAGCGTGCCGACGAGCCAGACCGTCAGGTCCTCCGAGGGGATCGTGAAGGTCCCGACGCTCCGACCGTCGGCCTGGGTCTCCCAGGCCAGCGCCACGCCGTCCGAGAAGAGCACCGCCCCGTCGGTCGACGCCACGCTCACGTGGGCGGCCGGCCCGTAGAACGACTGGAAGAACGACAGGTCGCCGAAGCGCAGGGGGTCGTTGACACGGGCCGTGTGGCGGGCGACCTCACGGCCGTCCTGGTAGAGGACGAGCTCGCTGGCGTAGTCGGACGGGGCGCCCGTGGTGGTGTAGTAGGCGTCCTCGAAGGAGACGAGCTTCAGGCTCAGGCCTCCGCCGCTGGGGACGGCGGCCGTGGAGCCCTCGGCAATCACGAAGGCGTTGTCGTGGAAGCCGAACAGGGCGCCGACCATGACGCCGGCCAGGATCACGACGATCGCGAGGTGGCCGATGAGCGACCCGAAGGGCGCCCAGCGGAAGCGATCGGCGTAGAGATTGATCGCCTCGTCCTCCTCGGCCACGACCCGGTAGTGATGGCGCCGCAGAACTGCCACGGCCCGGGCCGTGAGGTCGGCCGCATCGCCGCGGACGACGATCGAGTCGCGCTCCCGGGCATGGGCGAAGAAGCCGTCGCCCACCGTGATCCGGGGCTTCGTCGCGGTTCGCCACAGGCCGGGCGCCCGCTGGACCATGCAGGCGATGAGGCTGATCGTCAGGAACGCCGTCAGGCCCCGGAACCAGACCGAGTTGAAGACGTTGAAGAGCTGGAGGCGGTCGAGGATGTCCGTCCAGCCGCCGTAGCGCGGGCGGACGCCGGACAGCCAGTCGAGCTTGGCGCTCGCATCGGCCTCGACCCCCGCCGGGACCTGGATGATGAGGGCCCCGAGGACGCCCAGGCCGGCCATTGCGAGCGTCACCACGAGCGAGAACCGCATCGAGGTCAGGAGGTCCCAGACGGCCTCGAAGAGGCCGCGCGATTCCTGACGTGCGGCATCGAGGGTCTCGTCGACCGCGGCCGCGGGGTCCGCGACCAGGCCGGGGAGCCTGCCGGTGCGGGTCTGGTTGGTCATCTGCCCGGCCCTCCTAGGCGCCGAACGGCGCCGCGAGCGTCGAGAGCCGCGCGAAGACGCCAGTGATCATGAGGACGCCGACGACGACGAGCGTCGCGCCGGTCAGGAGATTGATCGTCCGCTGGTTCCGGCCGACCCAGCTGAGCCGCTGGCCGACCCAGTCGGCCCCAACGGCCATGGCCAGGAAAGGCAGGGCGTGCCCCGCCGAGTAGGCCACGAGAAGGAGCGTGCCCTGAGCCACGCTTGAGGCGGTCGAGGCGAGGGCCAGGATCGCGCCGAGGATCGGACCGATGCACGGGCTCCAGCCGGCTGCGAAGACCGTCCCGAAGGCCAGCGACCGGCGATAGCTGGGCGCCTCGGTCGCCGCGCCGGCCCCGAGGCCCGCGCCGGCAAACGCCGGCATCGGGCGCGTGTCGCGCCACAGCGCCGTGACGTTGATGACCCCGGCCACGTGGAGGCCAAGGAAGACGACGAGCGCGCCGCCGAGCTGGCGGAGGAGCGTCACGTGATCGGCGAACACGTAGCCGATGAGTCCGATCGAGGCCCAGAAGGCGATGAAGACGACCGAGAAGCCGGCCGTGAAGGCGAGGCCGTGGAAGAGGCTCGTCCGCCGGGCGTGCGGTCCGCCGGCCGACGTGCCGACCATGTAGCCGAGATACGCCGGGACGAGGGGCAGGCAGCAGGGCGAGGCGAACGAGACGACTCCGCCGAGGAACGCGACGAGGACGCCGATCTCGATCATGGCTCGAGCGAGCCGCTGGGAGCCGGCGTCGGCGCCTCCGTCGGGGCGGCCGAGGGGTCGGACGAGGGGGCCTGCGACGCGGCGCCGGACGGAGTCCCCGAGCCGGCCGGGCTCGCCGCCGGCGATGCCAGGGCGTCGAGGTGGGATTTGACGAAGGACGCGAGATCGGAGTCGGGATCCAGGCGGACGACCTCGGCCCACTCCCGCTGGACACCCTCGTAGTCCGGGGGCGCCAGGTTCAGGTAGAGGTAGCCCAGGTAGTAGTGGGCCTCGACGTTGTCCGCCTCGAGCTCGAGCACGGCCAGCCACTGGGCCTTGGCCTCGGCGTCGTTGCCGAGGTTGTACTGGGCCGCGCCGAGGAGCAGCCGGCCGGTGATGCTGTCGGGGTCGAGGGTGACGAGCTTGTCGAGCCAGCGGGCCGCGGTGGCGAAGTCCTCGGCGGTGAAGAAGGCGTCGCCGAGCTCGAGAAGCGCGGCCGTATCGTTCGGGTCGGCCTGGATGCGACCCATGAGCGCGGCGACCTTGGCCTCGTCGAGGGCCGGGGTCGGCGCCGCGGTCGACTGGGCGCCGGTGACGGCCGGCGTCGCCCCGAGCTGGTAGATCGCGACGACCCCGACGGCGAGGACGGCGATCGCGGCCAGGACCGCCAGGACCTGCGGGAAGCGACTTCGGCTGCCGGCGGGCGCGGGGACGGCGGCCCGTCGGCGGGTCGCAGCGACCGGGACCGGGCGGGCCTTTGGGGCCGGGGCGGGCCGGGCCGGGATCCGGTCGCGGTGCATGCTCGGCGTGACCTCGGCAAGCATGGCCTCGAACGCTGCGTCGTCATCGCCCTCGGACGCCGCGCCTGCGGACGGGGCCGCGGCGACTGGCCGAACCGCAGGAACGGCGGTCGGAGTCGCCCGGCGGACCGGAGGTGTCGCCGGTCCGCCGGGCTGGGAAACCGATCGCGCGCTCGGCGCCGGGAGGGCTCCGGTGTCGGGCGACGCAGTCGGGTCGGAAAGGAGGAGGTAGGCCTCGTCGGCGGCCGAGGCCTGCCGTCGGGCCCAGCCTCGGAGGGACTTCGGGGCGGCCGCGAGGAAGGCCTGGAGCTCGTCTCGAGTCCGGGATACGTCCTCGACGGTGGCCCGTTCGTCGAGACCGAGCCGCTCCAGGAGGTGGCGCTCCCGAGCACTGATCGCGCCGGGAAGCAGGCCTCCCGCGCTCATGGCCTGCGGATCCGGACGAGCGGCCGCGGCCGGACTCGTCGCTGCTGGTGCGCCATCGTGGCCCTCTGCGCTGTGTGCCCGGGAGGACGCCCGGGTCATTGACACCTGCAGCGATTGTCCGGAGCAACCCCGCCCAAGCCCATCCGCCGCCGGGCACATTTGCGGGGGGCCATCGGGCATCCTCGCGGGAGTCCGATGTATCCCCCGGTACAGGTCCGGCAGGGCGCGGGGTGAACGGTCAGTAGCCCGCCGCCACGTGCGCCCGGCCGTGGCACGTCAGCGTGCACGACCGCGTCACGGTCCCGCTCCAGGGCGCGACGAGCGGCACGGTCACGACGTTCGGAGCGAAGGCCACGAGCTTCGACCCCGCCTCGCTCGATGGCGCGTGGAGCCGGAAGTGGCACTCGGCACAGACGGCATTGGCCGTATCGCCGTCGGCAAGCGCGCCGAGATGCTGGGCGTGGAGATCGAAGTTCGTCCCGCCGGTTCCCGGCGACTCGAACGGCTCCGGCTCGTGGCAGGTGAAGCAGAGCGCGAACTCGCTCCGGGCATAGGCCTCGCCGATCGGCTTGAGGTCGGTCCGGTAGCTCGCCGCGAGGAGCTTTCCGTCACTCGCGGCGTGCGATCGATGGCAGGTCCCGCAGCCATCGGACACCAGGCTGTCGAGCGTGTGCGGTGACGACATCGATGGGTCGATGAGCGACGCCGGAACGAGCACGGGCGGGTCGGGCGAAACGAGCTCGTAGATCGGGATCGAGTCGGGTGGGCTCGACGGCGGCGCAGACGGCGCGGGATCGGAGGGGCCGGGCGCGGGCGCCGGCTCTGGCGAGGGCGTCGGGGCGGGCGTTTGCTCGGGGGCGGGCGTCGCC
>Ga0209751_10000227_pt1 | contig 59790 bp, 51 predicted proteins | sample RifCSP13_1_FD_184019 | JGI IMG/M metagenome (GOLD analysis project Ga0209751, IMG submission 184019) | Soil microbial communities from Rifle, Colorado - Rifle CSP2_sed 13_1 (SPAdes) (version 2) | ecosystem: Environmental > Terrestrial > Deep subsurface > Rock core/Sediment | place: Rifle...
AGGCCTCCTGGCCACGACCGCGATCGGCGCCGTGATCGGGGGCCTCCTGGCGGCGTCCCTGGGCACCTGGATGACGTACATCAAGGTCGGCGGAGGCATCCTCTTCATCCTCCTGGGCGTCTGGACCGTAGTCCAGGGGATGCGCCGGGGAGGCGGAACGGAGGAGGCGCGGCCGGGCCCCTCGAAGCGGGGCGCGTTCGGCGAGGCGTTCACCCTGAACTTCCTCGCGGAGTTCGGGGACAAGACCCAGATCGCGGTCATCATCCTCGCCGCGTCCTATGAAGCGCCCGTGTCCGTCTTCCTCGGGGCCGGGCTCGGCCTGACCGCGATTTGCGCAATGAGCGTGGTCATCGGCGTGGGCCTTGCCAAGGTCCTCTCCGAGAAGTGGCTGCGCGTCGTGTCCACGGTCCTGTTCATCGCTGCCGGCGTCCTCCTGATCCTGGAGGCGTCCGGATTCCTGTGATCACGGGATTCCGTGGATCGGGAAGATGGTGCGGCGGAGCTCCTCGACCGTGCGTTTCGCGGCCCGAGGGACGTGGGCCTCCTCCTCCGCGCGCTCGTGGTCGCGGAGCGACTTCCCCGCGGGGACGGCCCCGGCGACCCGGTTGCACTCCTTGAGCCAGTCGATCGGCAGGGCGTCCTCGAGCTCCACGCCGACCATCTGGGAGAAGAGGACCGTCCACACGCGCGGGACCGCGGTGACCTCGTACCCGCCGCCGCCCGTGGCCACCCAGCGACCGCCGCAGAGCTCCTTCGAGAGCTGGTCGAGGATGCGCCCCACGGCCTCGTACGTCTCCGTCGTGAGCATGAGGTGGGTGAGCGGGTCCAGGTGGTGACCGTCCGCGCCGAGCTGGCTCACGATGAGATCCGGCTTGAACGCGCGGGCGAGCGGCGGCACGATCTCCTGGAAGGCGTACAAGTACGAGACGTCCCGCGTGTAGGGCGGCAGGGGCACGTTCACGCAGTACCCCTTCCCCGGCCCCGCGCCGATCTCGTCCGTGAAGCCGCTCCCCGGGAAGAGGTAGTGGCCGTCCTCGTGCAGGGAGACGGTGAGGACGCGCGGTTCCTCGTAGAAGATCGCCTGGACGCCGTCCGCGTGGTGGGCGTCCACGTCCACGTAGAGGATGCGCTTCGCGGCCTGCGTCGCGAGGAGCGCACGCATCCCGATCGCCAGGTCGTTGAAGATGCAGAAGCCGGACGCCTTGTCCGCCATCGCGTGATGGAAGCCGCCGCCGAGGGTCATCGCTCGGACGCGGGCCCCGGACGCGACTTCCTCGCACGCGCGGAGGGTCGCGCCGGCGTGGAGGGCGGCGGCCTCGTACATGCCCTCGAAGACCGGGTTGTCCGCGGTGCCCAGACCGTGCTCGTAGTCGACGCCCTTCGGATGAATACTGAGGTCCCGGACCGCGGACAGGTAGTCCGGCGTATGCACGCGACGGATCGCCTCCTCGTCCGCCGGTGCGGGCACGAGGCTCTCCGCGACGGACGTGTCTAAGAGGCCGTACGCCGCGATCAGGTCCTTCGCGAGGCGGATGCGCACCTCGCGCAGCGCGTGCTCCCCCCCGAAATCGTACCTGAGGAAGTCCTCGTGGTAGACCAAGGCCGCCTTCACGGGCACGGGAAGGTCGCGGGAAGGCTTAAGCGTGCCCGCGATGCGGAGGGAAGAGAGACCGCGTCGCGATCCGGGGGATCCGTCCGGGCGGAATCTCCTGGGATCCGCGGGGGCTGTAATTATATCTTCGATAGAGGATGAAAATAGGCTAGAGAAGCCATCCCCCCGTGACCCCGATCACGTCGCCCGTGATGAAGGACGCCTCCTCGGAGACGAGGAAGAGGACCGCGGCCGCGACGTCGGCGCCGGTGCCGGGCCTGCCGACCGCGGTGTCCTTCCCCTTGCGCCGCCGGGCGGCGGCCACGGGCAGTTCGGGGTCCTCGATCACGCCGGGCGAGACCACGTTCACCGTGATCCCGTCCCTCCCCACCTCTCGCGCGAGGGACTTCGAGAAGGCCACGATGCCCGCCTTCGCGGCGTAGAACGCGGACATCCTCGCGGATCCATGCGCCCGGTACGCACCCGCCGCCCCGAGGTTCACGATGCGGCCCCATTGGTTCCGGCGCATGTGCGGGACGGCCGTTCGCGAGCACACGTACGCAGCCGTCAGGTTCGAGTCGATTACCCGCCGCCAGGTCCGCAGGTCCGTGTCTTCTACGGAACGCACGACCCACTCCCCGACGTTGTTCACGAGGATGTCGAGCCGGCCGAACGCGCGGGCCGCGGTCTCCACGGCGCGTCGAGCGTCCCCCGGCCTCGTCAGGTCCGCGCGGATCGCGAGGGCGCGCCGGCCCGCATCCCGAATCGCCTCGGAGACCTTGCGGCCCTCCGCAGCCTTCGTGCGGTAGCTAATCGCCACGTCGGCCCCCGCGCGGGCGAGGGCGAGGGCGATCACCCTACCCATGCGACGGGATCCGCCGGTGACGAGGGCGGCGCGTCCCTCCAGGTCCATCCGTTACACCAGCTTGCGGTAGAACTCGGTGTACCCGCACTCCTGGCAAACGTACGCGGAGAACTGGGAGACGACCGTTAAGGCGTCGGCGAACACATCGGCGACGGACAGAGAACCGCGGCCCGACGCTCGCATGCGCGCCTCGAAGCGCTGCGGGACAGATAACGTTTCCTCGCGCGGGTCGCACCCATGCATCGAGCATGGGGACGCCGGGCGCGACGGATGGGATCCGAGAAGGAGACGGGGAAAAGAGGGGGTCCGCCCGCGAGGCGGGCGGATTGGAGGAGGGTGAGCGTCAGAACGATTCGGGCAGCATGGGCCGGCACCGGGGCTTCGAGGCCGGCACGGGCCGCAGAATCCGGAGCGTCGTGGGCAGGATCAGCGGGGACATCAGGTCACCTCAGTATGTCCCACCGGTTCAACGCAGCATGGACGACGGCCTCGGTTCCCCAGAGGATGAACCCCGGCTGGTCCCGGAGGGGCTTGGATGCCGACTTCTTGGAAAGCTTCATGATTTCACCTTGTTACATCGTTTCGATGTTATCGAATCGTAGAAATAACAGGGCCGTATTTAAGTATGTCGACGCCGTTAACGCGCTTTGATATTATCAAATAGGTGCCGCGATGCCCGACGACGCGAGCAGCCCTCCGAGCGAGCGCCCTGTGACCGTAACCGTAGACCAGCTCAAGGTGCTGAGCGACCCCTCCCGCCTGCGGATCCTCACCCTGCTCATGGAGCGGGACATGAGCATCAGCGGGATCGCGAAAGCCCTCGAGCTCACGCCCGCCACGGTCCACCACCATATTACCCAGCTCCTCCAGGCGAGGCTCATCGAGCCGACGAAGAGCGAGATCCGCGGCAACCTCGTGGAGAAGTACTACCGCATCCCCGCCACGTCGATCGACTCGAGCGCGATCTGGGACCAGCTCGGCGACGCGGACAAGGTGAACTACCGCCTCGCGGTCCTGGGCATGCTCAAGGGCCTCGTCAACGAGGCCATCAAGCGCATCCAGGCGAAGGGGACCGTGGACTTCGAGGTCGGCCGCCTCTACTTCTACCACGTACCCTGGCGGAAGGACACCGTCCAGCAGGTCGTGGAGATCTTCGAGGAAGCGAAGCGGAAGCTCGAGCGGCTCGAGGCGAAGTCCCGGGCCCAGGGCGAGGCGGGGGACGAGGTCATGGCCCTGCTGACGACGCTGCCCGTGTGACCGTGCGCCGCCTCAGACGTACTCCCCGCGGATGAGCTTCCGGATGTATGGGCCGAGGACCTTCGCGACATCCATGTCGCCGTCCCAGTCCTCGAGCTGGTCCCAGTGGTGGTCCTCCATGTCCTGGACCGCCTTCTTGATCTGGCTCGTCATCGATTCGATGTCCCCGCCGGTCACCGTGGCAGCGAGGATGAGGTACTTCCCGCGGCCGATGAGGATGTGCATCTGGCCGACGGTCATCTCGTTGAGCTCCTCGCCCTCCTCCCCGCGGAAGGAGTCCTTCACGAACTGCTGGACCGCGGTGAGCATGCCGCTCAGGATGTCCGTGTCGATGTCCGGCCGCAACCGGCGGGTCTCGTGCTTGATCAGGACGCCGTCCCGGCCGTAAAGGAGGAAGACGTCGTCGATCGCCGCCTGGGCCTTGGCCGCGGCCGCGGGCGGGGGCGCGGGCTTGGAGCCCGCGGCCGCGGAGGCTTCCGAGGCGCCGCGACGGCGGTACACGAGGAACAGGATCCCACCCACAAGGGCGGCGAGGACGAGGGCCAAGACCGGCAAGAGGTCACCCAGGGAGAGCCCCCCGCCCGCGACGGAGGCGGAGGTCGAGAAGCCGAACGTCTTCGCCGCGCTCATCGTATTTCCGGCGAGGTCCTTCGCGCCCGTGTCGACCACGACGACGTACGTGGTCGAGGCCTGCAGGGCGCGCGCCGGGGTGAAGGTCAGCGTGCGGCCGTCCGCGCTCCAGGCGAAGTCCCCGTTGATCGAGGGCGTGATCGAGAAGGCCTGCTGGACGGAGACCGGGTCCATCGCCTCGCTGAAGGTGAGCGTGATCGAGGGTGTGAGGTTCGTCCCGGCGCCCTCCGGGGCGTCCGCGGTGACGGTCGGCCGCGTCACGTCGACGGTCGTGAACGTGTCGTTCCCCGAGGACTTCGTCTCCGCATTGCCGGCGTAATCCCTCGCGAGGGAGCGGAAGGCGTACACGTGCCCGTCCGCGCCGGTGAAGGTCGCGCTCGTGGCGATCGTATCCACGAGCCCGGGCACGAGAGCCCAGGAGCCCCCGTCGTCGCTCACGTAGATCGTGTAGGAGGCGGCATCCGTGACTCCTGCGGCGGGCCGCCAGGCGAGGCCGAAGGAGAGGGTCGTCTCGTACCGGGGCAGCGGGACGACCGTGGATCCAGGGGGCGTGACGTCCACGTAAGTCCACGTGTCGTTCGTCGAGCCCTTCGACTCCACGTTCCCCGCGCGGTCCGTCGCGAGGGAACGGAAGGCGTAGCGGTGGCCGTCCGTCCCGTTGAAGTTCGCGCTCCCGCTGGCGCCGGCCACGAGCCACGACGTCCACCCGCCGCCATTGTCGGCCACCTGGATCTGGTAGCTCGTGACGTCCGTGGTCCCGGGCATGGGGCCCCAGGCCACCGCGAAGACGAGGGTCGTTTCGTAGAGCGGAAGGCTCTGGACCGCGGAGGCCGGCGCGAGCGTGTCCACGAGGGTCCACGTGTCGTTGGTCGCGGGCGGGATCTCCGAGTTCCCCGCGCGGTCGAAGGCCGTCGACCGGAACGCGTAGACGCCCTGGCCGGAGGCGCTGAAGACGCCGGACGTGAGGGACGTGTCCCCGAGCCAGGTGACCCAGCCGCTGCCGGAGTTGTACTGGATCTGGTATGTCAGGATGTCCGTGACCCCGGGATCCGGCTCCCAGCTCACGGTGAAGGAAAGGGACGTCTCGTAGGTGGGCAGGGCGAGGACATGGGAGGCAGGACGCGTCGTGTCCACGATCGTCCACGTGTCGTTCCCCGAGGGGAAGGGCTCCGCGTTGCCCGCGCGGTCCACGGCGATCGTCACGAACTCGTACGTGCCGTCCCCCGATGCGGTGAAGCTGAACTGGCCCGTATTGAGTCCCGTCGCGTTCTGGGTCGCGTAGGCCTGCCAGGCGCCGCCATCCAGGCGGTACCACAGGGTGATGTTCGCGACGCCCACCCCGGTTCCGTCGGAATAGGAGTAGTGGACCGCGAAGGTGAGCACGTTCGTCCACGCCGGGAGCGCGTTCGCGGACGAGGTGGGCGGGGTCGTGTCGGTCATCGTGAAGTACTGCGTCTGGCCTGCGGTCATGTTCACGATCCGGGGGTTGTTCCCGAACGTGTAGGTGAGGTAGCTGACGGAGACCTGGGTCGTGTTCCAGAGAGGGAGGGAGCTGCCGAGGTACACCCGGTTCGTGACGACGATCCACTTCGGGTTCCCCGTGAAGCTCGTCCGGTTGTAGATCTCGCCCCCGTTGTCCTTCACGACGACGCGGACGCCCGAGACCGGCGTGACGTTGTTCGACCAGAGGGCCTTGACCGCGAGGTGGTTCTGCACGGTCAGGGTCGCCGCCGGCATGATGAGGAGCTTCGCGGGGGCGAAGGTCGTGTTCAGGGACGTGGTCCGCGTGTAGTTGTCCAAGAAGAGGTCGTGGCGGCTCACGGACGCGAACGTGTCGTTCGTGAGGGACGCGACCGAAGGGAGGGCCGCGTCGCCGAGGACGTAGAACCCGACGCTCTCGTTTGGAGGGGGCGTGGTCGCGCCTCCCGATCCCGGGAGGCCTTCCGTGATCGCCTGAATCCGGTCCAGGGAAGAGGCGGCGGACGTGACGAACGCGGCGGCGATGCCCGTCGCGGAGCCGCCTTGGCCGTTCGCGAACGAGGGCGCGGTGCTGCCGCCCTGGCCACCCGTGATCGTCTGGAGGGTGTTCCCGGAGGAGACGAGCTGCACGTAGACGGCGCCGATGCCTGCGGCGGTGCCGCCGTTGGAGCCGCCTCGTCCGCCGACGCCGCCAATCCCCCCGGTGATTCCCGTGACCTGGTTGTTCCGCATGGTGGTTAGGTTGGAGAAGCCCGAATCCCCGATCGCGAGGATCGCCGTGGCGTTCCCGCCTGTGGCGACGGGGCTGTTGCCGGCTCCGCCCTGCCCTCCCGTGAGCGAGCCGATCGTGTTCGAGCCGAGGATCGCGCTGGCGCCGATGCCGGCCATCCAGAGGCCTCCGACATCGCCCCCGAGCCCGCCCACGGACCCGTTCCCGCCGTACCCGCCGCGGAGGGTCTGGGCCAGGTTGTTACTCGCGTTCCCGGCCATGTTCTGCAGGAAGAAGTGTCCATACGCGGCGCCCCCCGCGCCTCCGATTCCAAGAGTGCCGACCGCTCCTGCGTCGCCCGCGGAGCCGCCGTAGATGCCGATGGCGTCGTTGTAGAACCACCAGCCGCTCGTCGTGCTGTTGATCGCCTCCATGGCGATCGCGCTGCCACCCGCGCCCCCGGGGCCGGCGGTAAGAAAGATACCGCTCGCCGCGCCGCCATTGCCGCCGTGGCCGCCGAAGATGTTCGAGATGTCATTGGTCTGGGCCCGGGAGTTCTTCGCATTCGCGATGACGATCGCCGTGGCGTCCCCGCCGCGGCCGCCGCGGCCCCCGTTCCCCGGGGCAGGCGTTCCGCCGTTGCCGCCGCGTCCCCCGAGGATCTCGCGGACCGTGTTCCCGGCGACGATGGGCGCGTTGCCGCCGTCGACGAGGATGCCCACCGCGACGCCGCCGTCCTTGCCCGCCGTGACGAGGGATCCGCCGTCCGCGCCGTTCGTCCCGTTCACCCAGCGGATCGTGTTCGCCTGGATCGTGGGCTGGACCAGGTTCGCTGCGTAGATCGCGATCGCGGGATCCGACAGGACGGTCGTGATCGTGTTCACCACAATGATCGGGTAGCCGCCGAAGCCTCCGTCTTCCGCGCGGATCGCCATCGTGGTGTAGTTGATCCGACTCCACGAGAGCGTCGCGTTCGACCCCTGGAAGTCGACCCCCACGATCGCGTGGTCGATGTCGAGGCGGCTCAGGGTCGGGCCCCAGAACAGGGGGTTCCCCAGCGCGCGGACACCGCGATCGACCATGCGGAGGGAGGCATACTGGAGGTAGGACCCGCGCGAGGACTTGTTGAACTGGACGCCGCCCCAGAGGCGGTTCGTGGCGTTCGTGTCGAAGGAGATGTATCTCGTGGACGTGCCGTTCGCCTGAAGCTGACCGTCCAAGTAGAGGCGGACGTCGGAGTCCGCAAGGACCGCAACGCCCGGCTGGATCGTCAGGATGCAACCCGCGGGCACTGTGACGTTGGCGTACATGACCCAGGTCTCCCCCGTCAACCAATACGGGGTGGAGTTGCCGGAGCATGCGCTGCCGGCGATGTAGCGCGCGCCCGGCCCGGCGGCGGGGACGGCGCCCGGCGTCGCGGAGACGAACGGGGCGGTCAGTCCGGCGGCGAGGAGGACGAGGACGATCGCGAGGCTTCGCCCCGAGCGTGCGGGGTAAGGATGCTGCATGTCGAATCGCCACTCCGAGTCTGGAGCCAGCCGAGGGCTGGTGCCTCCCCGCGTTCCCCTGGCGATATATTAGAGAAGGGGACCCGTTACCATCCATGATAACATCTGTCAGGCCGCGCCGGAATAGGTTCATTACCGTGCGGCCGGTTGGGCCGGGCGATGGCGGACCCGGGCCTCGACCGGATCTTCGCCCCCAAGTCCATCGCGGTCGTTGGAGCGTCTCGGCACGAGGGCAAGATCGGATACGAGATCGTCAAGAACCTCGTGGCGAACGGCTACCGCGGGTCCATCTACCCGATCAACCCGAAGGCCGACGAGATCCTGGACATCCGGGTCTACCCGAGCGTGGGCGCGGTCCCCGGGCCCGTCGACCTCGCCGTGATCGTCGTGCCGGCGGCCCTCGCGATCCCCGCGGTCGAGGAATGCGGGAAGAAGGGCGTGAAGGGCCTCGTCGTAATCACCGCGGGATTCCGGGAGATCGGCGGGCCGGGCCTGGAGCGGGAGAGGGAGCTCCTGCGGCTCTGCAAGACGTACGGCATGACGATGATCGGCCCGAACTGCATGGGCGTGATCAACACCCATCCCGACGTGTCCATGGACGCGACCTTCGCGCCCACGGCGCCCCTCCGCGGTCACGTCTCCCTCGTCACGCAGAGCGGGGCTCTCGGGGTCGCGATCCTCGAGCACACGAAGTCCCTCGGCATCGGCTTTGCGAAGTTCTGCTCCCTGGGCAACAAGGCCCAGGTGAGCCTGAACGACCTCCTCCAGGCCTGGGGGGAGGACCCGGAGACGAAGATCATCGTCGCCTACATCGAGAACTTCGGGAACCCGAAGAACTTCGTTCGGATCGCCCGCGAGGTCACGAAGAAGAAGCCCGTGATCGCGATGAAGGCCGGCCGGTCCGAGGCGGGCGGACGGGCGACCGCGTCCCATACGGGCTCCCTCGGCGGCTCGGATCTGGCGGCGGAAGCCGTCTTCAGCCAGACGGGCGTGCTGCGGGCGAACTCGATCGAGGAACTCTTCGACTACGCCTCGGCGTTCTCCCTCGGCACGCTCCCGAAGGGCAACCGCGTGGCCGTCGTCTCCGACGCGGGCGGACCGGCGATCATGGCCGTGGACGAGCTGTCCGCGCAGGGCCTCATCCTCGCGGAATTCACGAAAGCCACGAGGGACGCCCTCGCCTCGTGGGCCCCGCCGGAGGCGTCCACGGCGAACCCGATCGATCTGACGCCCGAGGGCTCCCTGGAGGACTACCGCAAGGCCCTCGACGCGGTCCTCGCGGACGAGACCGTGGACGCCGCGATCGCGGTCTACGTGCCTCCCGTCCGGACGGACGAGGTGGAGTGGGCGCGCGTCGTGTGGACGACCGCCCACAAGCACCACAAGCCCGTCCTGTGCAACTTCCTCGGCCGGACGGAGGACAGCCCCGGGTTCCTCGAACTCGTCTCCCACGGCCTGCCCTCCTACCTGTACCCGGAGAGCGCGGCCCGATCGCTTGCGGCGCTCTACCGGTACGCCCTGTACCTGAAGCGAGACGAGGGCCGAACGCGGACCTTCGAGGTCTCCCGAGCCAAGGCGGGAGCCATCCTGGACACGGTCCTCGGGGAGGGACGGACGCGGCTCACGGAGATCGAGTCCGTGGAGTTCCTGGAAGCCTACGGCATCCAGACCGCGCGGGCGCGGCTGTGCCGGAACATCGACGATGCCGCGGTCGTCGCGCGGCAGCTCGGATATCCCGTGGTCCTCAAGGCGATCGGGAAACAGCTCCTGCACAAGACGGAGCAGCGGGCGGTCGTCCTGGACATCCGGGACGAGCGCGCCCTCCGCCTGGAGGCGATGCGACTCCTGCACCGGATGGAGACCCAAGGCATCGCCTTCGACGGGATCCTCGTGCAGGAGCACGTCTCCCGCGGGAAGGAGGTCATCCTGGGGATGACCCGGGACCGCGTGTACGGGCCCTTCCTCGTGTTCGGCCTCGGCGGGATCTACGTCGAGTACCTGAAGGACGTGTCCTTCGGCCTGCCGCCGCTCACCGACCAGGACGCGTACCGCATGATTCGCTCGATCCGCACGTATCCGCTCCTCGCCGGCGTGCGGGGGGAGCCGCCGCGGGACATCGACGCCCTGGCCGAGGCGATCCTCCGCCTCGCCCAGCTCGTCCTGGACTTCGACCAGATCCAGGAGATCGACCTGAACCCGCTCATCGCCCTGGAGGCCGGCAAGGGCTATCGCGCCGTGGACGCACGGATCCTCCTCACACCGCCCGAGCCGGAGACCGCCTGAATCGGCCGCGGATCACTTGGGCCCGTTGACCTCGATCCAGTTGCCGTCGGGGTCCGCGACGTAGAACCACTCGCCGCCCTTGGGGCCCACATAGCGGTCCACGATCGCCACGCCCTTCCTGCGGAACTCGGCCTTGGCCCGGGCCAGGCTCCCCGTCCGGAACGCGAGGTGGTCGAGGGCCTCTCCCCGTGCGAAGGGGGTCGCGTACCTGCTCCCGGGTTCGTACCAGTTCAGCTCGAGCTTCTGCGTTCCGCGCGGACTCTTGAGGACCGCAACCTCGCCGTGCTGCTTGCGGATCCTCATGCGGAACACGAGGTCCATCCCGAGGACCTCCGTGTAGAATCGGATCGACCGGTCCAGATCGCGCACGCGGATCCCCGTGTAGTAGAACGTGAAGGACGCCATGGCCGTCGGAGCCAGCACCGCGTATTTGTCCTTGGCGCCGTCACCGGACTGCGATGAGGACGACGCCGAGGAAGATCGCCGCCATTCCGGCGTACTGGGTCCGGGTGAGCCGCTCCCGCAGGAAAACGGCGGCGAGACCGACGGTCACCGCGCTGAACAGCCCGCTCAGGGTGCCGATGATCGCGACGGAGCCGGACACGATGCCGACGCTGTACGCCAGGAACCCGAAGGTGTCGAGGACGCCCATCGCGGCGATCGTCCTCCAGACGTCCCTCGGAGGACCTTCGAGGCGGGCGATCCCCGCCACGGACGCGAGGGCCAGGAACCCGAGGCCCGCGAGCCGCACGAACGTCACCGAGGTGATCGGTCCGAAATCGACGACGGCGTACTTCAGGGCGAAGTAGAAGACCCCGTACCCGGCGAAGGAGAGGACCGCGCTGACCAGGCCCACTCGCGCGTCTTTCGGAGGCGGGTTGTCGGGGTGGGCTCCGCTCCGGGAGATGAGGACGATCCCCGTCAGGGTGGCCGCGATCCCCGCCGCGGCGGTGGGGGGCGGCCGGTCGCCCAGGAACAGGACCGCGAGGGCCGCCGTGACCGCAGGGAAGCTCGAGATCAGGGGCGAGACGACGGAGAGCACGCCGTACTCGATCGCGCGGTACAGGAAGAGCGAGGCGAAGAGGTTCACGAACGCGAGGACGGGGACCGTCATGAGCGCGGACGCGAGGCGCCATCGATCCCCCTCGAACGCGAGGGCGAGCGGCAGCATGATCACGAGGCTGACGACCTCCATGTAGAAGAGGACCCGGACATAGCCGATGCGATGGGACGCCCTCCTCGCGAGGAAGTCCCCGCTCCCGTACCCGAGGGCGGCGGAGAGCCCGTAGAACAGGTCCGAGGCGGCGCCCACGCAATCCTCGCACCCGGGAACCGGATGGACCTCTTAGGGTTGCGGGTCCGGCGAGGCCTTCGCGTAGAGCTCGAGCCAGATCCCGTCGGGGTCCACGACGTACGCGAGCCACGTGCCCTGCTCGAGGAACGGCGGCAGCCCGGGCGTCGCCCCCTTGGAGAGGAGCTCCTCGAACGCCTTCTTCACGTCCTCGCACCCGAAGGCGAGGTGGTCGAGCTCGTCCCCGTTCCGGTACGGCCCCTTGAAATGCGTCGAGCCCTCCGGGTACCAGTTCAGCTCGAGGATCTGGGCGGAGTCCTTGCTCTTCAGGTCCGCAATCTCCCCCGCGGTCTCCGGGACCTTCGAGCGTCCCAGGACCTCCATCCCGAGCACGTCGCGGTAGAACGCGATGGACCGGTCCATATCCCGAACCTGGATGCCGACGTAGCCGAGGGTGTACCGCATGGAATCGTGCGCGGCACCGCTCCACGGACGATAAAGGCTGTGCCGTCCTTCGGCGGAACCCGCAAGGATTCTAACGTCGGACCGCCATAGCCTGAGCGCGAGGGGACGACACGATCCAGATCGACGTGGTCCTGCCCGACCGTCCGGGCGAACTCGGGAAGCTCGCAGCGATCCTGGGCGAGGCGGACATCAACATCGACGCGATGAGCGCGAACTCCGGCGGCGGGAGGTCCTACATGAGCCTCCTCGTGGACCAGCCGACGAAGGCGCGGCAGCTCTTCGACAAGGCGGGCTACGAGAACGCGTCCCGCACCGTGGTCGTCGTCCGCATCCCGGACAAGCCCGGGGCCCTCGCGGAACTCGCCCACACCCTCGGCGGCGCGGGCGTCGACATCCAGAGCGTGGTCCATCTGGAGACGATCGGGGATCACGTGCAGATTGCGATCGGGGTAGACAACCTGGACAAGGCGAGGTCCCTCGTCTGAGCACCCCGGCCCGGAGGGATTCGGTGCATTCTCGGATTCGGTAACGAGAACGTCGCAATTGAATAGAAACTCTCAAATGCCCACGCATGCCTATCATCCAGATGCCGCACCGATCGGGACGGGGAGGGCAGGGGATTGTGAGAGACGTGTCGGAGGAAGTCGAGGCGCCGAAGGGCGCCCTCGGCGTCGTGCCCAAGAGCTTCTCGACGTGGGGACCCAAGACGATCCCCCGCGTGGACTACGAGCGGATCTTCGTCCTGGACTCGAACTCGGAAGCCCTCGGGGAGTACGTGCTCAACGACGATTGCCCGCTCGAGTTCAGCGACCTCAAGCGCTCGATCCCGTTGAGCGGGATGCGGCACCTCGTATCCTTCTATCAGGGAGAGTATGCCTTCACGCCCTTTCGCGTGGACGACCTGTGGTTCGTCGTCCTGACCCGCGGCGTGCCGCGGATCGAGGAACGCGGTCACACGGGCACCCTCCTCGCTGCGGCCCGGATCCACATCCTCCCGGGGATCGAACCCACCCTGGCCCGGAAGGAGACGGAGCTCCGGATAAGGGAGCAGGAGCTCGAGGCGAGGGAGGCGGCATTGCTCCGCCGGGAGCAACACGTGGGGCAACTCGACCAGGATCTGCGCCTGAGCTCGATGCAGCTCCGCGAGCTCGAGGTCGAGATTCGCGCGAGGGAGACAAAGCTCAAGGACCTCCGGGACTACGCCCTCGAGATGCAGCGGGCCTTCGTCCCGAAGGGAAAGGCCGCGGACGGCAAGCCCGTCGAGGCTGCGCCGAGCGCGGAAGTCCCCGTGAGCCCCCGCTGACTCCCATCCCCTGGCGACCCCGTTTCTCAGCCTCGATAACCAAGGGCCGCGTGTTATATAATATCCGACGGAGTCAATCACCGGAGAGTGGCAACGCGAGGTGTAGCCCTCGCGAAGCCCAGGCGGCCAGCGCATGCCAGGGGTTCTCGAGACCCTCGTCAGCGGCGTCGTACTGCGAGGCATCAGTCCCGGCCTCGCCGCCCTCCTGATGGTCGCACCCCTGAGGAAAGTGGCCCGGGCCCAACTCAAGAAGATCTACGTCCTCAACGAGATGGGCGACATGGCCGGGGAGTACGTCCTCGACCCGGACTGCCCGATCGACTACGCCGATTTCCTGAAGGTGCTCCCGGAGCAGGGCATCGGCGACCGCGAGGCACTCTTCGTCGGGGAGTACGTCTTCACCGCCTTCCAGAGCGACAAGTTCGTCTTCGTCCTCCTGTCCCGCGGCCAGCTCGCGCCGGAGGACATCGACTGGACCGCCCTCCTCCTGACCGCGGCGGATTCCCATCTGGCCCAGGCCGCCAAGGGGACCGCCGTGCCTCGACCCGCAGAGACGAAGTCCTCCGCGGACCTGGAGCGGTCCCTCGCGGAGCGGGAGGCGCGCCTCGACGCGAAGGAGAAAGAGGTGATGAAGGTCGAGGTCCAGGTCAAGGCGGAGGAGGCGAACCTGAGAGGCCGCGGGGAGGAACTCGAGCGCCAGAAAGGCCACCTGACCGCCCTCGCGGACTACGTGACTCAGATGCAGCAGGGCACCTCCCTCGGGATCGCGAAGGCCCTGCAATCCCTCGAACTGTCCGAGCAGATCGCCTCCTCGGGGAGGGAACAGGCCGCCCGCGCGGACAACGCCGCGCTCGGGGAAGCGCGCAAGCAGTTCGAGGACGAGCGGAAGGCTCTCCTGATCGCACGGGAGGACGTGGAGAAGAAGTACCGGGAGGCCTCGGAGCGAATCAAGCAGCTCGAGACACGCCTAAAGGAAGCCTCCGAGGTGCTCGAGCGGGAACGCAAGGAAGCCTCGCAGCGGGAGACCGAGGCGGAGAAGATGCGAACCGCGATCGAGGTCCGCGTGCAGGATTTGAGCCAGCGTTTCGCCCAGATGGCGAAGGAACGCCTCGTGAACTCCCACCGGCCCGCGGGCGCCGTCTCCGACGGTGCGAAGTCGGAGATCGACGCGGGCAAGGCCGAGCTGGCGAAGGAACGGAAGTTCCTCCAGCGCCGGGCGATCGAGCTCCTCGACCGCGAGGAACGCGTCCGGGACCGGGAGCTCAAGATCGACGATCGCGAGGCCGCCCTCGCGAAGCGAGAGGAGGAGGTCACCGCGCGCGCCGCGGCCCTCGAGAGGATGAAGGTCGCCGTGGCGCCGGTGTCCGCCGCGAACGCGAGCGCGGACGAGAACCGGAAGGACATCGAGCGCCGCGTGAAGATCATCCAGCAGAAGGCCCTCGAACTGCTCGACCGGGAGGAGAAACTGCGGAAGCGAGCGGCGGAGCTTCAACGCTTGGAGGCCCGCCTGTCCGGGGACGTCCCGGTGCAGTAATCGGGCTCCCCGCGGCAGGCTACGGAATCAGGCCAGATAACCACCCGACGCCCATTAAATAGGTCTCTATCGGGTCGTTTCTCCAGATAATCTGCCGCAGGCGACAACCCCGTCGCGGCCGGGGAACAGCGACCATGCCGTCCCAGTCGCAGGCACCCGAACGCCGAGTCCGTAGCGGAGGGAGCGCCTGCGCTCACCCCCCTTGCGGCGCTTCCGGGCCGCCGGCGGGCTCGGCTCCCGGAGACGCCGCGCGAGGAGTGGTCGCGTGAGGGCGGCCACCGCGCTCGTGATCGTGGGCGTCCTCCTGGCGACCGCTGCCCTCGCGATCGTGGGCCAGACCGCCGCCGATCCGCTGGGCAAGTACCGGGCGCCCGACGGAAGTCTTCGCATCCCCGGGAGTGCCTTGACGCCGGAGCTGCAGCGCCTTCTCTTCGGCGGAAACGACCTGCAGCCCTACCTCAACCGGACCCACTTCGCTCCGGCGCCGTCCTCATACCCGACGATGACGCTCGAGGAGGTCCGCTACTCCGAGCTGAACCCGAACGTCTTCACCCGCCCGACGCAGCCGCGGGAGAGCATCGCCGGTGCGATCGCGCACCTCGTGGCCCGGTGGTTTCCACCGGTAGACTGGACGGCCCAGCTCCGTGCGGCGGCCGATGGGTTCCTCGGCCTCTTCACACTCAACGCACGTGCCTCCGTGGTCGTGGACTCCACGACGGTGACGGACGTTTCCGCCGCGGCCAACACGTGCACGACCTCCCAGTCCGCGGGCGCCGCAGACAACGGCGTCCTCGTGATGCTCTCCGAGCGGGGGACGTTCGCCTTCATCACCGTCACGTACGGCTCCGTGAGCCTCAGCCTCATCGCCAGCACGGCCGCAAACGGCGGAACGTTTGTGAGGGCCGAGATTTGGGGTTTCGCCGGCGCGCTCCCGGGCGGCGTCCAGACCATGACCGCGACCCTCTCGGGCGGTTCGACCGCGAGGATGACCTGCGCAACGATCCTGCTCCAGGGCGTGAAATCCACGGGCTCGTTCATCAACGGGACGAGCAACTCGGCCAACTCGACGAACGCCACGGTCACATTGACCGCGGCCGTGACCACGGGCAACCTGGCCTTCGCCGTTGCGGCGATCCAGAACACCGGGGGAGCCGGAGCGCAGCCCACCGCAGTCTCCGGGACGGGAGCGGCTGCCACGGATCTGTACGGGGTGGCCGTGGGCCACTGCACGGGCGGCGGCGCCGCGAACGAATGCGCGGCGGGCGCATCCATCCCCACCCCGGGCACGGCGATCACCTGGACGAATCCGAGCACGAACTGGGTCGTGTCCGCCGTCGAGGTCGTCGCGAATCCCACGTGTGCGACCGTGGGCGGCGGGAACTGCTATCGGATCGGTGCGGGCGGGGCTTGGAATAACCCGACGAACTGGTCCAACTCCTCCGGCGGCGCGGCCTGCGGGTGCACGCCCCTGGCTACGGACATCGCGATCTTCGACGCGTCCCCGACCGGGACCACGACCCTTGCGGCCGCCACCACGGTCGCCGCGCTCAGCATGACGGGATTCGCAGGCACGCTCGACACGACCGCGAGCAACTGGGCACTCACCGTGAATGGGGATCTCACCATCCAGGGGACCCTCCTCCCGAGGGGATCGACGGTCTCGGTGACGGGCAACGTCGTCGTACTCGGGGCCACGACGGTCGTGACGATGGCTTCGTCCGCGTGGACCGTGAACGGGACATGGACGAACAACTCCACCTCGGCATCGTGGTCCGCGGGCACGAGTTCCGTCACGGTCCGGGAGGCGTCGAGCGGCACGCTCACGTTCGCGAACCTGGCCGGAGCGACGAATGAGTTCAACAATCTGACTCTCGACGCGACCGTCGGGCCGGGCTTGACGTATACGATGGCCACGAACGGATTGCGAGTGGCGGGCACCCTCACGGTCCGGAATTCCACGGGCGGAGCCACGGGAGCCACGATCCTCGACACATCCGCCTCAAACCTAGCGGTTACCGCCGGCGCCCTTGCACTGCCGACCTGGGGCGCGTTGAACACGAGGACCTCGACGGTCACAATCAGCGGGAACGTGAACATCTCCGCCGCGACCGCCTACGTGAGCAACACGGGTGGCGCCTGGACCATCACGGGGACGTGGACGGACGCCTCAACCTCGGCTTTGTGGTCGTTCGCCGCCGCGATGACCTTCCGGGCTCCGGCTTCCCGGACGATGACGTTCGGGGCTCAGGCAGGGAACGAGTTCGCCGGTGCGGTGACGTTCGACACGACCGCGGTCGGCGGGATCACGTACACGATGGCGACGAACCCGCTTGACGCAGGCGGGATGCTCACGATCCAGAACAGCGCCGGCGGCGCCACGGCTGCCGTCCTCCTCGACACATCCGCGACGAACCTCGGCGTTACGGCCGGCGGGCTCGTCCAGTCGACGTGGGGCGCGTTCAGCACGCGCGCGTCGACCGTCACGATCAACGGCGATGCAGACATCAGCGCGACGAACGCGTACATCAGCAACACGGGCGGTTCGTGGACCGTCGCGGGCGGGTGGACGGACCGCACCACGTCGGCCTCGTGGTCCTTCGCCGCTTCCATCACCTTCCGAGCCGGTGTCTCGAAGACGATGACCTTCGCGGGTTCGAACATTTCGGGAAACGAGTTCGGCGGGTCCCTGAGCTTCGACACGACAGCCGTGGGCGGCGTCACGTACACGATGTCGAACGGGGCCACGGGGGATTCGTCCCTCAGGATTGGAGGCGCCCTGACGATACGTAACGGTGTGGGAGGCGCCACGGCCGCGGCGATCCTGGACACATCCGCGGCTGGCTACGCAATCACCGCTGCGTCCCTCACCCTGGGCAGCCCCCGCGGCGCCCTCAGGTCGGGAGGTTCGACGATCACCATCAACGGCGCCGTCACCATCTCCGACGCGAACTCCTACCTCGTCCTCGGCAGTGCCACGTGGACCGTCGCGGGTGCGTGGACGAACAACAGCACCGACAGCGGCGATTGGTCCGCAGGCACCGGGACGGTCATCTTCCGCGCTGGCGGGAATGCGACGATGACGTTCGCGAACCTCGGCGCGAACGAGCTCAACAGCGTCGTGTTCGACACGTCGGCGGCGGCAGGCGTCACATACACAATGGCGACGAACGGCCTGCGGGTCGGCGGGGCCGTCACGGTCCAGAACACCGCGGCAAGCCCCTCCGGGAACGTCGTCCTCTCGACGAGCGCATCCAACCTCTCGCTCACGTCGGGCAGCTTGGTCATCGGAACGCGCGGCACCCTGACCGCCAACGGGTCGACGATCACGGTGAACGGCTCCTGGACCTCCGTGGCCGCAAATCATGTCTGGAACCCGGGGACCTCCACCGTGGTGTTCGGCGGATCCGGGGCGCTCACGATGAGCGCAGGCGAATCCTTCAACATCCTGACGCAGAGCGCGGGCACGACGACCCTGGGCTCGGACGTCACGGTGGCGGGGGCCACTGCGGTCAACGGCACGCTGGACACGTCCGCCTCGAACTTCGCACTGGCCCTGCAGTCCACCCTCTCCATCGGCGCGAGCGGCGTGCTCAACCTGGAAGCGAGCACCGCGTCGACGTCCGGGAACGTGACCATCGCCGCCGGCGGGGCGGTGAAGTTCACCGGCGCGGGCACATGGACAATCAACGGTAGCTGGACGGATAACAACGCAGCGACGCCCGCGAACTGGGCCGTGGCCACGTCCACCGTGAGGATTGTCCGTGCCGCAGCAACCACGCTCACGTTCTGGACGGCGGCAGGATCGAACGAGTTCAACAACCTCATCCTCGATTCCTCCGTCGCCGCCGGGTTCACGTACACCCAGGTCAACGCGCTGCAGGCCGCCGGCACCCTGACGACCCAGAACACTGCCGTGGGCGCGACGGGCGCCGTCGTCCTCGACGCGACGGCATCGAACTACGGCTCGAACCTCGGCGGATTGAGCCTCGGCGCGCTCGGCGCCTATGCCTCGCGGAGCGCAACCGTCGGGGTGAATGGCAACGTCGCCGTCGCCGCGACGGGCTACATCACCTCGGGAGGCGCGGGGACGTGGAGCGTGACGGGTTCGTGGACCAACGCCACGGCAGCCGCCTCGTGGGCCTTCTCGGCGCCCATCACGTTCCGCAGCGCGGCCGGCCAGACGATGACGTTCAAGGCCGGTGCAACCGAGTTCGGCGGGGCCGTCACGTTCGACACGTCCGCGGCCGGCGGCGTGACGTACACGATGGCGACGAACACCCTCAGGCTTTCCGGCCTGCTGACCGTCCGCAATTCCGTCGGCGTACCGACGGGCAACACGATCCTCGACACCTCGGGGTCGAACCTGGGCATCACCGCGGGCTCCGTGACCGTCGGGACGAACGGCACGCTGCGCGCGCAGGGATCGACGATCAACGTCGGCGGCAACTGGACCGTGACCGGGGCGAACGCGACGTTCACCGCGGGAACGAGCTCGGTCGTCTTCACGGCAGCCGCGACGATCACCATGACGCAACCGTTCCACGACCTCTCGGTCACCGCAGGGAACGCCACGCTCGCGGCCAACACGACGGTCAACGCGGCCCTCACCGTGTCCTCCGGGACCTTCGCGAAGGGGACGTTCACGCTCTCCACCGGCACGTTGAATCTCTCCGGCGGTGCGTTGACATCCACATCCGGGGCGGGAACGGTGACGGGAGACGTGATTATCTCCTCGCCCTCGTCGTACCTCTCGCTCGGCTCCGAGACCTGGACGGTCGGCGGCGCATGGACGAACGCGAGCACCTCCGGTTCGTGGGCCGCCGGTTCCGGCACGGTCGTCTTCAATGCCTCGACCGCGGCGACGATGATCTTCGCCGGGACGAATCTCGCGGGAAACGAGTTCAATCACGTGACCTTCGACACGACGGCTGCGGGCGGCGTCGCGTTCACGATGTCCACTCGGGGACTGAGGCTCGCTGGGACGCTGACCATCCGGAACAGCACCGGAGGCGCCACGGGCCCCACGGTCCTAGACACGGGCGCCGCCGGCCTGGCGGTCTCCGCGACCGCGGTCGTGGTCGGCGTCTACGGCACCCTTTCCGCGAACGGCTCGACGATCTCCGTGGGCGGCAACTGGACCGTGACCGCGGCCAACGCGACGTTCACCGCCGGGACCTCCACCGTCACCTTCGGCGCGAATGCGACCGTCGCCATGGCCCAGGCCTTCTACAACCTGACCGTCACCGCGGGGACCGTGACCGCGGCCTCGAACATCACCGCCATGAATCTCCTAACGGTCTCTGGCGGTACCCTCGCCAAGTCGACCGCCACCCTCGCCGCGGGGGGCGTGCGTCTGTCCGGCGGAACCCTGACCTCGAGCTCGGGCGACGTGAGCATCTCGGGGGACGTGACGATCTCGGCTGCGGGCTCCTACATCGCCTTCGGCTCCGAATCCTGGACCGTCTCGGGATCGTGGACGAACGCGAGCACCTCGGCATCGTGGAACCCAGGGACCGCGACGGTCACGTTCAACTCCTCGTTCGCGCAGACGATGACGTTCGCGGGCGCGAACCTCGGCGGCAACGAGTTCGACCGCGTGGTCTTCAATTCGGGTGCCTCGACGGTCACCTTCACGATGGCGACGCGCGGCCTCCGGATCGGGGGGGCCCTGACCGTGGGCGGCGGGAGCGGCACGACGACCCTGGACACGGGCATCTCCGGCCTTCCCGTGGACGCGATCAGTCTCGACGTGATCGCGGGCGGGGTTCTCAGGCCTAACGGCTCCACGGTCACCGTCACGTCGGTCGATACGCACCTGGGCGGACTCCAGGCCGGAACCTCGACCTTCGTGGTGAACGCCTCCGGCGGGACCGTGAACCTCTCGCAGACCGTCAACAACCTGACGGTGAGCGCCGGGGTCTCCACGACGTTCAGCGGCTCGCTCCGATGGAGCGGGACCCTCACCCTCACGAACGCGGTCGTCGACTTCGGGGGGAGCGGGCTCACCTCGGTCGGGGCCGCTACGCTGACGTTCGCCGGCGCGACCCTCATGATGGGCAACGGGAGCTGGGACACGTCCTCGGCGGCCACCGTCACCGCGACGGGCTCGTCCGTGACGTTCTCCGGCACCGGAAGCCTCGACGTCGGTGCGACGGCCTCGCTTGCCACGGTCACGATCAGCGCCGGCACGCGGACGCTCCTGGGTCCGCTCACCACGGCCGGGCTCCTCACGCTCTCGGGAGGTGTCCTCTCCAAGGGCACGAATGCACTGACCGCGAATGCCGGACTCACGCTGTCGGGAGGGGCCCTCACGTCCGTGTCCGGCGCGGTGAGCATCGCGGGGAACGTGACGATCTCCGCCGCGTCCTCCTACATCGCGTTCGGCTCCGAGTCGTGGACCGTGAGCGGGTCGTGGACGAACGGCTCCGCCTCTGGGAGCTGGTCCGCGGGGACCGCCACGGTGACCTTCGACTCGGCGGCCTCCCGGACGATGACCTTCGCCTCGCTCCCCGGGAGCGCCCCCGAATTCCGCAACGTCGTCTTCGATGCCGGCCCGTCGACCGTCACGTTCACGATGGCGGGGAACCCCCTGCGGTGGTCCGGGACGCTCACGGTCCAGGGCGGGAGCGGGACCACGACCCTGGCAACGGCCGATCTTGCACTCGCCGGCGGCGCGCTGTCCGTCGGCGACGCGGGCCTCCTGACCTCAAACGCCTCGGCGGTGAGCATCACGAACGTGACCATGGCCGGGGCCGCGTCCGGCGCAATCGCCGTGACCACGGGCGCCTGGACGGTGAGCGGAACCTGGGACACCTCGGGCGCGGGATCGTCGTTCTCCGCCGGGATTTCGACAGTGACGATGACCGGGACGTCCGTGACGATCCGCCTAGCGGGAGGGCAATCCTTCCACAACCTCACGATCGACGGGACGGTGTCCCAGTCCTCTCCCGTGACCGTCCTCGCAGCTCTGATCCTGGCCGACGGGGCCGTCCTGACGAAGACGGGCCAAAGCCTCACGTTCAACGCGCTGACGGAGACCGGCACCGGTGCGATCGCAGACGGGACGGCCAGCGTCGTCAGCCTGACCGTCGCGAACAGCGATCCTGCGAATCTCACGACGATCAGCGCCTTCTCGATCTGGGTGTCGGACTCGCACTACGCGTGGGTTCACAGCTCGACCGTCGGGACCTCCGTCTTGACGTTCACGATCGGTGGCAACGCGAGCGGGAACCGGTTCGACGTCACGAAGGACGGCGCTGCCTTCACGACGGGCTTCGTGGACGGATCCGGCAACGTGGTCTTCACGATGCTCGGCTCGGACCCCGCGATGGACGTCATCGTCGCGGCCCCGTGCGGCGGGACGCGGTACTGGGTCGGGGGGACGGGGAACTGGTCCCAGACGGCTCACTGGTCCGCCACCTCCGGGGGCGCGGGAGGATGCTCCGTGCCGAACGGCGCGAGCAACGTCCTCTTCGACGGGAACTCCGGAGGCGGGGCCGTCACGGTGGACCAGAACACGAGCATGGCCACGCTCAACACCGCGGGCTGGACCGGGACGATCGCCCTCGGCACGTTCAATCTCAGCGTCGGCGGGGGAGTCAACCTGGCCGGCGGGATCCTCACGATCGGAGCCTCCGCGGGCACCGGGCTGTCGGTCACAGGCAACCTGACCGTCTCGGGTTCCGCGGCGCTCGATGGCTCCGGAGGCGCGTCCGTCGTCACGGTCGGAGGAAACGCGGTCATCGCGACCGCGACCGCCTACTTCCGGATGGGCAGCGGGACGTGGACCTTCGGCGGAGCATGGTCGAACGGGAGTACCTCCGCGAGCTGGGCCTCCGGCGCGGGCACGGTCGTCTTCAGCTCCTCGGTCTCCCAGGCGATGACCTTCGCGGCCTTGACGGGCAGGGAATTCGCGAACGTCGTCTTCGCGTCCACCGCGGGCGCTGGGACGGTCACGTTCACGATGGGGACGAACCCCCTGATGTGGAGCGGCACCCTCACGATCCAGGATTCCGCCGGTTCCGCGACGGTCCTCGCGACCTCGAACCTCGCCTTGTCCGGCGGCTCGCTGGCGGTGGGCAACGCGGGCATCCTGACCGCGAACGGCTCCATCGTCGCGGTGGCCGACGTGACGATGACCGGGGGATCCTCCGGAACGATCACCGTGACCACGGGTGCGTGGACGGTGACCGGAAGCTGGGACACCTCGGGCGCCGGATCGACCTTCACGAAGGGTACGGGCACCGTCTCGATGTCGGGGGCGGGGCGGACCCTGAGGATCCTGGACCCCGCCGCGGGATTCAACAATCTGACGATTTCGGGCACGATCACCCTAAGCGGCGTCCTCGACGTGAGCGGCAGCCTGGCAATCACGGGCAACCTGAGCACGGCCGGCTACGACATCACGGGAGCCGCGAACCTCGTGATCTCGGGCGGCGGCACACTCGTCGCGACGACGTCCGCGATCTCCGTCTCCGGGGTGACGATGAGCGACGCGTCCGCGAACGGCCTGTCGATGACGAGCGGGTCCCTCGCCGTCTCGGGCTCCTGGAACACCTCCGGGCCGGCCTCTCTCTTCAACGCGGGCACTTCGACGGTGACTCTGAGCGCGCCGTCCGGGACGATCGCCCTGGGCGCGTCCCAGTCGTTCGCGATTCTGGTCATCTCCGGGAGCTATGCCCAGACCACCCAGCTATCGGCGTCCACCCTGGTCCTCCCCACGGGCGGCCTGTCGAAAGGCGCGAACCCGCTAACGGTTACGGGGGACCTCACTCTGTCCGGAGGCTACCTCACCTCCGTGTCCGGCAACGTCTCGATCGCTGGGAACGTCGACGTTTCTGCCGCGGCCTCCTACATCGCCTTCGGCTCCGAGACCTGGACGGTCTCCGGGAGCTGGACGAACGCCTCGACCTCGGCCTCCTGGTCCGAGGGGGCTGGGACCGTCACGTTCAACGCAACCGCGTCCCAGACGATGAGATTCGCCGGGACCAACCTCGGCGGCGACGAGTTCAACGCGGTCGTGTTCAACTGCGGCTCCTCCACGGTGACGTACACCCTCACCGGCGGCGGCCTGGTCGCCTATTCGATCGTCATCCGGGGCGGCTCGGGCACCACGACCCTCAGCACCTCGGGTTCCAGCCTGCCCGTGACCGCGGACAGAGTGACGGTCGCATCCGGCGGCGCGCTCGAGGCGAACGGCAGCACGATCACGGTACGGTCGATCGACACGTCCGCGGGCGCCTTCACGGCGGGGACGTCCCTCGTCGTCGTGAATGCGAGCGGAGGCTCCGTGAACGTTCCCCAGCTCCTCGGAAGCCTCACGGTGAACGCGGGTGTCGCAACGGCCTTCACTTCCAGCATCACCTGGTCTGGTGCGCTCACTCTTACCGGAATCACGGCCGCGTTCTCCGGCGGTCTGGCGTCCGTCGGCCCAGCGAGCCTCGCCTTCGGAGCGGCGACGCTCACCCTGGCGGGCTCCTGGGACACATCCTCGGCCAGCGCGTTCGCGTCCGCAGGTTCGTCGGTCACCTTCACCGGAACGAGTTCGACCCTGACCCTCGGCGCGGGCCAGGGCTTCGCGACGCTGACTATCGCCGGGAACGTCGCCCTCGGATCCGACCTGGCGGCGACGAGCCTGACCGTGGGCGCCTCGAGCGTCCTGACGAAGACGGGTTACAGCATCTCGTTCAACAGCCTGACCGTGGACGGGACCATCGCGGACGGGACGGTCAACGTCTCCGACCTGACCGTCACGAACAGCGATGGCACGGCCTACGTCAGCATCTCCTCCTTCACGGCGTGGAGCGGCGGGTCGATGTACGCCTGGACGCACACGTCGAGCGAGACGGCCCAGGCGATCACGTGGACGATCGGAGGAAATCCCTCCGGCTTCCTGTACACCGTGTCGAAGGACGGGGCCGAGTTCGCCAAGGGCACGGTGGACGGTTCGGGGCGCATCACCTTCACGATGCTCGGATCGGACCCCGCCATGCAGGTCACCCTGGGAGCCCCGCCGCTGTGGCTGAATCCCTTCGTCCTCATGTTCGCATTCACCGGACTGTTCGTGGTGGTAGCCATGTTTGTGCAACGACAACGCTGGAGGCCGGCGAAGGCTTTCCTCGTGGATGAGCACGGTCAGCTGCTGAGGGAATTCACTCTCGATCCGTCCTGCCAGGTCACGTATGATCAGGCGTGCCAGGCAGGGGCCCTCGACGCCCAGGAGAAGGACGTCAAGGTGGCCAAGTATCACGCCCGGACGGTCGTGGGCGACGCCCTCGCCATCGTCCTCCTGGCCTACGGTCCCGTCAACGTCCACGAGGTGGACTTCGCCCGCGAGATCCTCACGAACGTCCAGGACAAGTTCGAGGACCGCGTGAAGGGCCGGCTCGAGGAGGTCCGATCCGCGGAGGCGGTGTTCGACGATCGGCACAAGGTCCTCCAGGAAGGAGAGGCCGACCTCCAGTCCCGCTCCCGAGTCTTCGGCGACATGGTCAACACGTTCACGATCGCCCGCGGTAAGGTCGACTCCCATGCGGCGTCCCTCGGGGTGAAGGAGGCGGACCTCGCGTCGCGGGAGTCCTGCCTGGCCCAGGACCGCGCGGCCCTGGACGAGCTCGCGCGCCAGACCGAGTCCCTGCGCAACTCCGCGGACGCCCGGAAGGCCGAGGTCGAGGAACGCGAGGCGGAACTCGAGCAGACGACGAAGGCCTTGAAGACCCGCGAGAAGACGCTCGGACCCCTGGAGCAGTCCGTGAACGAGCGGGCGTCCGAGCTGAAGACGCTTGAATCGACCCTCAAGGAGCGGGAGGCCGTGCTTGCGGCGGCGCAGACCCAGCTGTCATCGGAGGTCGACGCCCAACGGGCGACTACCGCGGAACTTGACCGCCGGGAGGCGGAACTCACGGAGGAACGGAAGGCCCTCGACGATCTCACGACGGAGGCCGTCGCGGAGCGCAAGGCCCTCGACGCAAGGGCTGCCGACCTCGAGATGCACGAGAAGGAGTGGGCGCAGAAGACTCAGGATATCGAGGTTCGCGAATCAAGCCTCATCAAGAAGGAAGACGATCTCGCGCCGCGAGAGACGGATCTCGCCGCCAGGACGGCTGCGCTCCGTTCGAAAGCGGCGACGGTCGCGACGAGCGAGGCGAGCCTCGCGAAGGAGATCAAGGCGCTCGCCGCAAAGGAAGCCGAAGTAGACGCGAAGGCCCGGACCCTTGCGGAGGAGCAAGCGGTCCACGAGGCGCTAGCGCAGGACCTCGATCGCCGCCAGAAGGCCCTGGACGCTCAGCTCGCGGACGTGACGACCCAAGACGCCAACGTGGCGGCGCGGACCCGGGATCTCGAGGCCCTCAAGGCGCAACTCGGCCCCCGCGAGAAGGAAGTCCTCGAGAAGGAGAAGGGTTTCGAGGCGCAGAAAGTCGAGATCGCGGAGCAGGAGGCGCGGCTCCAGAGCCAGACGGACCTCGTGGCGGCGAAGGCCCTGGAGATCCAACAGCAGCTGGAGGCCATCCGGGAGAGGGAGGAATCCCTCGCGCAGGACCGCGCCCTCCTGAACCAGGCGCGGACCGCCCAGGAGTCCGAGTGGCGCGACTTCCAGTCCACGCTCATGACCGCCAACCGCGAGATGCAATCGCGGCGCGAGGAGCTTGACGCCCAGGCCCGGTCCCTCGGAGAGCAGCAGCTCAAGTTCGCCCAGGAGAAACAGGAATTCGAGGCGGTGCGCGCGCAGAAGAGCGAGTGGATCGCCTCCAAGGATATCGAGCTCGAGTCCCGGGAGCAGTCCCTCAAGGAAAAAGAGGCCGCCGTCCGGCTCCAGGCGGAGGAGAACGCGAAGAGCCTGGCCGACCTCGCTGCCCGCGAGGAGGCCCTCGAGATCGAGAGCGCGAAGCTGGACAAGACCCTCGCGGAGCTGGAAGCCAAGAAGGCGGAGCTCGCGGCGACGGCCGGCGCACTCGAGACGAAGACCGCCCGGAGTCTTGCGGAGGAGGCAAGGAGGGCCGAGGAGCTGCGGACCTGGCAGTCGACTCTCGAATCGGAGCAGACCCTCCTCCGGCAGCAGCGGGAGACCTTCGAGGCTGAGATGGCGGACATCCGGGAATCCTGGGCCGGCCGCATGCTCCGGGTCGAGCAGCGCGAGGTCGAGGTTGGGGAGCGGGAGACCAAGGTCCAGACCGACGTGGAATGGGTCGCCCGGAACGAGGGCGAGATTGCGAAACGGCAGCAGACCGCGGACGAGACCCTGAAGGCCGCGAACGCCGCCAAGAGCGAGGCGGAGCGCCTCCACAAGGACCTCGAGCAGAGGGCCATGGAGATCGAGTCGAGGGAGCGCAGCGTCCGTGAGGATGCGGCGAACCTCTCGATCGAGCTCCAGAAGCGGACGGAAACCCTCGCCGGGGCGGAGGCCGAGCTCGCGGGCCGCAGGGCCCAGGTGGAGCGAGAACTGGCCACGAAGGCCCAGCGGCTCCAGGAAAGGGACGAGGAACTCGCGAACCGAGCCCAGTCCCTCGACGCGAAGCTCGCGGACCTTGAAGGGCGCGAGTTGAAGCTCACGAGCATGCAGGATGCCCTCCGGGAAGAGGGCGACCGGATCGCCCGAGAGCGCTCCGACCTGCAGTCCCTCGCCCAGCAGATGGAGGGGAAGCAGCTCCAGCTCGCCCAGGCGAAGGAGCTCCAGGAAGCAGAGGCCAACCGCCTGAGGCAGGAGGCGGACGCGATGCACCAGTCCCTCGCGGCGAAGGAGGCGGACCTTCGCTCCGAAAGGGACCGGCTTGAGCGCGAGTCCTCCTCCCTCCAGGACAAGCTCGGGACGAAAGCCCAGGAAATGGCAGCCCGGGAGAAAGCGCTCAACGCCCGGGAGACCGAACTCCGTTCGGAGGAGGAAGACCTCGAGTCCCGCATCCGCGAGATCGACTCCCACGACCGGCAGCTCCAGGCTCATGCCGCGGAGATGCAGACCCAGTCGCAGACCCTCGCGCAGCACGAGAAGGAACTGAGCGCGCGGTCGGCGCAGTTCGACATGACGGTCCAGACGTTCGAGGCCGAGGCCGCCGCGAAGCGCCGGGAGTGGGAGGACCTTCAGACGAGCCTGAAGTCCCAGGAGGCCCAGCTCGCCGCGAGCGCAGAGACCCGTCAGTCCGAGATCGCGAAGCGCATGGAGGACCTGGACCACAAGGAGCGCAGCCTGAACGCGATGACGACTCAGCTCCAACTCGAGCGGTCCCGCGTCGAAGCGCAGGCCAATGCCCTCGCGGCAAAGGAAACGGAGATTGCCGGGTCCCTGGGCCGATCGGAGAAACGCTACTCCGAGCTCAGGACGATGGAGGAGGACCTCCTGAAGTCCCGCCAGGCCTTCGAGTCCGAGCGGGCCACGTGGTCCGCCCGCCGGGGCGAGGAACTCCGGCAGCTCGAGGCCACCCGGGACGCCGCCGCGGAGCAGACCCAGCAGGCGGAGCGGCTCATCGAGGAATCCCAGCGCCGTGCCTTCGTCGCCTCCGAGGCGGAGAAGGCCGCGAAGCGCCAGGGCGACGAGCTCGCGGGCCGACAATCCCAGCTCGAGGCGCGCCGTGCCGAGGCCGAGAAGTCGGAGCGGGACCTCCAGGCGCAGATGGCCCAGTTCACGGACCTCTCCCAGAAGATCGCCACCCGCGAGAACGAACTCGCGGCCCGAATCCGAGAGCTGGAGTTCCGCCAGGGCAAGCTCTCCGTGGCCGAGCAGGCGAACACCGCCGCGGCGGACGAGCTCCGGGCCCGCAAGGCGACCCTCGACCAAGAGGCCGGGCGGCTCGCCACCCTCGCCGCGGAGACGGAACGCCGCCGGGCGGAGGACGACGCGCGGCACGCGTCAATCGAAGCCAAGCTCGAGGAGATCGGGAAGCGGGACCAGCAGCTCGCCACGGAGCTCCAGCGCGCGGACAACCTCATGGAGGACCTGGCTCGCAAGGAGGCGTCAATCCAGGCCCGGGAGAAGGGTTTCGTTTCCGTGGAGGCCGAGTTCGCCCAGCGCGAGGCGGCTCTTGTCGAGCGGAACAAGGAGCTCATGGACGGCATGGCTTCCCTCGAGAGGATGAAGAAGGAACACTCGGCGCTCCTGGGCAAGACGGAGGACGAGCACCGCGCCGCCGAAGCGGAGCGACGTGAGGCGGAGACGATCAAGGCCGAGGCGGAGAAAATGAAGACCCAGTCCGACGCGATGCAGGCGGAGGTCTCGAAGAACATGCGGTTCCTCCAGAAGAAGGCCTTGGACGTCCTGGACCGCGAGGAGAAGATCCGCGTCCGCGAGGCCAAGGGCGAAGAGGCGAACCGCGGCATCGAGATGCGCTCCCAGATCCTCGAAGGCAAGGAGAAGGCCCTCGAGGAGGAGCGGGACGAGCTCATCGCGAAGATGGAGAAGCTCAAGGCGGACAACGAGAAGCTGCGGGCCAAGATGACGGACCTGGAGCAGGCCCAGAAGCCGATGGTCGACATGGAAGAGTGGAAGCGGGACATCGACAACCGCGTGAAAATCATCCAGCGGAAGGCCCTCGAGCTGCTCGACCGGGAGGAGAAGCTCCGGAAGCGCGACGAGGAGCTGCGGGTCCTGGCGGAACAGCTCGGCGTCAAACCCTGATCCTCCACTCGCAGCGCCGCGAGGCCGTCGGTGGCCGGGGCAAAGGGCATAAGGGCTCGGACCCTACCTCGACGTCGGGAAGATTCCTATGGAGAAGCAAGTTCTCGCGACGCCGCTCGGGGGCGTGGAGCTGTGGACGGACGGGGGACGACTGAAGGCCCTGCACCTCACGCGGACGCGGCCCGCGACGGGCTCCCCGAAGGACCCGATCGGCCGAGAGGTGCAGCGGTATTTCCGCGGCGAGAGCGACTCCTTGCGGGACATCCCCGTCGACCTGGACGAATCCACGGAGTTCGAACGCCGCGTCTACGAAGCCACGCGCGCAATCCCGTTCGGCAAGGTCGCGACGTACGGACAGATCGCGAAGGCGATCGGTGCACCGAACGCGCAGCGCGCGGTGGGCCAGGCCCTCGGGAAGAACCCGATTGCGATCGTCATCCCGTGCCACCGCGTTGTCGCGTCGGACGGCCTCGGCGGCTTCACGGGAGGGCTCACCTGGAAGCGGAGACTCCTCCGGCACGAGGGCGTCCTGCCGTAGCCGCGCCTACCCCTTCGCCGCGCGCAGCGCCCGGTCGAAGTCTTCGATCAGGTCCGCCATGTCCTCGAGACCGACGCTGACCCGCACGAGCCCCTCCGAAATCCCGCCCGTCCGCCGCTCCTCCTCGGTCAGGGGTCCGTGGGTCATCGAGGCGGGATGCTGGACGAGGGTCTCCACCCCACCGAGGCTGACCGCCAGGGTGGCCACCTCCACGGACTCGACGAACCGCTTGCCCGGACGGTATCCGCCGCGGAGCTCGAAGCTCAGCATCGCACCGTAGCCGTCCATCTGGCGCTTCGCGAGGGCGTGTTGCGGGAACGAGGTCAGGCCGGGATAGTGCACGACGCGGACCGCGCGATGGTCCTCGAGGAACTCCGCCAGGGCCTGCGCGTTCGCGTTGTGCTGTCGCATCCGAAGCGGGAGGGACTTGACTCCGCGTCGGACGAGGAAGCCCTCGAAGGGCCCGAGGGTGGGCCCGAGCATCTTGTACGTGAACCAGATCCGGCCGTGGAGCCGCGGGCTCGCGCTGACAGCGGCCCCGGCGACGACGTCGCTGTGGCCCCCGAGGTACTTCGTCGCGCTGTGGAGCACCCCGTCCACGCCGTGCTCCAGGGGCCGCTGGTTGATCGGCGTGGCGAACGTGTTGTCCGCGAGGACCGTGGCACCGACGGACCGCGCGGCCTTCACGGCCTCGCGCAGGTCCGTGATCATCATCGTAGGGTTCGCGGGCGTCTCCAGGTAGACGAGCCGAGTCTCCGGCGACACGGCCTCGAGCCACGCGCCCGGGGTGCGCGGATCCACGAACGTCGTGCGAGCCCCGAAGCGCGGAAGCATGCGCGTGAAGATCTCCGTCGTCGCGGTGTAGAGGCTGGCGCCGGCCACGACGTGGTCGCCGGCGTCCACGCAGGCGAGGATCGCCGACGCGATCGCGCCCATCCCGGAGCCCGTGACGAGCCCCCGACTCCCGCCCTCGAGGTCCGCGAGGACGTCCTCGAGGTCGCGGAGGGTGGGGTTCCCCCACCGCGTGTAGAATCCCTCCGGCGCGGTGGCCTGGGCGAACCCCGCGCCCTGCCGCACGGAATCGAGGGCCCACGTCGAGCTCGCGTAGATCGGGGTGACGAGCGGCCGATATCCCTTCCGTCGGCGTCCGTGGATCGCCCGCGTGGCGGGCCTCGTCGTGCGTCGCGCCACGAGTCTCCGAGCGTGGACTCCGGAGAAATAGCTTTCGACTCGGGCCGGGAGAAACGGGCCGAAACGACGCGGGACTCCATGCGCGGGCGTGTCATGAAGAAGTAAAACCGGAAGGCTCAAAAGGGGATGCTGTATTCAAGTCGCCGCCCGGCTCTCACCATGGGGCCGGGCCGTATACCAAGGTTGGTGGCATCCCATGTCGCGCGAGGTGGACTACGCACCGAAGCCCATCGATCCGGACTTCATGAACAAGCCCGACGAGTATCCGGAGACGGGCACACACAACAACCACAAGATCCTCGGCGAAGGCGTCCAGCGTTCGGATGCGAACGGCAGCCCGTATCCGACGAAGCTCGGGATCCACGGGACCCATGTCGCGGTGGACTGGGAAGCCTGCGTGGCCGACGGCGTGTGCATGGATGTGTGCCCGGTCGACGTGTTCGAGTGGGAGCTGGCGCCCGGAAAGAAGGGCACCGGCACCGACAAGATCGTCGAGAAGGGCAGCCCCGAGTGGGACAAGTACCGCACGGACAAGTCCGAGCCGATCCGGGAATCGGACTGCATCGACTGCATGGCCTGCGAGACCGCCTGCCCGACGAAGGCGATCAAGATCAACCCGTAGGCGCGCGGGACGACCCGTTCATTCGTCTCTTGCCGAGCGGCAGCGAGGTCCCGGGAGGTCGGGATCCCGTGCCGGACCTCACTCCGTCTCCGTGGGGACCTTGCCCCGACCCGGGACGAGGGACCGCCAGAAGCGCCGCACCGGATTCGTCACGAGCGAGATCTTGCCCGTGCGGATGCCCAGGTAGACGACCGCCGCGAAGATCCAGTACCCGACGTACGCGAACGCCTCGAGGACCGTAGGCGCGTCCGTGTAGCCGACGATCCCCCGCAGCAGGTAGCCGAGGGGATTCTCCGGCCCCGCGGGGAAGACGCCGGACAGGTCGTACACGAGGGAGGATCCGAAGGCCCACCCGAAGCCCTCCTGGAGCTCGTGCACGCCCGTGGCGAACAAGCCCGCGGCGATGATCACGAGTGCGGCGCCCGTGACCTGGAAGAACTGCTTGAGCGGGATGCGCCAGGAAAGCCGGACGATCCCGACCCCCAGGACGCCCGCGAGGAGGAGCCCGAGGCCCACGCCGGCCGTGGCTTCCCAGCGGGACGTCTGCGCGCTCGCCCCGAACATGAGGAGGGCGGTCTCCACGCCCTCCCGGAAGACGACGATGAAGGAGAGGACCGCAAGGCCGAGCACCTGGCTCCCCACGAGGAGGGAGTCGATCCGCTTCTGCACGTGGACGCGGATGTCCTTCGAGGCCTTCATCATCCAGAAGATCATCGAGGTGAGGACGAGGACCGCGAGGATGATCGCGAAGCCCTCGAAGAGGGGCTCGACCGCGCTGTTCTCGAAGTCCACGGCGAGCAGGAAGAGGAGGCCCGCCACCCCGGCGCTCGCGAGGATGGCCCCGAGGGTGCCGCCGTACACATAGCGGTTCAGGTCGCTCCGCCGGACCTTGGTCAGATATCCGAGGATGATCCCGATGACGAGGGCGGCCTCGATTCCTTCCCTCAGCCCGATGATGAGCCCCGGTGCCAGGCCTTCCGTCGCCACGCGAGTTCTCCTGAGTTCGGCCCGTTTATAACGGCGTATTATTTAATGTTTAGGTCGACCGAAATCTCCGTTCGAACGGGACCTTTCGGGCGGGCTAAACCTACCGCAAGTACAGTACATATTGTCGGCAGAAGTCTGAAAGAGGCTTTATGGTCCGAGGGCCGTTTTTGGGACGCCGAAAGCCATGGCCCGCACCCTCGAACTCACGGAAAACGTGGAGATGTACCTGAAGTACATCTACCTCCTGTCGCAGAAGAACCATTCCGCCGCCAAGACCGGGGAGATCTCCAAGTACCTGAAGGTCGCCCCGTCGAGCGTGACAGAGATGCTCGAGCGCCTCGAGAAGGACGGGCTCGTGAAATATCGGAAGTACCAAGGCGCGACCCTCACGAAGCGCGGGCGCGACGTCGCGGTCAAAATCCTGCGACGCCACTGCACGATGGAGTACTTCCTGGTCCAGGCCTTGAGCGTGCCCGAGGGCCGCTACCACGACGAGGCGTGCGAGATGGAGCACGTCCTGAGCGACGACACGACCCGGCGGCTCCAGAAGCTGATCGAACAGCCGGAGACGTGCCCGGACTGCTACGACCTGGGCAAGCTCCACTGCAGCTATCTCGTCGGGAAGCGCTAGAGGCCTTCGTTCATCGAGCCGCTGCGGTAGCCCCGCAGGTCCACGGTCACGTGGAGGAATCCCGCGTCCCGGACGGCCTGAACGACCCTCTCTGCGACGGCCGGCTCGACGAGGCGCGGGAGGTCCTTCGAAGGCACTTCGATCCGCGCGATCCCCTCATGGGCCCGGACCCGGACGACGTCGAAGCCGAGGGCCCGGATCGCCTCCTCCGCCGCGTCGATTCGCTGCAGTTTCTCCAGGGTGATCACCTCCCCGTATGCGATGCGAGAGGACAGGCAGGCGTTGCTCGGCTTGGCGTGAAAGCTCAGCCCCAGGCGGCGCGAGAGCTCGCGGACATCCGCCTTCGAGAGGCCGAACTCGACGAGGGGATGCCAGAACCCCTCCTCGTCCATCGCCCGGATCCCGGGACGGTGGTCGCCCAGGTCGGAGAGGTTGACCCCGTCCGCGATGGTCGGGTAGCCGAGCTCCGCGGCGAGGGGCCGCAGGCCCCGCGCGAGCTCCTTGCGGCAGAAGTAGCAGCGGTTCGTCGGGTTCGCGACGTAGGTCTCGTTCGCGAGCTCGGAGACCTCGAGCACCCGAAGGTCGATGCCGATCTCCTCCGCCTCCGCGCGGGCCTCCACGAGCTCGTGCCTCGAGAGGGATTCCGCGTCGGCCAGGACCGCGAGGGCGTCGTCGCCGAGGGCGTCCCGGGCCACGCGGGCCACGAGCCCGCTGTCCACCCCGCCGGAGTAGGCGACGAGCACGCGGCGCCGCTCCCGCATCGCGGCGACCATCTTCGAGTAGGCGTTGTCCAGATCGAGGCGGGCGGCGAGGACCGGCATTCGATGTATCGAACACGCCCGCGGAGATAAAGGCATCGCGCGGGACAAACCGTTTTGCGGCGGGCGCCCATGCGCGGGCCCGTGCGACCCGCGTTCCTCGAGTGCACGGCCTGCGCGAAACATCACGACGTCCGTTTGATCAACCTCTGCGACTGCGGCGGCCCCCTTGTTCGCCCGGTACGAATGGTCCGGGCTCCGTAAGGAGGACCTCCAGCCGACAAGTCAGGTCCCGCTTAATCCTTTCGACTTCGCCGACCCGCCGCGTCCTCCGGGTCGCTGTCGTTTCGGTCTGCCTAAATAAATTCTGGGGCCGACCGGGAAGCGAAATGTATAATAGCTCAATACGACCCATTCCCCGGCCGCGACGTCCCGCCCGCCGCATGCCGGTCGCCGCGTGCGCGTCCGGCGTCGTCGCACGCCAGGGGGAAGCTCATGGCAAGATACGTCCTCGCCGCCGACTACACCCTCATGACGGACTACCGGGGAGTGCCGCTCGCGACGTTCTTCAGCTGCATCCCCACGGACCACTGGTACTCCCGCCTCGTGTACCGGATCCTCGCGGACCCGCCGAAGCTCGATGCGCAGGGCCAGCCCATCCGCGCCCCCTACGGGCTCCGGAAGATCGAGGCCGCCCTCGTGAAAGCGGTCGGCCGCGACCAGGTCGTCGTCGCGGACCCGGGCCGCCTCGAGCGGTACATCACCGAGGACACGGAGGTCGTCGGGCTGCACACGATGGATCCCCTGGGCCTGGGACCCGTGAGCATGTCCTTCACGATGGGCGGACACCTGACGCCCTACACGAAGGCGAAGTTCCTCGAGCTCGCGCAGAAGGCGCAGCGCCCGGACCGGAAGTACAAGGTAATCCTGGGCGGACCGGGCACCTGGCAGTTCGACTACCGCCAGGGCGTGGCCGAGAGCCTGGGCATCGACCATCTCATCTATGGGGAATGCGACAACAAGGCCGCGGACATCTTCGAGCGCGTGGCCCACGGGGACGCGCCTCCCGTGCTCCGATACACGAACCGCGATGCGCCTCGCGTCGAGGAGATTCCGAAGATCCTCGGACCCACGATGCACGCGATGAACGAGGTCATGCGAGGCTGCGGCCGCGGCTGCGAGTTCTGCGAGGTCACCCTCCGGCGCCCCAGATACATGCCCCTGGACTACATCGGGGACGAACTCGCGGTGAACGTGCGCGCCGGCGAGACGTCGATCCAGCTGCACTCGGACGACATCTTCCTCTACAAGCTCGAGAACTGGAAGACCTTCGAGCCCAACGAGGACGCGGTCCGCGAGCTCTTCCAGTACGTGATGGACCAGCCGGGGGTGACGCACTGCTACCCTACCCACGGTACGGTGAGCGCGGCGGTCACGAACCCGGGGCTCATCGCGGACCTCTCGAGGATCATCCGCGCGGCGCCGGACAAGTGGATTGGGATCCAGAGCGGGATCGAGACGGGCAGCCCGCGGCTGTCCAAGGCCGTGCTCAACCGCAAGGCCGCCCCCTTCACCGCGGAGGAGTGGCCCGAGATCGTGGTCCAGGGCACGGAGATCCTGAACCGCAATTATTGGTTCCCCGCGTTCACGGTCATCCTGGGCCTGCCGGGCGAGACGCCCGAGGACGCCTGGATGACCGTCGACCTGATCGACCGGATGGAGCAGATCCCCAACAACCACTTCATCACCGCGCCCCTGACCTTCGTGCCCGTCGGCGCGCTGCGCGGCGAGGAGTTCTACAACCTCGACGAGATGATCGACGAGGCGCGGTTCAACATCGCCTACCGCGCATGGAGGCACGTCGTCCTCGAGATGGACCAGGACCTCTGGCGGCTCACGAAGCTCCCGTTGGCCGTGCGCGCGATGGTCGTGGCCACGGGCCGCATCGGCGGGCGGTACATCCTGGACATCGTGCGCCGCTACGGGAGCCACCGCGGCTTCCGCATCCGGGAGCCCGCGACGAGCGTGCGGCAGGCGGAAGGCCACACGGTCAGTTTCCCCGCCGCGTGAGCCCGCGGCGGAAACGCTATCGGCCCGCGTCCCCTTCCCCAGGATCTGGTGACGCCCGTAACGCGGCCGAGCCGGGGACGGCAGCGACTCTATGCGGACCTCGCCTGGACGTGGCCCATCCTGAGCCCGCCCCAGGACTACGACCAAGAGGCCCGCCAGTTCTGCGACTTCCTTCGCCGAGCGGCATCCCTCAACGTGAAGGAGGTCCTCCACCTCGGCTGCGGCGGAGGTCACGTCGATTCCCATCTCAAGCAGTACTTCCGCATCGTGGGCGTGGACCTCAGTCCCGCGATGTTGCGCCTTGCCAGGCGGCTGAATCCCGAGGTCTCCTACCGGCGCGGCGACATGCGCTCCGTCCGCCTCGGCCGGACGTTCGACGGGGCCTTGATCTCGGATGCGGTGGCGTACATGAGGACGCCTCGGGATCTCACGCGGGCGTTCGCCAACGCGTACCGGCATCTGAAGCCGGGAGGGGCCTTCGTCACGTACGCGGAGCACACGCCCGATCGATTCGAACAGAACTGGACGAAGCCGATCCAAGCCCGCCGGGGACGCGACGAGGTGGTCTTCGTGGAGAACCGCTATGACCCGGATCCTCGCGACACGACGTTCGAGTCGACCTTCGTGTTCATCATCCGACGCGAGGGGCGTCTGTCGGTCGAGACGGACCGGCATGAACTGGGCCTGTTCCCGGTGGCGACATGGCGCAAGGCCTTTCGGGTCGCGGGCTTTCATATCCGTCACGCAGGACGGGATTCCTCGACCCCGGAGGATGACGTGCAATGGTTCGCGGGATGGAAGCCGGCGTGAGAAGGTTCGGAGCCCACGGGACGTCGCGCTCGAACGCTCGCACCACGTCCACGGAGGTGAGCCTCATCCGCTGTCGTCGACCCACGCCAGGTACTGCCTCGCCTTCGTGTCGGCCCCGTCCTCGCCGAGGATTGAGGGCAGCGTCTTCTGCCGGAGCAGCTCCACGATCTTCTGCAGCTCGTCTCGGGACAGTGTGCTCAAGTCGGCCTGGACGTCGCGCAGGCGCTTGCGCAGCATGGCCGGCGCCATGTCTCCCCAGATGCCGCGCATGTCGGCCTCGATGCGTCCGTACGCCGCCTGCACGCCCACGGTCTCACGCTTCGCCGCTCATCTGGTGGGCGCTCAGCCACGCACTGTAGCCGATGAAGAACAGGACGATTAGGGCGACGACCTGGAGGCCGTCGGACCAGAGCGGGTCGAGGCTCAGGACCCGCGTCGCGCTGCTGAGGCTCAGGGCGATCCCCACCGCCGCGAGCCCGATGCTCAGGCGGTAGAGCAGGCCGCCGCGCATCATCCGCACGCCCTTGTGCGCCATGAGGAAGACCCCGAGGACGCCGCACAGGATGCTCAGGATGAGCACGACGAAGAGCTCGGCTGGGACGTTCATAGGTTCGCCAGGCAACGATGCGGGGGCGCGGGACTTTAAGGTAGGCACGCGAGTCTCAACCGCGAGAATATTCGGGCTCAGGTCCCGGCAAGGTAGGCGGTCACGGTCTGGCCGCCGGCCTGGGCGAACCCCAGGCTCCGATAAAGGCCGATCGCCTCGTCGTTGCCCAGGGTCACGTACAGGGCCCACGCGGGTTCCCCGAGGGCTTCGAGGCGTGTGGCCGCGGCGCGGAGCAGCGCACGTCCGAGCCCCTTCCCGCGCCGGTCCTTCGCGACCCCCACCTCGGCGATGAGGGGCATCCCCATCCAGTGGCTCATGAGGATCGCGCCGACGATCCGGCCTGCGTCGACCGCGACAAAGGAGGCTTCGGGCATGAACCGGCCCACCTCGCCCTTGAGGAGCCCGGTGATGTACTCCCGCCACTCCTCGTCCGAGCCGACATGCATGCCGAACTGTTGCTCGAGATGGCCCTCGTAGACGCTCTGGAAGAACTCGGAGAGATGGAGGACCTCCGACTCCTCCGGAGGCTTCAGGGCGATCCCGGCCGCGGGCGGGAAGCGCCTGGTCGGCGCCTCCATCCGCATCCGCGCGAACCGCCGCCGGAAGCCGAGGGCCTCGAAGAACGGCTCGTAGCGGTCCTCGTAGGAGGCCGTGATCGCGGACACGCCTCGGGAGCGGAGGAGGTCCACGGCCTTCAGGAGGGCGACGGTCGCGAGGTGCTTGTAGGCGGGATCGATCGCGAAGCCCGCGATCGTGTCCGGCAGGAGCCGCACGGTGCCGACAATCTTCCCGTCCATGAGGACCGCGAGGTGGGACCGCTGCTCCTCGGGCGGCAGGGTCAGGTAGCGGTCGAGGTGCATCCGCAGGTCCCGCGACGGAAGGTCCGTGCGGCCCGCGACGTACACCCGCCAGTACGCCTCCGCGTCCCCGGTCTGGAGGGGTGCGAGGGTCAGGCCGCCCACGGGCCGTCGAAGGAACGGTCTCGCTTCAAACTTTGGCCCGCCCGCGCCGAACGTTTATCCCATGCGAAGACCTACGCCGGGCCGATGGACTTCGAGCTCACGGAGACCCAGACGATGACCCGCAAGATGGTGCGGGACTTCGTCGAGCGGGAGATCATCCCGGAGTCGATGACGTACGACGAGAGCCAGGAGTTCCCCGCCCACTGGGCGACGAAGATGGCGGGACTCGGCCTCCTGGGGATCTTCGTCCCCGAGAAGTATGGCGGTTCAGGGCTCGACAGCGTCTGCTACGCGATCGCGATCGAGGAGCTCGCCCGCGGCGACGCGAGCGCGTCCGTGATCGCGGCGGTCTGCAACGGCCTCGCGTGCGAGCCGATCCTCCGGTGGGGGACGGAGGAGCAGAAGCGGAAGTGGCTCGTCCCCCTCGCGAAGGGGGACTGGGTCGGCGCCTACGCCCTCACGGAGCCCGGGAGCGGCTCCGATGCGGCGGGGATGCGGGCGACCGCGCGCCTCGAGGGCGACGAGTGGGTCCTGAACGGGTCCAAGGCCTTCATCACGAACGCCTCTGCGGCGAAGGTCCTGATCACGTACGCCCGCACGGGCGATAAGAAGTACGACATCTCCGCCTTCATCGTGCCCACGGATGCGAAGGGCTACGTGCTCCAGAAGAAGGAGAACAAGATGGGCATCCGCGCAAGCGACACCTACCTGATCGGCTTCGACGACCTGCGCATCCCGAGGGAGAACCTCCTCGGACAGGAGGGGAAGGGGTTCTCCATCGCGATGGCCACCCTCGACGGCGGCCGCATCGGCATCGCGGCGCAGGCCCTCGGCATCGCGCAGCGCGCACTCGAGGAATCCCTGAAGTTCGCGAAGGAGCGGGAGGCCTTCGGGAAGAAGATCGCGGACTTCGAGGGAATCCAATGGAAGCTCGCGGACATGGCCACGGAGATCGACGCGGCCCGCCTCCTCACGTACCGCGCGGCCCGCCTGAAGGACGAGGACCGGAAGCACACGTACGAGTCGAGCGTCGCGAAGCTCTTCGCCTCCGAGGCGGCCCACCGCGCGGTCGACGCCGCGGTCCAGATCCACGGCGGCTATGGGTTCGTCAAGGACTACGTGGTCGAGAAGCTGTACCGGGACCAGCGGGTGACGGAGATCTACGAAGGCACGTCGGAGGTTCAGCGAATGGTCATCGCCCGGGCGGTCCTGGGGAAGTAGGCCGTCACGCGCCGAGGCGGTACGTCCGGTACTCCGTCGCGCAGGGCGTGGACCCGCTGATGTAGACCTCGCCGGCGGTCAGGTTGACGATGGAGCCGAACAGGGTCTTCACGCGATCCGACTTCGGCTCCGATGCGTTCTCGTGACGGCAGATCGAATCGGGCTTCGACGCGTGGTCCCGCTGGATCTTCATAATCGCGTCGGGCGTGACACGGCCGAGGTCGGCGCCGAGCAACTTGCGGGCGCGGTTGTAGCGGGCGATCGAGCACATCGTGCCCTGGGGCTCCCGCTCGAAGGACCACATCTTCTCCGCGAGGTAGTGGTTCGTGTGCACGAGCCAGCCGCCTTCCCCGTAGATGGCCTCGAAGGCGGTCGCGGAACCTTCCATGGAGTAAAGCTCGCCCTCCCGGGAGCACACGATGTTGTTGAAGCTCGAGCCGCGGTCCGCGGGCATCGAGGCTCGTAGGGCGTCCACGAGGGTGCGACACTCCAGGACCTTGCGAGGCGGGACCATCTTCGGGATTCCGGCGCGCAGGTCGTTTTGGCTCACCGCATTTCCCGTGAGGCTGATCCCCGCCGCGTTGAAGCCCATCGTCGGGAAGAGACCCTCGTAGGACATCGCGAAGAACGCGGGCTTGCCCTCGACGGCCACGTGGACCGGCACGACGATCCCGTCGTAGTCGGGCGTGTAGTCCTCGTTGTGGGCCACGAGGACGCTGCCGTCCGCCGTCCGCTCCGGACCGACGGCCACGTCCGTGCACCCCTTGAGCCCCATGGCGGGCCAGTACCCGGACCACTGCGCGGACAGGACGTCGAACGGCACCCCGCTCCCCTTCGCGTAGCCGCGCATCTCCTCGATGAAGTCGGGGAACCAGGCCTCGATCTTGGGCAGGACCTTGCGCGCATAGCGCTTCGCCCCGTCCATCGTGGCCGCCGTCTCCCAGGAGAGCTCTTTCTTGAAGATCTCGACCGCGCGGTGCGCCTCCTTCGTGAATCGGGACCCGAGCTGCTCGCCGACGTCCCGCGGCGAGCCCTTGGCCCGGAACACGGTGAGCGGTCGGTAGGCACCCGCGGGAGACTCCAGGGTCACGGCCATGGTCCAGGGATGGCGAGAGCCCGATAAGACCCTTCCCGCCCACGGGGTCAATGAGTGTCCGCATCGAGCCTCGAACCTTTTATGGCCCGCCGCGGCTTGCCCGCCCCCATGGCCTCTACGCGCGTGCTCTACATGGAGGAGAGAAAGGGGCAGGAGCCGGATCCCTGCTATCTCCAGGAGTTCGACGCGACGATCCTCGAGCGCGGCCCCGACTTCGTGATCCTCGACCAGACCCTCTTCTACGCGGAGGGCGGCGGTCAGCCCGACGACCACGGCTTGCTGCAGTGGCCCGGCGGAGAGGCGAAGGTCCTGCGGGTGACGAAAGAGAAGGGCGTCGTCAAGCATCACGTCGACCGCATGCCCGAGGCCGACGCCGTCCACGGGATCGTGGACTGGGACCGTCGGTACAAGCACATGCGGATGCACACCTCCCAGCACGTGATGTCGGGCCTCGTCTATCGCATCTTCGGCGCGCGCACCGCGGGGAACCAGATCCACGCGGACGTCAGCCGCGTAGATTTCCAGCCCGCGAACTTCAGCGCGGAGGACCTCAAGCGGATCGAGGCGGAGTGCAACCGGGTCGCGGAGGCGGGCGTCGAGGTCCGGATCTTCGAGGAGGACCGCGCGGTCGTCCACAACAAGGTCGAGGACCGCTCCCTCCTGGACCTCATCCCGCAGTCGATCAAGCGGCTCCGGATCATCCAGGTCGGCGACGCGGACTATTGTCCGTGCGGCGGCACGCACCTCAAGAACACGCGGGAGATCGGCCGCATGCACATCCTCGAGAAGCGGTCCAAGGGGAAGGAGACGGACCGGATCACGTACGAGCTCCTGCCGCCCTGAGCGGTCACTTCGGCCCGGGCCATTCCGTGATGGGGAGCTTCGCCCGGGCCCTCGCCCGCTCCCCCGAGGGGTCCCGGGCGGTCAGGAGGAGGAGACCGCTCACGACCATCCAGACCGAGGCGACGAGGAAGGGCACATGGCTCACCTGGCCCCCGGGCGAGGCGGTGAGCCCGACGAGCCCTCCGAGGAGGACGGAGCCCGCGAAGTAGCCGGCGTCGCCGATCGTGCGGTAGACGCCCATCGCGGTCCCCATGGAATCCTGGGGCGCGAGGTCCGTCGCCCAGGAGGCGAGGGGCCCGTGGAGGCCCAGGACGAGCCCGAAGACGACCATCACGGGGATCGCGGAGGACAGGTCCCCCGCCGTGTACACGAACGGGATTACGAGGCCCATGAGGACGAGGCTCGTGACGAACGTGGGCTTGCGGCCGTAGCGGTCCGCAAGCCAGCCGGACGGGTACATCGTCGCCATCGAGGCGAGGGCCATGACCGTGACGAGGATCCCAGCGGTCTCCGCGGTGCGGTTGGGATCCAAGCCCCAGTTCAACGCGATGAAGAAGGGCAGCACCGTCGCGATGATGCCACCCCGCATGAAGAAGGCCGCGAGGGTCCCGAGGTTCACCGTGAGGAAGGAGCGGTCCCGCAGGAGGCGGCCGGCGACCCGCCACTCGATCCTCGCCTCCGCGCGCCCCTCCTTGTGGGGGAGGGCGAGGACTAGGAGCAGGAGGCCCGCCGTGGCGGCGATCCCGTACGCCACGAAGGGCGCGCTCAGGCCCCACTGAACCGTGACGGCCCCGCCGACGACGGGTCCGACGACCTGGCCCACGAGGAGCATGTTCACGTAGATGCCCATGTAACGGCCCCGCTTTTCCATGGGGACGGTCTTCGCGAGAGTCGCCAGGGACGACGTCACGTAGAACGCGCCCCCGACGCCCTCGAGGACCCGGATGAGGAGGAGCATCCAGTAGTTGAAGGCGATCGCGGCGGCGAAGGACGAGACCGCGATGATGAGCAGGCCGTAGCGCATCATGCGCGGGTTCCCGTACCGGTCGCCGAGGGTCCCGGCGGGCAGGTCGAGGAACACGCGGGCCGCGGGGAGCGCGCCGACGAGGACGCCCGCGAGGAAGACGTCGGCCCCGAGGGATTCCGCGTACAGCGGGAGCACGGGCAGGATGATCGCGATGCCGAGCATCACGAGGAAGACGACGGAGGAGAGGACGAGCACCGTCCGCTTGATCGGCTCCATGCCTCGCGGACGGCCACGCGCCCTTCCGCCGCTTAAGCGTGATGTCGTTACAAATCGACCGCCTTCGCGCCGTCCCAGACCTTGCGGGCGCCCTTCTCCGCCGCACGCAGGAGGAGGCTCTGTCTTGACTTCGTCGGGATGATGAAGTACTCCTCCGCGGCGCCCTTCTCCGAGATGAGCACGAGCTTCGCCTTGCCGCCCTCCATGGGCTGCCCGCTCTCCGGGTGGAGGTAGTTGTACCGCACGTAGCGGCCGCGGTCGATCAGGGAGCGCACCTCGGTCTCGCCCTTTTTGGTGGTCGTGAGGACGTCCGCCGGGAACGTGGGCATGGGAACCGCCGGCGCGAAGGCCGTGAGGCGGGAAAAGGATTCGCACCGCGCGGTTATCCTTACCTAAGGATAACCGGATCGCATGGAGGGCAGAGGGCCACGACGGTCCCCGCGCGGGACGCGCCCTACTCCGATCCCATCGAGCGGTCGAACCAGACCCGGCCCGCACACTCGATCCGCTCGATCTTGTAGTACGGGAGCCGCCCTGCGGAGGCCGTGGAGAAGTACCGCCGCTCCATCTCCGCGATCTCCGACCCGAGGATGATTCGGAATCCCTCGGCCCGAGCGCGGTCCCGATACCAGATCGTAGCGTCAGCCAGGCGATTCTCCTCCCGCCAGCGCAGCTCGTTGAGCACCTCCCGCGCGGTGCGGACCATCGCGCCGGAATCGACGGACTCCACAAAGCCCTTATCGGGAGACCCCGTTCCGTGCCCCAATGGACTATCCACCGAAGATCCGCGCCCTCCTCGACCGGGCCCGGGCGGACCAAGGCGACGCGGTCGCGGTCACGGCCCGCGGGGAGACGTACGCGGGCGTCCTCATGCCCCACCACGGGTTCAGCGGCGAGGACATCCTCACGGTCAAGCTCGGGAGCGGGTACAACATCGGCATCGCCGTCGAGGACATCACGGACCTCAAGGTGATCGCGAAGCACACAACGGTCAAGGTCGAGCGGCACCTCCCAGCGCCGTCGAAGGACAAGCCTACCCTCGCCGTCCTGGGGACGGGCGGCACGATCGCCTCCTACGTCGACTACCGCACCGGCGCGGTCCATCCCGCCGTGACCGCGGAGGAGCTCATCTTCTCCGTGCCGGAGCTCCTCGACATAGCCAACGTCAAGGCGCGCGTGATCTACAGCATCTACAGCGAGAATCTGAAGCCGGAGAACTGGCAGCACCTCGCCCGCGAGACGGCCTCGGAGCTCAACGCGGGCGCGTCCGGCGTCCTGATCCCCCACGGCACGGACACGATGCACTTCACGACCGCCGCCCTCTCCTTCATGCTGCGGGACCTGACGGGGCCCGTGGTCGTCGTGGGCTCCCAACGTTCGAGCGACCGGCCGTCCTCTGACGCGGCCTCGAACCTCCTCTGCGGCGCCCGCGTGGCCACCGCCGACCTGGGCGAGGTCGTCGCGGTGATGCACGGGGAGAGCTCGGACAGCTACTGCTGGATCCACCGCGGGACGAAGGTCCGCAAGATGCATTCGTCCCGGCGGGACGCCTTCCGCTCGATGAACGCGGAGCCCCTGGGCAAAGTCCGCCCGGAAGGCCCCGTGGAGATCGCGGGACCTGCGCTGCCCCGCTCGAGCGGCCCCACGAAGGTCGACGACAAGCTCGACCTGGCCGTGTCACTCATCCACTTCTACCCCGGGATGCGGCCCTCCGTCCTGGAGAACTGCCTGAGGGAGGCCCACGGGATCGTCCTCGCGGGCACGGGCCTGGGCCACGTGGCCCACGACCTGATCCCGGTCCTCAAGAAGTCCGTCAAGGACGGCGTCGCCGTCGTGATGACCACGCAGACCCTCCAGGGCCGCGTCTCCATGCGCGTCTACGACACGGGACGCGACCTGCTCAAGGCGGGCGTGATCGGAGGCGAGGACATGCTCCCGGAGACCGCCTACGTGAAGCTCATGTGGGTCCTCGGACACACGCGCGAGCCGGGGGACGTCGCGAAGGCGATGGCCACGAACGTCGCGGGCGAGATCAATCCGCGGATCGGCCTTGACGAGTTCGCGGACCTGTAGTCCGCGGGATGCGGCCCGGGCGGCGCTTCACGGGGCGGCGGCAGCCGCGCGCCGGAGGGCGGCCTTCTTCCTCTTCCGCACGAAGGCGTACGACCGCCACGCGATCAGCGCGACCCGCGTGTAGATCGCCGCGGACGTCACGGTGAGCAGGGACGCGCTCGCGAGGGAGAGGTCCATCGCCGGGAGGTAGGGTCCCAGACGCGTCGCGTGGAGCATCACCCAGACCGCGGTCATCCACTCCCGGAGAATCGGAAGCGCATTCGACCCGGGCAGGAAGAGCCAGGCTCCGAGAATCGCAAGGAAGAGCACGTACAGGAGCGCGCGGAGTCCCCTGCGCACGACGACCACCTTCTCCACGAAACGCCAGAAGATGCTATCCGGACCGGGCGGATAAGCCTGACGCGGGCGGCCGGACGAGACGGGTCCTGTCGGACACGCCCGCGGCCGACGCGGTTCCGGGCGGTGATGGAGGCCTCCGCGGCCCGCTTCCATCCGCGCCTGGCGGCCGACCGCCGCGACGCTCGTTAAGCTTATCCCCGACAAGGGGATGAGGCGCCCGTCGAGGATGAAAATCAACGAACGCGGGGAGGTCGGCGTCGTGATGACGGAGGCGAACGAGCCCGTCCTCTCCGGCGGCGACCAGGTCATCGGCTTCCGCGAGCTGAAGTGGGAGGTCTACAAGGGGGGCTTCCTCGCGAAGCGGACGATCGCGCCGCAGACGAAGGGTTGGGCGTGGCAGACGCGGAGACGCCTGCTGCTCCTGGACAACGAGTGGCTCGACCTGCCGGGCGGGAAGAAGGGCAAGCGCTTCCACGAGGTCCCCTTCGAGGAGTCCATCCGGGTCGTACACAAGAAGCGACGCGTGCTCCTCCTCACCGAGGATACGGAGCACGGCAAGCTCACCTTCGAGTTCCGCCCCTTCGGGGCTGCGTCGCGACTGCTCGCGTGGCTCAAGAACGAGAAGGAGCACCGGGAGATGAGGGAGGAGGGGACGCTGAAATCTCCGTATCGCACCGAGGACCGCCAGGTCCAGGGACCGCGCACCTGACGCGCAGGCGTCATCAGCTAGATACGCCGCGGGCGCCTTCTCCTCGGCGATTCGCCATGACCGCACAGGACGAGTACGACCGCATCTGGGACATGCTCCTCGAGACCCACAAGCGGATCCACGGGAACCACCCGCCGCCCGTGGGGGACATGAACTGCTGCGGCGAGTACGCGGTCATGATGGCCCTTCGGGCCGCGTCGACGGTGAAGCCCGAGTATCCGTCCTACCTGCTCCTCCGGATCGCGTCCCTCCCGGAGCTGGACAAGGACTTCTACGTAAAGAACATCCTCTCCACGGACGGCGAGCAGGAGCCCGCGGGCGGGGAACCACTGCGGGAGTACCGCGCGGCGCGGAGGCACCACATCCTGTGGAACGAACTGAAGGTCGCCGCGGCCCGGATCGAGGAGCTCGAGATGCAGGTCGAGCGCCCCGGGAAGGGGACGACGGCCGAGGAGAGCTAGCGTCCCTGCTGCGCCCGCCTCTCCCGCTGCTTCCGCTTCATCCGGCGCGTGTAGGCGAGGGACGCGGTGACCGCGACGGCAAGGATGAGCAGGCCGGAGGCCTGCGTGGGCTGGTTCCCCCTATACAGGACGTACACGAGGAACAGGATCACGAGCCACGAGACGACGTAGCCGGCGATGCGCCGCTTCGCGAAGTCGACGGCCCTTCCCATCGGCCGGGGAAGCGCGAAAGGCTTATTGAAACCCCCCGGCCTATCCGCGGCGGATGGACTACCGGGCGTTGGGGCTCAAGGTGGGCCTCGAGATCCACCAGCAGCTCCTCACGCACAAGCTCTTCTGCGAGTGCCCGTCGCGCCTGAGCGACGAAGAGGGCGGCCTGCGCTTCCAGCGCCGCCTGCGGCCGACCCAGAGCGAGCTCGGCGAGGTCGACGCGGCCGCGATCGAGGAGGCCCGGAGACACCTGACGTTCGTCTACGAGGCCACGGAGAACACGTGTCTCGTCGAGGCGGACGAGGAGCCGCCGCATCCCCCGAACGAGGAGGCCTTGGCCATCGCCCTGGAGATCGCCCTCCTGCTCGGCGCGAAGCCCGTCCGCGAGGTCGACTTCATGCGCAAGCTCGTGATCGACGGATCGAACACCTCGGGCTTCCAGAGGTCCGCCCTCGTGGCCCTCGACGGATCGATCCAGGTGAACGGCAAGAGAATCGGCGTCCCGACGGTCCTTCTCGAGGAAGACGCGGCCCGCAAGGTCGGCGAATCGAAGGAAGAAGTCGCGTACCGCCTGGACCGCCTGGGCATCCCGCTCGTCGAGATCGCCACGACGCCGGACATCCAAACGCCCGAGGAGGCGCGCGAGGTGGCCCTCGCGATAGGCTCCCTGCTCCGCGCGACGCGCAAGGTCATGCGCGGGATCGGGACGATCCGGGAGGACCTCAACGTCTCCGTCCGGGGCGGGGCCCGGTGCGAGATCAAGGGCGTCCAGGAACTTCGGCTCATGGCGACCTACGTGGAGAACGAGGCGGAGCGCCAGGTCATGCTCATCGAGGCGGCCAAGGAGCTCCAGCACCGCGGTGCGGGCTCGATTCCTAAAGACGGCGTGGATCTCACGCACCTGTTCTCCAGCTCCGAGTCGAAGGTGGTCCAGTCTGCGTTGAAGAAGAAGGGGAAGGTCCTCGGGTGGACCCTCCCCAAGTTTGCAGGCCTCCTCAAGGGCCGGCTGGGGCCCGAACTCGCCGCCCACGCCCGTGTGGCCGGGGTGGGCGGCATCTTCCATTCGGACGAGCTTCCCGCCTACGGGGTGACCCAGGCGGAAGTGGACGCGGTCCGAGCCGCCCTGAAGCTCGGTGAGGCAGACGCCTTCGTCCTCGTCGCGGACGAGGAGGCGAAGTGCCACCACGCGATCGAGGAGATGCGCCCCCGAGCCGAGTCTGCCGCGAAAGGCGTGCCCGAGGAGACGCGGGACCCGCGCCCCGACGGCACGTCGGTCTACAGCCGCCCCCTCCCGGGGAAGGCCCGCATGTATCCCGAGACGGATGTGCCGCCACTCCGCATCCATGAGGCCGAGCTGAGGAGACTCGCGGAGCACCTCCCGGAGCGACCCGACGTCACGATTCCCCGGCTCGTGAAGGCATACGGGCTCCACGAGCAACAGGCCCGCCAGCTCGTCCAGGAGGGGAGCGATGACGTGTTCGAGCTGATCGCCCGCGAGTTCGGAGAGGCGAAGCTCGTGGCCACGGTCCTCCTCTACACCTTCGGCGAGATCCGGAGGGAAGGCCTCGACGCGGACGGGATCCCGGAGGACCACCTCCGGGAGCTCTTCTCCCTCCTCAAGGCGGGAAGGTTCGCGAAGGAGGCCGTGCCGCAACTCCTGCGGGAGATGGCCCGCCGCGGTGTGCGGGCGTCTGAGGCGATCGCGGCCCTCGGCGTCCAGGGAGCGACCCGCGAGGACGTCGTCCGGATCGTGGACGAGCTTCTCGACGCCTCCGACGAGCTCGTGAGGTCGAAGGGCGCGGCCTCGGAGAAGACCCTCATGGGCCGCGCGATGGAGCGGCTCCGGGGTCGTGCGGACGGGAAGCTCGTGAGCGAGGTCGTCCGCGCCCGCCTCCACTCCCGATTGGAGAAGAAGAAAGAAAAAGGGAAAGAAAACTGAGAGCCTTCCCGAGGAAGGAATCATCCGTCAGAAGGCGGACGGTTAGTGCTTGCTCTTCTTGGCCTTCTTCGTGGTCTTCTTCGCCATGGTGGGGTCTAACTCCTCCTGGGGGCAGGCCCCGTTGATGTTGTATCACGTGGTGCGGTCCACACCTTAAACATGTGCCCGGCATTCCACAACGCGAGATTCTCGCCGAACCGTTAAGACGCGCGCTGCGTTCCCCCACCGGGTGTGCGCGGCATGAAGGTGTTCCTGTCCGTGGACATGGAGGGAATCTGTGGCATCGTCGGGGAGACGGAGACGGATCCGGAGAAGGGAGGCGAGCGGTACCGGGAGAACTGCCACCTCATGACGCAGGAGGCGAACGCCGCGATCGAGGGCTGCGTCGAGGCCGGCGCGAAGGACGTCCTCGTGGCGGATTCCCACTGGAACTTCGACAACCTCGTCCGCGAGGAACTCCACGAGGTGGCACGCCTGTTCCGAGGAGCGCCGCGGCCCTTCTCCATGGTCCAGGGCCTCGACGATTCCTACGACGCGGCAATGTTCATCGGCTTCCATGCGATGCGCGGCACCCCGCGTGCGATCCTGGACCACACGATGACGGGACGCTACCGCACGGTCCAGGTGAACGGGACCGAGGTCGGCGAGACCGCTCTGAACGCATATCTGGCGGGCCACTACGGCGTCCCCGTGGTCCTCGTCACGGGCGACTCGACCCTGGCCGCGGAGGCGCGCGCCTTCATCCCGGGCGTCCACACCGTGGCTGTGAAGGAACCGATCAGCGCCGGCGCCGCGATCCATCTCCATCCGAAGCACGCCCGCGCACGGATCCGAGAGGAGGCCGCGAAGGCCCTCTCCGAGCGCACGAGCATCAAGGCCGTCCGCGCGAAGACGCCCGTCGAGATGGCTGTGGACTTCAGCGGCACCGAGTATGCGGACCGAGGCGAACTCCTGCCCGGGGCCCGCCGCGTGGGCGGGACGCGGATCGAGTTCACCGCCGCGGACTTCCGGGAAGCCTATCGCACCTTCGAGGCCCTCTCCTTCCTCTCCGGGGCGTAGGCCGCGCGGACCGCGGCCCCTCCGGAGACGAGACAAATATCCTTATAACAGCCGGACTCATTCGGCGCCGGTGAGAAGGGACTTGGCCATGGCCGCGAAGAAGGCCGCGGACAAGGGGGATGACTGGTTCTCCTCTCTGGACGCGGAACTCGAGAAGAGGACGAAGGAAATCATCGAGGACGTCGGCGAGCAGAACGTGGCCCGCCTCGAGCTCAACAAGACGCTCATCGAGGACCTCTGGAAGGTCTGGAAGCGGTTCAACAAGGTCAACGTCCACTTCGCCCTCGAGCCCTCGTACAGCAACTGGGCCGTGTTCTCGGACACGTTCCCGGAGGGGGAGTGGCACTGGCGCCCTGGCTTCAACCCAGCGGCCGTGCAGACGGTCCAGCTCCTCGACCGCACGATGGAGCAGGGCCGCGTGGGCGACGCGCTCAAGATCAACTACGTCGAGGTCGACGGGAAGACCCGCCTGCGTATGACGTTCGAGTACTGCGAGGGCGAGCACTACTACAAGTACAGCGGCTGGAAGCGGATCTGGACGATCCACACCCTCTACGACACGAACATCGACCGGGTGAACCTGGACGACGTGCACCGGATCCTCTCGGACCTCGTCAAGACGTGGTACGAGAGCCACCTGCGGCGGAACCGGGACCTGCTCATCAAGTACCTCAAGCAGACGTACGAGAAGGTCGAGACGTTCAACCAGTGAGCTGCCGGAGGCGAAAACAGAATCGCCCGTGATAGCGAGCGGGAAGGCTATATGTGCCGCGGAGGGCGCATCGCATCTCCGTGGACGATCTCCTGCCCACCGCGCTCCTCTTCCTTTTCCTCGGGACGTTCCTGTTCACCTGGCTCGACTGGAAGATGCGGGTGCGCAAGATGGGCGGGCTCGTCGACTCGAGCTGGGACTGCCCCGGCTGCGGCCTCGTGAACGAGGCGGAGATGTCGGTGTGCTGGTCCTGTGACGCGGCGATCACGGGCCGCGGCCCGTTCGCGGGGCTCGGCCCGTCGTCCGTGGAGACGTGGAAGTGCCGCCGCTGCGGCGCCTGGAACGGGACCGCCCGCCGGTCGTGCTGGTCCTGCGCGAGCACGCCGTCGAAGCAGCCGAAGCGGCAAGTGTAGTCCCTTCTCGAGACCCGGTCCGATTTCCGCTCGCCGTCTGTGTCCGGATGGGTCGCCCGCTCCGACCCCGCCTGCCGTAGAATCAGAAGACCCCGCGGTACAGCCCGCCATCGACCTGGACCACGTCCCCCGTGACGTAGGAGGCCCGCTCGCTCAACAGGTAGGCGATCAGGTCCGCGACCTCTTCGGGCTTGCCCATGCGGCCCCAGGGGATCTGGGCGAGTTCGGCCTTCTCCGCCTCCTCGAAACTCCTGCCGTCACGGTCCGCGCGGACCCGGATGATCTCCCGCATGCGGTCCGTCGCGATGAAGCCCGGGACCACGGCGTTCACGCGGATGCGATCCTGGGCCAGCTCCCTCGCCAGGGTCTTCACGAGGCCGACGACCGCGGCGCGCATCGCGTTCGACAGGAGAAGGTTGTCCAGCGGCTGCTTCACGCTGATCGACGTGATGACCGCAATCGAGCCACCGCCGCGGGAGCGCATGGCGGGGATGCATTCGCGGATCAGGCGGACGGTGCTCATCAGCGTGAGACGGTAGGTGGCCTCCCACTGCTCCTCCGTCACGGCCTCGAACCGCCCCGTCGGAGGCCCGCCTGCGTTCGCCAGGAGCACGTCCACCCCGCCGTACGCCTTCCGGGTCTCTGCGACGAAGCGGACCACGTCGTCCGCGCGGGAGACGTCCGCGACCACGGGGAGGACCTCCGCGCCCGTCTCCTCCCGGATCGCCGCGGCCGTGGCCTCCAGGGGGCCCGCGTTCCTCGCGCAGATCGCGAGGCGGCACCCCTCGCGGGCGAGGGCGAACGCCGTCGCCTGGCCCATCCCCTGGCTCGCGGCGGCGACGAGGGCCACCTTCCCCTTCAACCCCAGGTCCATGGGTCCCCGGCATCGCGTGCGCGGGCATCAAGGTTCGGCGGGAGGCCTGAGGAAGCTGCGGATCTCGCCCACGGGCTGGAAGCCCAGGGTCTCGTACATGACCTTCGGCGAGCCGAGGAGGGGCGTCAGGAGGAGCGTCCACTCGCTTCCCTCGTTCACGGCCAGCTTGCACGCCTCGAAGATCATCGTCCGGCCCACGCCCTTGTTGCGGAAGCGGGGCAGGGTGGCCACGTCCTCGATGAGGGCGGACCCGGATCGGACCCACAGGGCGATGATGCCCGCGGGCTTCCCCTCCAGGTACGCGACGTAGGACATGCGGCCGACGGCCTCGGCCCGCTCCCGATCGAGGGCGTACACCTGGAGGGCCTCCTCGGGCGTCCAGCCCATCTCCTCGCGGATTGGGAACCAGACGTCCCGGTGCTCGGACTCCGCCGCGCCCTCCCCGACCCGTCGCAGCTCGAGGTCCGGGTTCGGGATGCACGCGGGGATGCCGAGGCGCGCCATCGCCGTGACCGCCTCGGGCTGGAAGCCGAGGCGCGCCAGGGCCTCCTGCTGTTCGAAGGCCGCACGGGCGTCGTCGAAGACAAGGTAGCGGTGGCGCACGGCCGACCCCGAGAAGGCGCGGTCCAGGTCGGCGAGCACCTCCTCGATCCCGCCCGCCGGGACCCGCTCGACCCAGGCCATGTTCGCCATGAACACGAGCGGGTAGCGGTCGTTCCGTAGCAGGGCGCCGTAGGGCCTCCGCTGCACGGAGCAACCGGCCTCGACCCAGGTGCGCTCGAAGGCGAGGGTCGTCCGCAGGAGGCCCGGGAGGTCCACGGCGGGACGATGCCCGGAGCCGGGATGAAGTTTTGCGGCCGCGCGGACGAGCGCGTCCTCCTGCCGCCCGCGTGCCCTGCGGGCGGTACTTTCGCCCCACCCCGCCGGACCCTTTTATACGATGGGTTCTTACCCATGTCCGAGGCGAGAAACAGACACGCCTCGGGAACGTGACTTCTGTGAAGGAAGAACTGGCGCCCCATGTGCATGACATCGCACGGGCGCTCAACGGAAAAGTGAGTGAGCAGGAAGTGGAGAAGGAGCTCTCGAGCTACCTGAACGTCTACCGCGTCTCCCTGGACACGGCGAAGCGGTCGATTGTGAAGAAGCACGGCGGGAACCCCGCCGGCCTGGCGATTGGCGTGAACAAGACGATCCGGGAGCTCGTCCCGGGCGAGCAGAGCGTGAACCTGCTCGCGCGGATCCTGAGTGTGAACGAGAAGGACGTCACCGTGGAGAGCGGGACGAAGCGGATCCTGTACGGGATCCTGGGAGACCCGTCCGCGACGGTGCCCTTCACCGCGTGGGAGCCGCTGAACCTCGCGCTCGCGAGGGGCGACGTCGTCCGCGTCCAGAACGCGTACACGAAGGAGTACCGCGGCCAGGTCCAGGTGAACTTCGGCGTGCGCACGGCGGTCTCGAAGGAGGCTCCGGACGCGCTCCCCGAGTACAAGCCCTCGGCGGGGATGGGGCAGCCGTACATCGGCAAGCCGACCCCCTTCCGGGTGATCGAGCTGCGCGAGGGGGCGTCGAACGTCGCCGTGACCGTGCGCCTCCTGTCAATCGAGGCCCGCGAGGTCGAGGTGGACGGTGCGAAGAAGTCCGTCTACAGCGGCGTCCTGGCCGACGACACGGGCAAGAGCCAGTTCAGCGCCTGGAAGGACTTCGCCCTGAAGGAGGACGACGTCGTGCGGATCGAGGGCGGCTACGTCAAGTCGTGGCGGGGCATCCCCCAGATCAGCTTCGACGACCGCGCAACGGTCACCAAGCTCCCGCCGGAGGCCCTCCCGCCCGCCCAGGTGCTCGGGGAGAGCCCGCGGATGTGGGTCGAGGACCTCGCGGAGCGCGGCGGCGGCGTCGACGTGACCGTTCGCGGCATCCTGATCGACCTGCGCGAGGGCTCCGGCCTCGTGTACCGCTGCCCGGAGTGCCGGCGCGTGCTCCGGAAAGGCGCCTGCCGCATCCACGGAGAGGTCAAGGGCGAGCCGGACCTGCGCGTGAAGGCCGTCCTGGACGACGGGAGCGGCGCGCTGACCGCGGTCTTCGACCGCGAGCTCACGGAGGCCCTGTTGGACAAGACGATGGATGAGGCGATCGCGGGCGCGAAGGAGGCCATGTCCACGGACGTGGTCCGGGACGAGCTCTCGGACCTGCTCGTGGCCCAGCCGATCGAAGCGCGCGGGAACGTGACCTCGGACGACTACGGGTTGATGATGATCGTGCAGTCCGCGAAGATGCTCAAGGTGGATGTGCAGGCGGAGGCTCGGGAGATGCTCGAGGGACTGGAGGGACCCGCATGATCCGCGAGGCTGCGTGGCGCCTCTTCGCCGGGGAGTACAACGACGCGACCCTGGAGGTCAGCGGGGGCGGCGAGCGCGCGCCCTCCTACCTCGTGACGCCCCTGGGCGCGAAGGTGAACCGCGTCTTCGTCGTCGGCGTGGTCACGGACGTCGAGAACGTCGGCACGGACATGCAGCCCATGTGGCGCGCCCGGGTCGCCGATCCGACGGGCACCTTCCACATCTACGCGGGGCAGTACCAGCCCGAGGCCGCGGCGGCCCTGTCCAAGCTCAAGCCGCCCGTCTTCGGCGCGATCGTGGGCAAGAGCCGCATCTACAGCCCGGAGGCGGGCACCGTGTACACCTCGATCCGCCCGGAGGCGATCAAGGCCGTGGACGAGAGCGTGCGGGACTACTGGATCCTCGAGGCCTGCCGCTCCCTCCAGAAGCGCCTGGAGGCGATGGGGGAGGCCCAGAAGGTGGACCCCCTCACGAAGGAGGCCCTCCTCGCGATCGGGGTGAAGGAGGCCGTGGCCGACGGGATCATCCAGGCCCAGGGCCACTACGGCAAGACGGATCTGTCCCGATACACGGCGATGCTCGCGGAGGCCCTGCGGTACCTCCTACCGGAGTACCGGGAGTCCCAGCCGCCGGAGTCCATGCCCGAGGTCCCCTCGAACGGCGGGGCGAAGCCCGCGGAGCCCGCGGCGAACCCCGAGGAGCCCACGGCGGACGAGGAGAAGGTCCTCGAGGTCGTCGCGGCCCTCGACAAGGACGGGAAGGGAGCCCCGTGGGAAGGCATCCTCGACGCCGCCGGGAAGGCGGGCGTCTCCAAGGACCACCTGGAGGAGTCGATCAACTCCCTCCTGGACAAGGGCCTCATCTACGAGCCGATCCTCGGCCGCATGAAGAAGATCTGAAGCCGGTCCTCAGACGGAGGGCGGGCGGCCCTCCGCCGCCTCTTTGATCCGCTGCAGGGCGTGCTCCGTCCCCTCGGCCGCGTGCTTCGCGAAGGGGCCGGTCCCGAGTTTGAGGAGGCCCGCGAGCTTGACATCGTACACGGCGGAGAGCTCGGTCCCGCCGTCCGGGGTCGGCGAGAGGAGGACCGTCTTCGTGCCCCGCATGGGCCCGTGCGTCAGTTCGTGGACGATCCGCCGTGGCGGGTCGAGGGTCACCCGCTCCCGCTGCGTGCGCCCGCGGAAGGCCAGGGTCGTCTCCCGCTCGACCACGTTCCCATCGCGGGACAAGGTGCGGACGGCCGTCGTCCCCTTCCAGAACTCCGGCTCGTGCTCGAGATCCGAGGCGAGGGCCCACACGCGCGCGGGGTCGGCGGAGATCGTCACGCGTCGCTCGAAGTGCACCATCGAGGGGGCCCGAAACGGGCCCGGGGCATAAACCCTACGCTCACAGGGAGAGGAAGCCCTTGCAGTCCCAGCACTTGCGCGCCGTCGGGCCGACGCGGACCCCGCACCTCGGGCAGCGGCGGCTCTTGGGCGCCACCATGGTGGCCAGCTCGATCCGGCGCAGGCCGAGCTTCCCCGTGGTCGCGCCGCCGAGGCCGCAGGCCCCGGCCATCGCCGCGGTCATGAGGAGGATCCACGGGTTGTACCAGAAGAACGTCTGCACGACGTACAGGCCGACGAAGGACCCCAGGTACGCACCGAAGAAGCCCAGGGAGGCCAGGTAGGACTGCCGCCCGGCGAGGGCCCCCGCCGCGAAGAGGGCGAAGCCCAGGAAGAACAGGCGGAACTCGATGAAGGGGACGAAGGTGCTCGCGAAGGTGATCCCGGCGGCAAGGCCGAGGGCCCACGCGATGGTGAGGCCGAAGCCTACGAGCGGGTTGCGGACTTTGGGCATGGTCCTTTCCCCCCCATGGACACCGGCGTGCGGGTATCAACCTGACGTCCTCGCTATCACCAGGTGATAATGAGGGAAAGTCACCCCAGCATGGACAGGATCGCCTCGACGGCAGCGAGGGACGCCTGGATCGAGGCACGGTCCGGCGCCTCCGGACGGCGATCGAGGTAGAACCGGAGGTCGCTCCGCGCGAGGGGGAAGAGGTTCCGGCCATGAGCCAGGAGGCCGCGGTCCCTCCGGTCCACGGGCGAGTCGGGGTCCAGGTGGACCATCTTCTCGACGACGGGCCAGGCGCTCTCCGCGTTGCCCTCGTTCAGGTAGATCATCTTCAGGTTCTTGAGGATCCGGCCGAGGATCTGCCGCTTCGTCACGGGCACCAGGTACTCCTCCGCGAAGGGCACCGTCCCCCCGTACACCTCGGACACGAGCCGCTCGCAGTCCTCGAGGGTCAGACTCTCCCCGCCGTGGAAGGGGTCCAGGAGCGCGGACGCATCCGCCCGGCGGGCCTCGACGATGAAGTGCCCGGGGAGGCCGATCCCCACGACCTCCAGCCGGATCCGGCGGGCGACCTCCATGTACACGACGCTCAGGCTGATCGGGATCCCGCGACGCCGGTCAAGGACCTCGTTCAGGTAGGAGTTCTGCGGCTCGTAGTAATGCTCGGCGTTGCCGAAGAAGCCGAGCTCGCCGAAGAGGTGGCCGTTGAGGGCGTCGACGAGGTCCGGGAGAGGCGCGCCCTCCGGGAGGCGCGCCCTCAGGGGCTCCGCGATCTCATCGAGGAGGCGCAGGTAGTGCCCGACGTCCAGGTCCGCGTACGCGTCCGTCGCGATGAGCAGGGCCGCCTCCGCAAGATCAATCTCCGGGTCCGGGCGGTCCACCGCGCGAGCGAAGCGCTCCAGCGTTGTCAACCCGGCGTGCGACTCCATCCTACGTCGGGGGCGCCTAGCTGCCCGGCCGGTTAAAGGTTTGCCGCGACGGCCGACGGCGACGGTCTTCCGGCGGACCGCCATCGCGCGCACGCGCGAGGGACTCATTATTATTCGTCTGTCAAGATAGAAGATGGCATCGCGCCGCGGACCCTTCCCGGTCCGCGGAAACGAGACGCCCGCGCGGCCCCTTTACAAAAAGCCTTTATTTCGTCAGGGCCGTTCGTGACCTCGACTGGGATGGCTCTAACGGGCGAGAGCGCTTTCGGCAGCGTGGGCCCTCTTCCTGACGAAGAGGCGGACGACGAACCCATCGTGATCCGGAAGGTGCCGACGGGCATCGCGGACCTGGACAGCATCGTGAGCGGGGGCTTCCCCAGCGGCTCCACGGTCCTCCTGCGCGGGGACATCGGCGCGGGCATGCAGGAGTTCGCGTACACGGCCGCGTCCAAGATCGCGATCGTGAACGATCGCCCGGCCTCGTGGCACTACTACCTGGGCGACCACTGCGACACGTCCGACCTGCCCTCGAAGATCGCGTACGTGACCTTCTCGCGCTCGCGGGACACGATCCTCCAGGAGCTCGCCACGTCCTTCAACTCGGAGTACTACTACGCGTTCCGGGACCGCACGATCTTCAAGGACTTCTCCTCGATCTACTACCGGCACAGCGTCGTGCCCCAGTCCTGGACCCACGAGGACCTGTTCGACCTGCCCTCCACGAACATCCTGGAGGAGCTCGTGAACTTCCTCGAGGAGGAGGCGCAGGACGGCATGGTCGTGATCGACTCGATCACGGACCTGGCGATCTCCGAGGCCGTCGAGATGAAGGACGTGATCACGATGGTGAAGGGGCTCCAGCGGGCCGCGAAGAAGTGGAACGGGCTCGTGTACCTGCTCCTGACGAACGGGATCCTGGAGCCGCGGCACGAGCAGATGATCATGGACTCCGTGGACGGATGTCTGAAGTTCGAGTGGAAGACCTCCCAGCGGTCGAGCACCCGCCAGCGGTACATGTACCTGGAGAAGTTCACGGGGGTCCTGCCCCACCTGCCCCGGGACAAGATCGCCCGGTTCCCGACGATGATCTCCGCGAACCAGGGCCTCGTCGTCGTCTACATGGAACGGATCTCGTGAGGTGAACCCATGAGCGAAACGGAAGCGGCCCCGGAACCTGCGACGCCCCCGGCGGAGACCCACGTCGACCTCGTGCTTACGGGGATCGACGGCCTGGACGACATGCTCGGCGGCGGGGTGCCGCGCGGGCACATCATCACGGTCATGGGCTCCTTCGGGACGGGCAAGACGACGTTCGGGATGCAGTTCCTCATGCAGGGCTTGATCAACGGCGAGAAGGGGATCTTCATCTCCCTGGAGGAGGACGTGGACTCCGTCGTGGCGAACGCCGCGTCCTTCGGCTGGGACCTGAGGCCCTACCTGAAGGACAAGCGGCTCAGCGTGGTCAAGCTCGAGCCCGCGGACGCGAAGGCGACGGTCACGCGGATCAAGTCCGAGCTGCCGGAGTACATCCGCAAGTCCGGGGCCACGCGCGTGGTCGTCGACTCGATCAGCCTTCTCAACATGATGTTCGCGGACGATGCGGAGCGCCGCACGCGGCTCTTCAGCCTGTGCCAGCAGCTCAAGTCCACGGGGGCGACGTGCGTCTTCACCGCGGAGGTGAAGGACGACAACCCGCGCTCCTCGCGGGACGGCCTCGTGGAGTACGTGTCCGACGGCGTCATCGGCCTCCGATTCAACGAGCGGGAGAACGGCGACGTGCAGCTCGTCATCCAGGTGATCAAGATGCGCCGGCTGCGCCACCCGCGGTCGATCAAGCCCTACAACCTCACGGACCAGGGCATCGAGGTCCACGGGGACATGGAGGTCTTCTGACCTCCCGCCATCGAATATTCCCGCTTTAAGTGGATGCAGGGGCGGTCGCGGCCCCGCCGCAGAAGGGCATTTATACGACCGACCCGCTGGGTCGGGAAGGGCAAAGAGCCTGAAGCTCGTCGTCTTCGACCTGGAGAACACCCTTATTTTCAACGAGTTCCTCCCCGAGCTCGCGGCCCTCGTCGGGCGCGAGGAGGAGGTCGCCGAGATCACCCGCGCGGGGATCGACGGGCGCATCGACTGGGAGGAGGGCTTCCGCCTGCGGTCCCAGGCCCTCAAGGGCCTGACCCAGGCGCAGATCCTCAGGGCAGCCCGCCACCTCCGCCCCGTCCCGGGCTCCCAGGAGTTCGTCCACTGGCTCCGGGGGCAGGGGAACAAGGTTGTCCTCGTCACGGGGGGCCCGCGGGAGGTCGCGGAGTCCGCCCTGGCCCACTTCGAGGCGGATGCCGCGTTCAGCAACGACTTCGTCTACGAGGACGGGGTCTTCACGGGGGACGTCCGGATCCAGGTGAGCCCGAGGACGAAAGGCGAGATCGTCCGCGGCCTCGCGTCGAAATGGAGCATCCCGAAGGAGGACATCCTGGCCTTCGGGGACGGCCTCATGGACGTGCCCCTCCTGTCCGAGGCGGGGACGAGGCTGGGGATCAACTCCCAGGGCAAGCTCAAGGACCACGTGGACTTCGAGACGAGCGACTACCACGAGGCCCGCGAGTGGCTCGTGGACAAGGGTGCCTTGCACCGAACGAAGCCAGGAACCAACGATTAAGTATCCGCCCCGCCAACATCGGCCAGCGTGCGGGTCGGCATCCTCCTCTACGATGGCGTGGAGGAACTCGACGCGGTCGGCGTCTACGAGGTCCTCGCGAAGGCGAAGCAGCTCCACCCGCAGCTGGACCTGAGCGTCCGCA
>Ga0209751_10000228_pt1 | contig 59746 bp, 46 predicted proteins | sample RifCSP13_1_FD_184019 | JGI IMG/M metagenome (GOLD analysis project Ga0209751, IMG submission 184019) | Soil microbial communities from Rifle, Colorado - Rifle CSP2_sed 13_1 (SPAdes) (version 2) | ecosystem: Environmental > Terrestrial > Deep subsurface > Rock core/Sediment | place: Rifle...
CCCGCCGTGTTGTGGAGCATTTACCTGGGTGACAGGATTTTGCACCGGCAAGGTATTAGTGCAAATGTCAGGTGGATTCCCCTGATTCCTGGAATTCTAGGCAGTGTGTTGGTGGCGCTGGCCTGGTGGCCGGCACTCTTTTCTATCTAGTTATCTCTCACCTGGATTAATCCAGCTTACATGTTGACATTATCACTTAGCTTCGTATTTTAAAAATATGGGGTACATATAACATGAATTATAAAAAAGCAGACTTTAATTCAATATTAACAGGTGTGTTGTTAAACCTTGTTTCTATCTCTACGGTTGCAGCTGATGTGGTTATAGGCATGGTTGAGAAAAACGGGATGGAGATTGTCGCCGTCTATATTCAACCCGTGACCATGGAACCCATGATGCATGGTATGGGACCCGCTGATATTCACCTTGAAGCGGACATTCATGCCTTAAAAGACAATCAGCATGGTTTCGCTGAAGGAGACTGGATCCCCTACCTGGGAATCACCTACACGATCAGTAAAGTTGAATCCGGCTGGTCAACAACCGGTGCTTTCATGCCCATGGCCGCTTCTGACGGTCCCCATTATGCCAATAACATCAAGCTGGATGGTGCGGGGAAATATAAACTTCGTTATCACATTGACCCCCCTCCCTATAACGGTTTTTACCGTCACACAGATAAAGAAACCGGTGTTCCCAAGTGGTGGCAACCTTTCGATCTGGAATGGGAATTCATCTTCGTCGGTACGGGTAAAAAGGGCGAATACTAGATCTTTATAAGCTAACCACCACTAACCACTCAAAATTTTTCTCCGGCTGGAAGAGGTATGCTTGCCGGCCAATATCAATGACAGTTTTCTGAAGAATTATGTACAAGATATAAAATGAGTATAAAAATAATAATTAAAATATTTTTAGTTTTTTTAACCCTGTGTCTGGCAATCAGTCAGGCACATGCCCATCAGGAAAGTAATAGTGAGGATACACCATATCGAGTTCCTAAACCCGGGGAAGAAACCATACTTCATAAAAGTGCAGAACGTACAGAGAAGGCTTGCGGGGGCTATGCCCGTGCAGGTTACATCCGGACGGACACCGGTAGTAGTCCGTCTGAAAGAGCGCTTGGATATTGGTGGTGTTTGTAGTCCAAGGCGAACCAATCTCCAGATTGATTCCCTGTTATCCGGGAAAAATACAGGGATTTTTGATGATTTTCGCACCCATTTCTAGGCCAATTGCTCGGAAAGGTCAGTAGAATCAGGCGTTCCAAGAATACCTTTGATTTACCGCCATCATAAATAGCAGAGAATGATCAAGGAAATGATGTCATCAGGAATTCGCCATGCACAGGATCCTATCGACGGACTGGAGGGCCGGGGCACGCTTGCGGGAACGGCTGATAATCAGGAACTGATGTTTGAGGATCAAATTTTCAGCGAGTATGGCCTTGATACCGCCGCGGCGGAGCAGCTTAAAGAGCAGAGTAACGCTATTTAAAAGGAGAAACAGGAACACTCACATAGCGATTGGATCCTAGTGATGCTCCCTCCTACCTGCAAGACTACTTTTATGAGTGATTTTATGTTGTAATTAGAGTATGCCACGCACAGATTTTTATTATTACATCATGGGTAATTTGAGCTTGATACAGTTTTTGCGCCGAATCAGCCGTAACAAGAGCATTCTCTTTGTGGTATGCCTGTTTATGTTGATAGTGCAGTTTGGTCATCTACACATGCATAACCATAAACTGGCTAAGGAAGATGCGCTCAAAGTGCACGTGTTGGGTGGTCAGGCCCACCAAAATAAATATGATCAGTCCGGCGAGATCGATCTGCAATTTGACAGCCTGAGCGTCAAGGTAAAAATCATGCCGGATTTATTGCCTCTGGTTCTCTTCGTTTCTCTCATTCTCACAGTACTGGTACTTCTGAACATCCAGCATGAACTGACTATTAATTTTATACGATCGATTGTTTTTCCCCTGCGGCCTCCTTCCCGCGCTTCCCCTTCATTCATGTGACACCTCTGGCGGTCTGATTCTCGCGTGTGCATGTTTTATCATGCACCAAGTGATGAATGACCGTTACTAATTTGTAATCCCTGAATATTATTTCGCCTGCAGTGTTTTTTCTGTTGTTGGCGTAGAGGTTTTAGCATGAAGTTGTTACATATGTTAATGCCAGAAAATTTACTTTTGGCAATATTAATTTTCTTTATCGCTGTCGCTTCGTTTTCACCCGGATTGGTAGTGGCAATTGAAACTGCGGAACAGGATATTCAGTTTGCCGCGCCACCCGAACCCTCAGAACTTACACTGCAACAGGCGCTCGCATTTGTTCTGGAACACAATCCTGATCTGAAGGCCTTCTCCAAAGAACTACGTGCAAATGAAGCAACCATTTTACAGGCAGGGGTGCTGCACAATCCGGTGCTTGGTTTGGAGGCCAGCGATTTCGGCAATCAACGCAAAGCCAATGCGGGTGACCGTACCACAACCTTGCAGATTGGTCAGTTGATCGAACTGGGAGGAAAACGCGCTGCGCGGATCAGGCTGGCGCAAACAGATCGTGACCTGGCAAACTGGGATTACGAGGCGAAGCGGATCGAGATACTGACGCAGGTGACACAACGCTTCATTAATGTACTTGTTTTCCAACAGCGCGAAACACTGTCCAATGAATCGCTGCAACTTGCCCGGCAGGTCGCGGATACCGTGGCAAAGCGTGTTAAGGCCGGGAAAGTATCGCCGGTCGAAGAAACCAAGGCACGCCTCACCGTGACTACGGCAGAAGTGGAACTTGAACAGGCACGGCGTCAACTCGCCGCCGCGCGAGGAACACTGAGCGTTTCATGGGGTAATCCCAGCCCACAGTTTAAAAAAGCGATTGGTGATCTGGAGCAAACCATGCCGCTGCCGGAGTATGAGGCACTTGCCGGGCGCGTGCGAAATAATCCTGACCTTGCCCGCTGGTCGACAGAGATTGCACGGCATCAGGCCGCCGTTGCGATTGAGCGCACAAAAGCAGTGCCCGACGTGACTGTTACCGCCGGGGTATCTCGCTTCAGCCAGTTTAATGACGAAGCCTTTATGCTGGGGATATCTGTATCGATACCGGTTTTTGATCGGAATCGTGGCGGGATATTGGCAGCCAATGAGCGTCTGTCCAGGGCAGCCTATGAACAACATGTTGTGGAGGGCCGTGTACTCGCTGATTTACTGCAGACCTATCAGCTTCTTGAAGCAATATATAAAGAAATAGAGGCGTTGCGCACCACCTTATTGCCTGGTGCTCAGTCCGCGTTTGATGCAGCAACCAAGGGTTATCAGCTCGGCAAATTCAGTTTCCTTGAGGTACTGGATGCACAGCGCACACTGTTTCAGTCCCGCGCACAATACCTGCAGGCACTGGCTGACTATCAACGTGGTTATGCAGATATTGAGCGATTGATTGGCGAAGCGCTGGATACATAATCTGCATCTGCAGAAAATTATGAACAATAAAATAAGGAATCGAACATGAACATCAGAACGTTTTTGATCACTTTGGCTATCCTGGTCGCAGGTATAGCGTCTGGATTAATCATCTATACCATGGAACCGGCAATGACGGCTGGGGTTGATGAATACAGCGAACCGGTGGCAGGGCATGCTGAAGGAGAACAGGGTCAAGAGAAAGAGACGACTGCCAAAGGACCGCACGGTGGACGGATGTTTACCAGAGAAAACTTCTCACTCGAAGTTACTATATTCGAGCAAAGCGTGGCGCCCGAATTCCGTGTTTATGCATTCGATCGGAATAAACCCCTCGATCCTGCCGGTATAAAACTGCACATACAACTGGAGCGGCTCGGTGCAGAACCTGAGATTATCAACTTCCAGAAGGAAAAGGATTTTCTACGTGGCGGCCGCGAGATCATTGAGCCACATTCATTCACAGTTAACATCAACGCTGAACGTGACGGTAAAACCTATCGATGGTCCTACACACAGGAAGAAGGCCGGATCCGCATGGATGAAGCTACGGCCAGCATCGCCGGCATTGAGGTAAAGACGGCGGGACCGGTAACTATCCGTTCAACCTTGCAACTCTCTGGCGAAATCCAGTTTAATCAGGATCGTGTCGCGCATGTTGTTCCGCGTCTTGAAGGAGTAGTTGTTGAATCCGCTAAAAACCTGGGTGATGAGGTAAAACAGGGCGATCTTCTGGCGGTGCTGGAGAGCCAGACACTCGCTGATCTGAAGAGCGAACACCTTGCCACACAGAATCGTCTGGAGCTGGCACGCACTACTTTTGCACGAGAAAAGCAACTCTGGGAAGAAAAAATATCCGCAGAACAGGACTATCTTATGAGCCGCCAGGCGCTCAACGAAGCTGAGATTGGCCATCGCTCGGCTAAGCAGAAACTGTTGTCGCTGGGTCTTACTCATACTGCGGTCATGCGCGACGGAACAGACAGCTTTACTCGCTATGAGATCCACGCACCTATTGACGGTGTGGTAATCGAAAAACATCTTGGTCTCGGCGAGGCGGTAGCGGCGGACACAAACATCTTTACCGTTGCCGACCTTTCCACTGTCTGGGCCGAGATGACCATTTACCCTAAGGACCTGAACAGCGTCAAGCTCGGCCAGCAAGTTACCGTGCGTGCGACAGCTTTGAACACAGAGTCCGAAGGCCGTGTGTCGTATGTTGGTTCATTGGTGGGAGAAGAGTCGCGCTCAGCCAAAGCACGTGTCACCCTGGAAAACCCCGATCGCAGTTGGCGGCCGGGACTGTTCGTGACCGTGGAACTGGTGCAGGACGAGGCAGAGGTGCCGGTTGCCGTGCCTGTAGACGCGGTACAGACTTATCGTGACTGGAATGTCGTCTTCGGCAGGTTCAGTGAATTCTTCGAAGTGCGGCCAGTAAAACTAGGCCGCAGCAACAGCCAGTGGGTTGAGGTGATACAAGGCCTTGCGCCCGGTAACAACTACGCCGCAACAAACAGCTTTATCCTCAAAGCCGATTTGGGTAAAGCCGGCGCCAGCCATGATCACTGAACTTAAGGAGTCTGCCATGAAACAAATCAACGCCATTATTCAACCGCACATGTTAATCAAGGTCGAACACGCCTTGCATGCGCTTCCTCATTTTCCAGGTTTTACACTGCTACGCGCCCAAGGTCACTCCCGCATCACCGCGTCGGGCGAGGTGCATTATCCCATTGAGTGGGATATGGATGAACACGACAAAATCATGCTGCTTATCATCAGCTCTGATGAGCATGCGGCGCAGATCGTGGAGGTTATCCGGAACAATGCCCATACCGGGTTACCGGGCGACGGACTCATCTGGGTATGCGATGTGAGTCAAGTGATGCGAATACGCACTGATGAGTGCGATAAAGACGCAGTCTGACAGGGAGACTGATTATGCTTGAACAAATTCTGCGTTTTGCGATCCATCAGCGCTGGCTGATACTGCTGGCTGTGCTGGGCATGGCTGCTCTGGGTATATACAACTATCAGCGTCTACCCATAGATGCCGTACCTGATATTACCAATGTGCAGGTGCAGATCAATTCCGAGGCGCCCGGATACTCGCCGCTTGAAGCCGAACAGCGCATTACCTTCCCCATCGAAACGGCAATGGCGGGTCTTCCGGATCTGGAACAAACTCGCTCGATATCGCGCTACGGTCTTTCACAGGTCACGGTGATCTTCAAGGACGGTACCGACATCTATTTTGCCCGGCAACTGGTTAACGAGCGTATTCAGGAAGTGCGTGAGCAATTGCCGCCTGGCATCGACGCAGCAATGGGGCCGGTCGCCACCGGTCTCGGCGAGATCTTCATGTGGACGGTTGAACCGGAGGAAGGCGCACTGAAACCCGATAGTACGGAGTACGCCTCCACGGATCTGCGCACTATCCAGGACTGGATCGTGCGGCCGCAACTGCGCAACATCCCGGGGGTCACCGAGATCAACACGATCGGGGGCTACCTCAAGCAGTTCCATGTCACGCCTGACCCGGCCAAACTTATCGCCTACGGCTTCTCCTTTCGCGATGTGCTGGAGGCGCTGGCGGAAAACAACGCCAACGTCGGCGCCGGTTATATTGAAAAGAGCGGCGAGCAGTATCTGATCCGCGTGCCCGGACAGGTCACCAACGAGGAGGAGATCCGCGATATTGTTATCCGTACCGAGAGTGACGTGCCGATCCGCATCCGGGACGTGGCCGATGTGTTACTGGGCGAGGAACTGCGCACCGGCGCGGCCACCAAAAACGGCCGTGAGGTCGTACTGGGGACGGTATTCATGCTGATAGGCGAGAACAGCCGCACGGTTTCACAGCGGGTGGCGGCCAAACTCACCGAGGTAAACCGCACGCTGCCACCGGGGATCATCGCAGAAACTGTCTACGACCGCACTGCTCTGGTGGAACGGACCATCAGGACCGTGGCGATCAATCTGGTTGAAGGCGCGCTATTGGTGGTCGCGGTTTTGCTCGCCCTGCTGGGCAACTGGCGCGCGGCATTGCTGACGGCCGCGGTCATTCCGTTGTCCATGCTGTTCCTGATTACCGGCATGGTAGAAAACAAAGTCAGCGCTAACCTGATGAGTCTAGGCGCACTCGATTTTGGATTGATAGTGGATGGCGCGGTGATTATCGTGGAAAACTGCATCCGCATGCTCGCTCTGGAACAGCACCGTCTGGGGCGGTTGCTGGAAAAAAGAGAACGCTTCCAGATAGTGCTGGAAGCCACCAGCGAGGTGTTTAAACCCAGCCTGGTGAGCGTGATCGTCGTAGCACTCGTGAATATTCCAATCTTTACACTCACCGGTGTTGAAGGAAAAATGTTTCATCCGATGGCCTTTACCGTGGTCGTTGCCCTGCTGGGCGCACTGATCCTGTCGGTTACCTTCGTGCCGGCGGCGGTGGCGTTATTTGTCACTGGCCATATCGAAGAAAAGGAAAACTTTATCATGCAATGGGCCCGCCGGATTTACCGCCCGGCTCTTGCTATGGTTTTGCGTAATCCGGTGCCGACTATTGCATCTGCAATTGTAGTAGTCATACTCAGCATATTGCTCGCCTTACGCATGGGCGCAGAGTTCATTCCCAGTCTGAATGAAGGCGATATCGCCCTGCATGCCCTGCGCATTCCCGGCACCAGCCTCACCCAGGCGATCGAGATGCAGCGGGCACTGGAGGAACGCATCAAGGCCTTTCCTGAAGTGGATAAGATCTTCGCCAAGATCGGGACAGCGGAGATCGCCACCGATCCCATGCCGCCCAACGTTGCAGATAATTTTGTGATGCTAAAGCCCCCGTCCGAATGGCCTGATTCCGAACGCAGCAAGGATGATCTCGTCAAGGAGATACGGGCAGCGGTAGAGCAAATCCCCGGCAACAACTACGAATTCACGCAGCCTATCCAGATGCGTTTCAACGAACTCATATCGGGCGTGCGTAGCGATGTGGCGGTGAAAGTATTCGGCGATGACTTGGAAGTACTGCTTGAAAACGGGGAGGAGATCGCCGAGGTATTGGAGAAGATCCCTGGTGCAGCGGACGTGAAGGTTGAACAAATCAGTGGTTTACCGGTGCTGACTGTGAAACTGGACCGGCAGAAGATTTCCCGCTACGGATTGAGTGTTGCCGAAGTGCAGGAAGTTGTGGAAGTGGCAGTGGGTGGCAAGGAGGCAGGACAGATATTTGAAGGCGATCGCCGTTTCGACCTGCTGGTGCGGTTGCCTGAAAACCTGCGCGAAGACATGGAGGCATTGAAGCGTCTTCCTATTCTCCTGCCTGGAAGCAGCGAAGCCAAATCCAGTTATGTAACACTGGGCGAACTGGCGCACTTTGATGTGGCGCCCGGCCCCAATCAGATCAGCCGGGAGAATGGCAAACGCCGTGCGGTAGTGACCACCAATGTGCGCGGCCGTGATCTCGGGTCGTTTGTCGCCGAGGCACAGCAGCGTATCCAGGCTACAGTCAAACTGCCGGAGGGCTATTGGCTGGAATATGGCGGTACCTTCGAACAACTCGCTTCCGCAGCCGCGCGCCTGCAAGTGGTGGTGCCGGTCTCGCTGCTGCTCATCTTCGGTCTCCTGTTCATGACCTTTGGCTCGGCGAAAGATGCGTCGCTGGTCTTCAGTGGTGTGCCGCTGGCCCTGACCGGTGGACTGGCGGCGTTATGGTTACGTGATATCCCGCTGTCTATCTCCGCAGGCATTGGTTTTATCACTCTTTCCGGCGTGGCGGTGCTCACTGGTCTGGTAATTATGTCCTGCATCCGTGATTTGCGCGCGCAAGGCATGGAAATTCATGGGGCGATTGTCGAAGGTGCATTAACACGGTTACGCCCGGTGCTGATGATCGCGCTGGTGGCAAGTCTTGGCTTTTTACCGATGGCGCTCAATACCGGCGCAGGCGCTGAAGTGCAACGGCCATTGGCAACGGTAGTTATCGGCGGGATTATTTCATCCACGTTACTGACACTCCTGGTATTGCCGGCACTGTACCGGCTCGTATACCGGGACAGGAATATGTAGAAACCATCATCGGCTAAAGGCGATCATGGATTACAGGATGCTATCAGGAATATCCGGAAGATTCTCAGACAAAAAAAGATAATGGAGAAAGAAACAAAATCGGAATAACAAAAAGGAGAGTATGCTGTTATTTTCCTGTCGCAGGCTGTTATTTCCAAATCAGGTTTTGAAATGAATTTATCTGCCCTTTCTGGTGCGCTATTGCAGACCAGCGTTCTTATAATATTTTTTCTTCTGCCCTTTTCAGTTCATGCAAGTGAGAATTCACTCAACTGCAGGCCCGTTGTTGAAATTAACCCTCAGTGGCAGGTCATGCGTATACGATCACATGAGAATGCGTTTCTCAGTTGCACCGTCTCACAGGACAAATTCAATGAATTAATCACCACCGCTTTTACCGATCCTGAAAGTAATAAAACAGATTTCAAGTCACTGTTCATCGGGCGTTTGGTTGAATACCCGTGGTTATCACGATATCTTGCAATGCAAGCATTGCAACATGAGGACTGGGATTCTGAAAAAGGGCGATACCTTGGTGAAAATATCAATGCATTTGTTGCCGGAATATTATCTTCACCGGAGATATTGAATCAGATACGGGAACCGTTTTCCGGGACAGACTATATAGTCGCCAGGGCATCGGTAGAAAAAGTACTGATCGGCAAGGCCAATGAGATAGAATGGCTGGAGATCAACGCAAACGTCCTGGTCCCTTATGATGTCATGGTACATTTCATACTGGAGAAATCTCATCTTGCCCCTGATAACCAATAATGGATTTATTGTTCATGGTTAAAGATATCTCCGGAATACTGGCTTTTGCCTTTATCGGGTTGACAGCAGGGCTGACCAACTGGTCAGGATTGTTTTTTCTGCCTGATATTCCTGTCATTCAACAATATTATCCGGCTGTGGTGCTGGGCATTTATCTCTATATCGCCGGCCGGTATGTGGCCCATCTGAAAGCCATTAATCATTTTTTAAGTCTGATCATATTGATCGTCGCCAGCAGCATAGGTTGGCGGACCTCCATTGAAATCGGTCACGCCATGGGTGGTCCGGTTCCATTTGTCAATGCAGGCGCAATGGGCGCACTGGCGGTCGCATTGGGCTGGGTAATTGCATGGAAGATACGTTCCGGCATTTTAAAACTGGTCGTGATAGTGACACTGGCGGGTGCCCTGGGTGGAGGAATATTTGAACTGGTCGATACCGTATTCGATGATTCGGAAGACATCTGGGTATTAATATTGTTTTGTGAATGGCAGACCATATTGTTTGCCGGCATTGCTTTTGCCCATCAGCGTAAACAGAATAAAACATAAACCTGACGATGGAATGATATCAGGTAGACTGACCACCAGATTGAATACCCGGATGACCGAAGGCCACATTGATGGGTAACATCTATTATGAATTTACTGCCCTGCTGCTCATCTCGGCTTTGGTTGGTGCAATTGCAGTGCGCTTGCGCCAACCGCTTATTGTTGCCTTCATCTTTGTCGGGATACTTGTAGGGCCGGCTGCTCTCGGTCTGGTCCGCTCTCATGACGAAATTGCCCTGCTGGCCCAGATTGGCGTTACGGTACTGCTATTTGTTGTTGGACTGAAACTCGATCTGCACCTGATACGGCATATCGGACCGGTCGCCCTGGCCACGGGTCTCGGCCAGATTGGTTTCACGATTGTCTTTGGTTATCTGATCGGTCTTGGATTCGGGATGGACCACACCAAGGCGATTTACATCGCAATCGCGCTGGCCTTTTCCAGCACCATCATCATTGTCAAACTGCTGTCCGACAAACGGGAAATTGACTCCCTGCACGGGCGCATCGCGATGGGTATCCTGATTGTGCAGGATATAGCTGTCGTAATTGCGATGATGACCGTGGGATCGCTGCACGGTGAAATGGATACCGGTATTGGTTTTACCTTCCTGACTATCATTGGGCGGCTTGCTGCTGCTGCAATATTTGTCGCAGTGTTCATGCGGCTGGTATTTCCATATCTGTTGGGATCACTGGCACGCTCCCAAGAACTTTTGTTGCTATTCGGCATAGCCTGGGGCACTGCTCTCGCTTCCGCCGGGGAATTACTCGGATTCAGCAAGGAAGTGGGGGCATTTCTGGCCGGTTTTTCCCTCGCCTCCACACCTTACCGGGAAGCCATCAGCGCGCGCTTGACCAGCCTGCGTGATTTCCTGTTGCTGTTCTTCTTTATCGATCTCGGTTCCAGGATTGATCTCTCCACTCTCGGTGCGGAAGTGTATACAGCTGTAGTGTTCTCATTGTTTGTGCTGATTGGCAAGCCACTCATTGTGATGGCAATCATGGCTTATCTGGGCTACCGCAAGCGCACCGGTTTTATGACCGGACTGACGCTGGCACAGATCAGTGAATTCTCGATTATCTTCATGGCAATGAGCATCAGCCTGGGCCATATCGAACAGGAGACACTCGGGCTGGTCACCCTGGTGGGGCTGGTCACCATTACCCTGTCCACGTATATGATTCTTTATTCACAGCCATTATATGAGTGGCTGGTCCCCTGGTTATCAGTATTTGAACGCAGCGATCCCTTCCGGGAGCGTGCTGTGGAAAAAGGACGGCGTACCGGTGAGGAGGCGGAGTTCATCATCTTTGGTGTCGGCCGCTACGGTGGCCGCCTGGTCCTGAGATTACAAGAAAGGGGTCTGGCCGTCCTGGGCGTGGATTTTGATCCGGAAAATGTCCGGGCCATGCGCCGCAAGGGCATACCCATGCGCTTCGGTGACGCTGAAGACCTGGACTTTCCCGAGAGCCTGCCGCTGGAAAATGTCCGCTGGGTAATCAGCACACTGCCACATCCTGATGTGAATCTCACCCTGATGCGCGCACTGGCCAACCAGGATTACACCGGCAAGGTGGCTGTCACTGCACACAATGAACCGGAAGGAAAGATGCTGGAAAAAGCCGGCGCACATCATGTGCTATACCCGTTCATGGATGCAGCAGAATTTGCTGCGGAAGTGATTGCCGGTGAGAGCAAAACCCAGGTTGATTAATGTTTTAACTGGTTTCTATACCACCACATTAAAGTTTATAGATATCTTCCTCACCATCCGGACGCGTCTTGAAACGGCGATGTACCCAGAGGTAATCGACCGGATTATTCCTGATCTGGTGTTCAAACAGATGATTGATGCGGATGGTGTCCTGTTCCAGATCTGCTGTCGGGAAATTGTCCAGTTCTTTTTCTATCACCAGAAGATAGCCCTGATTGTCCGGCAGGCGTTGCTGAACAATCGGTAATACAGGCGTATTATCAATTGCTGCCAGACGTGATGTGGCTGGAACAGTTGCTGTCTGAATTCCGAAGAACGGCACAAAGATAGAATGTTTCCTGCCGAAATTCTGGTCCGGTATATACAACACCGGCATGTTACTGCGCAGACTGCGGATCATGGAGCGCAGATCATCATGCGGTATCGCCTTGCCGGTATGCCTGATTCTGCCACTGGTGATGATGTGATCAATCAGCCGGTTGTTGTTTTTGCGGTACATCGGATGAAAATCCGCATGCAGTTTCAGTACACGTGAAATAATTTCCAGTGTGGTGAAGTGGCCTGCCAGCAGGATGACCCCTTTGTTTTTCCTGAGTGCTTTATGGAGATTGTCCAGACCTTCGATCTGCGCCAAAGGCCGGAAACGTTCATCCGGCCACCACCAGGTGATGCCGAATTCAAATAAACAGATGCCAAGCGATTCAAAATGCTTTTTTAATATTTCCTGCCGTTTTTCTTCCGTCCAGTCCGGGAAACACAGACGCAGGTTGGTCTCTGCAATTTTTCTGCGTTTGGATGAGAGATACATCATCACCTTGCCAACCCTACAGCCGAGCCCAACCTGAATTTTGTAGGGCAAATACGAAATCAACCGGATAGCACCATAGAAGATCCAGATCGGCCAGTACCGTGGAAGGATGAAATTCATGTTATTTTCAATTTGTTCTCAAAATCATTCCGACAGCCGGACTCTGCTGTTGCAGATAATGCCGGATTATCTGCAAGACGCAGATCGAGCCTGAGCCAGACGATAACAGGTGAATTCATTTATGACGCAATCAGGAAATTTTATTCTTTTTCAACAGGAAAGTTGCCAGTGCCGGCAGGAGTATAACCGCACCCAGCATGTTAACAAAGAACATGAACATCAGCAGGATACCCATATCTGCCTGGAATTTTAAGGGAGAAAATATCCATGTCATTACACCTATCGTCAAGGTAATCGCAGTAAACAGTACAGCAAATCCTGAAGTAGCCAGCGTGAGTTCAAAAGCACGGCTGATTGAGAGACCTTCAAACATAAACTCTGACAACCGGTTGTAGATATAAATTCCATAATCCACACCGATTCCCACCCCCAGGGCAACTACCGGCAAGGTGTTCACCTTGAGACCGATTTCCAGCACGCTCATCAGGGCATAGGTCAGAAGTGAGACCAGTGCGAGAGGAATAATAATGCACAACGTACCGTTTACAGAACGAAATATCACCAGACACAGCAGAATGATTGCTGAAAAGACATAGAATAATATAGGGAATTGTGCAGCCTCAACTTCCTGATTGGATGCAGCCATCACCCCGACATTGCCGGTAGCGAGTTTAAACTGAAGTTTTTCTGAAGTGTGGCTTGTAGTGAATTCCGTGATGCTCTTGATGATGGCCTTGATGGTTTCTGCCTTGTGGTCTTTGGTAAATATCATCACCGGCATCACACTGCAATCACTGTTCAGTAATCCGGAAGAAGTGGGTATATATGACACCGACTGGGTCAGTACCGACTGGTTTCTGGGTAAAACACGCCATTTGATATTGCCTTCGTTCCAGCCGGCATTAATGACCTTGGCAATGCCCGGCAGTGCAATGACCGATTGCACACCTTCAGTATTCAACATATGCCATTCGAACCGGTCGATGGTGTCCATAATGGTATAATTGATACATCCTTCGGGCATGGTCTCGACGATCACCGTGAGTACATCAACACCGATGGAAAAACGTCTGGCAATTTCTTCGGTATCCAGATTATACCTGGAATCACTGTGTAATTCCGGCACACCATGCTGTTGATCGCCAATCTTGATCTCCATGCCTTTCCATAATCCCACTCCCAGAAGAAGTGCTGAACAGGCAATAACAACAGCGGCTTTCACAGGTTCTGTAACACGGGATAAATATTGCCATATCGGGAAAAGATAATCCGCACGGCGTATCAGCTTGTCCTGATAACGGGCATCTATTTTGATGAATGTAGCCAGTACCGGTAACAGAAAAAGGTTTGTCAAAATAATAACCGCAACACCCAGGCTGGCAGATATGGCCATCTCCTGGATAATCTCTACCTTGATGAGCAGAATGGTAATAAAACCAATCGTATCACTCAGCAAAGCAATCATCCCCGGCGCCAACAGACGGCGGAAACTTTCACGGCAGGCAGATTCGGTATCCATGTTTTTGTATATACAAACCCGTATGCTGCTTATCATCTGCACACCATGGCTGACACCAATGGCAAAGATCAGAAATGGCACCAGTATGGACATCGGATCCATGCCGTAACCAAGCAAGGGCAATAAACCGAGTTGCCATATCACGGCAATCAGGGAACAGGTAATTGGCACCATGGCAATCTTTACTGATTGTGAGTAATAAATAACCAGCAGTGTGATGATGACCAGTGTGACCATAAAAAATAAAATAACGCGTGCTGCACCGTCCGTTATATCACCAATGACCTTGGCAAAACCTATGATGTGATAATCAATATTGATATCGGTCTTTTCACTACTGTATTTACCACGGATGTTTTCTTCCAGTTGTCTTGCAACATCGACATAATCCAGTGTTTCGCCGGTTTCAGGATTAACATCCAGCAACTGCGCACTGATCAGTGCCCCGGAGAAATTATTGGCCACCAGTCGCCCGACGATTCCGGCCTTGATGATATTTTCCCTGACCAGCTTGAGGTCTTCAGGTGTGTAGTTGAAATCATCCGGGATAACATTACCGCCGGTAATGCCGTCTTCCACTACCTCGGTAAATCGTACATTGGGTGTAAAGAGTGAACGCACCTGTGCGCGATCAATACCGGGAATAAAAAAGACTTCATCCGTCACATTTTTGAGCGTCAAAAAAAACTCCGGAGTGAACATATTGCCATCTCTTGCGATGAGGGCCACCAGAATACGGTTGGCACCACCGAATTCTTCGCGGTGCTTGAGAAATATCTGCATATACTCATGCTCAAGCGGCAGCATCTTGGCAAATCCTGCATTCACGCGCAGTTGTAAAGCTGAATAAAACATGAACGCAGTCGCCACCAGGAAAAACAACAAGACTTTTTTTCTGTTTGAGAACAACAGTAATTCAATTTTTTTTATCAGGATATGATCAGTCATCAGCAAGCCCCAGTTGCTGTTTTGTCCAGGTTTCAATCCCGTAATCGCCAACGGTAATTATTTCGTCCTTTCCGGTTTCCTTGATGGCTGCATAACCATGCCTTTGACCAAGTTCATTGATTTTGAATGACACTCCATGGTCATCACTGATCAACAGCACACCTCCCATGCCTGTTAAAATAATCCTGCCATCACGCAACTGGAAGCCATCAGTAAGCAGTTCGCGTGTATGTGTTTCAATTTCTACCCAGTTGTTACCTGCATCATCAGATCGATACAAATGACCGCGCAGTCCGTAAACAAGAAGAGATTCATTCTCCAGAGGCAACACACCGAAAAATGATCCTATGTAAGGTGATGGCAACTCTTGCCAGATAGTACCCAGATCATCAGACCGGTATAAACGGCCGGCCTCTGCAACAATATATAGTTTTCCCGAATTCGAATAAGCAATGTTGTTAAGATGCAGTTCGTAGAATTCAGTAAGATCATCAGGGTCATCTGTATTACTGTCCGCATTGACTATGTTCATCTTTTGTCTCTGCCATGTTTCTCCACCATCCTTTGTGACCAGATACAGGCCATAGGCACCAATGGCTATGCCATATTGATTATCGGCAAACCAGATATCCAGTAGTGGCATCTCTTCTTCGGGAGCAGAATAGACCTGCCGCCAGTGCCTGCCACCATCCGTAGTTCTCAGAATCACCGCATCATGGCCTGCGGCCCAGCCATTCATATCATTCTGGAAATAAACAGCCGTCAGTGTTATATCAGCAGGCACATCGGTTTTCTGCCAGTTTCTGCCATCTTGTGAAATCAGGATATGACCGTGTTCACCTACCGCTATTCTTTTTTTCCCTGCCGCAGTTATATCCAGAAATAATGCTTTGGAGAGTAACGGAACATTTTCCCTGTCATTAATATCAAGAATGCCCTGCTCTGCCTGAGCAGGTATTACACATAACAGTATAATCAGGCAGAATATTTTACTAATCTTGGTTTTTGACCAAGACATAATTACAAGCAATGATTTATAACTTAGGGAATCTCTGATTAAGTTGTTATTTTCATTTCTACCGCAGGGACGACTCCACGGATGGAGGAGGTAGAGTCGCGCCTGGAGCAGCGGCCGAGAAATCCACCGCAGGTGTCCCGAACATATGTGAGGGATCGTCTTATGGAGATCTCTCCCTTCTGTCGAGACAAGGATTTCTCGCTTTGCTCGAAATGACATCTTTGTCAGAGGTTCCTCTGAAATGAAAAAACCAGGATAGTTCTGATCTTTATACGGGTAACTGAGTAGCGGTTTCAGCAAATTTTCAGCGCACACCCTCGCGGCGTAATGCCGCCGGTGTGAAATCCGAATCGCTGAATTTGACATTAAAATTATATGGCTCACTCTCGTTAAAAAGTCCAACAGCAAGATAACGCCCTGCCTGCAAATCGATATGTACTTCCAGCGAAGTCCAGTTATTCGGCACATCATAATAATTCATTGCAAACCCTTCCGACACGCGCCAGAGTTGATCACGGTTGTCATATTGATCCACGGCGAGGATTTGCCAGGAGTCTTCATCAATATAGAATGTCCTGCGTTTGTAGAGATGTCTGGCATCGGGTTTCAAGGTGGCATCGACTATCCAGACCCGGTGCAGTTCATAGCGCGGATAGTCCTGGTTGATATGCAGCGGTTTCAGAATATCACTGTATTTAAATGCGGGATCCTGCAATTTGTAATTATTGTAGGGTACATAAATTTCTTTTTTTCCGGCCAGTTTCCAGACATAACGCTCAGGGCTGCCGTTAAATATATCCAGTTGATCATTGGTGCGCATACCATCCGAAGCAGTACCCGGATTATCAAATGCCACATTGGGCGCACGCCGTACCCGCCGTTGACCCGGGTTGTATATCCAGGCATTACGGTTCTCTATATTCTGGTTCAGGGTTTCATGTACCAGCAGGCTCCCTCCCGCCAGTCGTGCCGGTGCCAGCACATCCTGCTTGAAATACAGGATGATATTGTTGAGTTTGTCCGTCGTCATTCCCTCATGGCTGTAAGCAATACTGACCTGATCACTGAATTGCACCAGCGTGTAATCACCGCCACGAGTCGGTGCAGCCTGTACAATACGTCGCTCGACATAGTTACAACGCCAGCGCAACAAATGATTCCAGATCACTTCCAGTCCGTTTGCAGGAACGGGAAACGGGATGCCAATAACAGCGCCTTCCACCCCGTTACCATCCGGCGTTAACCGGGCCGTGGCGGCGACATTCCGGGTAGCATCATAAATACGTTGTGGTGCAGCGGCACTGCGATGGGTGGGATAGACATTCATCTTGTAACTGTCACTGTAGGTCTTCAGTAATGCCTTGTGGCCTTCAGTGAGCTTGCCGGCATATTGATCCATATTGCCGGCATTGATGGTGAACTTGATCGCATCGCCTGCATAGGGATCGACATAATGTTTGCCCGGCTGATATCCGGGCGGTGGCTGTGTCAGGCCTCCTTCCCAGGCAGGAATGGTACCATCGGCATTACCGGCTTTCTCTCCGCCCAGCGGGGTTAAGTCCGTACCGAGACGCGCAATCTGGTCCGCGGTAATCTCTGCCCCTGCATTCAGCGAAAGGATAATTAACGGCGATAACAGGAATGTGAGCAGTTTATTTGTCTTCATTATTCGATTTCCCATGCCTCAACTCAGAATGAATAACTTACACTTAACGAGAGAAAATCACGGTCATACAGGAGATTCTGCGAACCGGCGCCAAAGAAACTGGTATAACTCAAATCTGCCTGCCAGGCATTCTGGTAACTGGCACCGAGTCCGGCGGTTACTGCCTTGTTGCCCTCGACAAAATTTCCTCCGGGTCCCGGTGAATTACCGGAGACATCATGCCGCCATTCAATGCGTGGATGCAGGTTAATCGCACCAACGACATTGTTGTAATCCAGACGGCCCACCATGCGATATCCCCAGGATGTGGCATCGGCATACTTGTCTCTCGATTCAACAAATGGATGTCCCAGAAATGGCCGGTTGGCTGGATTACCGGTCAGGTTTGTACCGGGAGCTTCAAGCAACAATACATCTTTACCGGGCATATCATGCACATGAGTGACAGCAAATTCAGTGACAAAAATGGCCTGATTGGCCTTCAACATGGGGCCGAATACCCGGGATGCTGTCATTTGCAGTTGGCTGACATCACGGCGGATAAAACCAGGGACCACCTGACCGGGGGCAAATGCAAACAGCCCCGAACCCGGGATCTGGCTGGGGATCCCTGCATTAATTGTCGCCACGAGTAATTCCACATCATCGACCTGTAACGGGACATCATTCCTAAATGAATACTCGCCCTGCAATGCCCAGCCTGTTGTCCCGAGTTGAGTATTAAAACTCAGACCATAAAGTGTGATGTCTTCCGGATAACTGATCAGATATTGCGCCCCCGTAATACCGGCACCGAAAGTAGAAACAACACCATTGATGATTGGTAACCGGCTATGGTAATTGATATGGTAAAAACCGAATTCAGTGTTATTAAGTAGGGAAGAAAACCACCTCAACGCCACCCCATATTGCCCACCCTCCTCCGGCCGATCATCGGGTGCGCGTGTTGCAAAAGTTCCAGGTATCGGCGGTAAATCACCAAAAAAACCTGCTCCTGCAGCGACAACAAATGTGCCCCCATTCCCCACAAAATCATTGGTGCTGAAATAGGAACCCGGCGGATCGATCAGGACCCGTTCATAATCATATTGATAAAATGCCTCGAGGTTCAGTGTATCGGTAATTCCGGCAGAAGCTGACACGATACCCACCGGTAAGAGGGCCTCTTTGAGTTCCGCGCCGGGGACCCGCAACTTGCTGACATCCACCGGATTGATGGTATTGATACTGTTTTGAATAAACGTGCTTTCACCCCAACTCAATACCTGTTTCCCGACGCGGAGATCAAATGGTCTTGTTCCCAGATCAAAACTGGTCCACATATAAGCATCAAGTAATTTCAGATCTTTGCCAACCAGATCGATTGCCTGGCTGGAGAGTGGAGTACGCACAGTATCATTGGGATCATCATTCATGAAATCCCGGAATCCTGTACCACGGAGAAAGGCGCCAAAATTTTTATAGTGCAATTCAAGTTCGGAAGTAAATTTCAGGGTGCTGCTGATGAGGCCGGAATCATAGTTCAGATTGCCATCATCGCCATTGACAGAAAACGCCGAGCCGCCATTGGCAATACCGATCAACTCGCTAGCGCGTGACTGAACGCGATGGCTTTGTCCGTAACTGACCGTGGTATCAAAACTGCCGTAGACATCGCCATAATCAAATTCCACCGCTTGTACTGAAGTAACAAATGCAAGATTCAGTATGGGAAAAATGAAGGAAAAGGGGAATTTAAATACAAACCGTAACCTGATGACTGCTGACATGCCGTCTCCCCCTCCCCATGACTACAGACTCCATCCCCGGTCAGACCAAATATGAGAAATGGATATTATTTTATTATGTAATGGATGAGCATAGTGGAATCACAGAGGATCTGCAAAATACAAATAAAATTTTCAGTATCAACCGGTTTATTGATGATGCGTTGCAACAATGCCGATGCCCACGAAGGTTGGCTTTACTGAGTCTGTTTATATCAATTGCGGTGGAGTCCTGATGGGATGTTATCAGACAAAACTCTTGTGCTCAGTCAACACGGATTCAATATCCAGGAATGGAACCGGTGGACTGAAAAGATATCCCTGGAACTGATCGCATCTCAGCAGTTTGAGCAGGTTCGCCTGCTCCAGTGTTTCCACTCCTTCCGCGATGACCAGTAGATTCAGAGAATGGGCCAGTGAAATTATTGCAGAAACGATACTGGTATCATCAGGACTGCTGAGCATAACCGATATAAACGACCGGTCGATTTTAAGTGCATTGACGGGAAGCTTGCTCATGTAACTTAACGATGAGTACCCGGTACCAAAATCATCAATACTTATCTGAATCCCCTTGTCCCTGAGTTCAGCAAGTTTTTTGATGTTATCTTTGAGGTTTTCCATAATCAGGGTTTCCGTAATTTCAAGTTCAAGCCCTGAATTGTCGTCCGGGAATTCGTCCAGCACGCCGGTTATCGCTGAAACAAAATCTTTTTCTCTAATCTGTACCGGAGAAACATTAACAGCAATCCGGGGTGGTACCAGCCCTTTTTCTTTCCATCGTTGCCGGTCCTGCAAGGCTTTTCTGATAGCCCACAAACCCACTTCTATAATCATTCCTGTTTCTTCCAGCAGTGGAATGAATTTGACTGGTGGAATGAGCCCTTCCTTGCTGTTCCAGCGTATCAGGGCCTCCAGTCCACAAACCTGCCCGTTGGCCAGATTGATTTTGGGCTGGTAATAAAGTATGAATTCTTCTTTTTTCAGCGCTTGCTGTAATCTGTTTTCCAGGGTCAGTTTTTCGGCCACCTGGGCATTCATGTCCCGGGCATAAAATACATATCTAACGCTGCCCTGTTTGGCGGTCTTTAATGCCACTTCTGCATTTTTTAAAATAATCTCTGCATCAGTACCATCAGCAGGAGCAATTGCCACACCAACCTTCCCTGATATCTTGATGTTTTTCCCTTCTATCTTCAGCGGTCTGGAAACCACCGGAGAAAGCTTGTTCTCAATAAATTGGGCTATAGCTGATGGATCGTTCATTTCTGTCAGCAGGATGGCAAAACAGTTTGCACCAACACGCGCCAAGTGATCCGGTTCAGGAACCATTTTTCTGAGTCTGGCTGTGAATTTTTTCAGCGTGGCATCGCCTACATGCCGGCCATAAACATCGTTAATGTAGGAAAAACGTTCCAGGTCCAGTAACAGCAATCCTGCAATATGGTTTTCTGTTACTGTATGCAGCGCCTGTGTCAGGCGATCACTGAACAAATCCCGATTAGGCAATCCCGTCAGTACATCATAGTAGGCAAGGTAATTGAGTTGCTGTTCCCGCTTGATGTTTTCAAGAGCAAATGAGATGTCAGCAGCCATTTCCTTGAGCAATTTCATTTCCTCTTCATCAAATGCGTCTTTTTCCGGACTGTACAAAGTAAATGTCCCGGCAGCTTCACCACCCACGGACAGTGGTAGTACTGCAAAAGACTGGAATCCACGTTCCAGCAGTTCGCGCCGGTACTTTATACCTTTAGTCGTTGCAATATTATTGCTGACGATTACCCTGTTCTCACGCAAAGAACGACTGACCAGATTCTGTCCTTCAGGTTTACTTTCATTTATCGAAAATCTGGCAACACTGTGATAATCGCGATCTGCTCCATAAATTGCAACGGGTTGTATCTCTTCTGTAGCCTGATTCAGCAAACCAATCCAGGCCATAACAAACTTGCCATACTCCACTGCTATGCGGCATGCCTCATTAAAAAGAATCTCCCGATCATGCACACGTACAATAGTTGAATTAATTCCACTCAATACTTCACGGATACGGTTGAGGCGGTATATTTTCAATTGCTGTTCGTGCCGATCGCTCATATCCATCATTGCACCAATCATCCGTATTCCCTTGCCAGTACTATCACGCATCACAAACCCGCGGTCATAAACATACGCATAAGATCCGTCACGCCGCATGAACCGGTATTCGTCATTCCAGTATTTACCTTTGCCCTCGATCACATGATAAATACCATTCTTTACATCATCACGATCATCCGGGTGTACACGATTAACCCAGAAATTAATATGTGGTTCGATTTCATTTTCCTGGTATCCGAACAGTATCTTGAATGAATCATTCCACCAGAGGCTGTCAGTAGACAGATCCCAATCCCACACTGCATCATTGGTGGCTTTGGAAATTGTTTCGAAGCGTTCGATATTACGCCGAAGTTCATCTTCCATCTGTTTGCGTCTGGTGATATCAGTAGCAACACTCAGCACCATTTCGACCTCACCATCAGCAGAAAAAATGGGTTGCTTTATAATTTGTAGCCAGCGCACTTTACCGCCAGCGTCCGTCACCTTTTCTTCGTGTATGAACTTCTCACACCGTGTCTCTATCACTTCACAATCACTCTGGCGAAATCGATCGCTTTCTTCACGATGCGGGGTAAGGTCAGAGTCCCTCTTGCCTGCAAGCTTTTCAGGGGTGGTGCCATATACTTCGGCTCTGGCCTGGTTGGCAAACACATATCGCCCTTCCCTGTCACGGGCGAATATCAAATTCTTGTCGAGGTCAATTACCTTGCGGAAAAATGCATGCTGTTCCTCGATGTCCTTCTCCGCCTTTTTCTGCAACTGCCGCAGTTCCGCTTCATCCAGAGCACGTATGACTGCATTACCCAAACGCAACAGATTGGTCTTCAACACATAATCTGTGGCGCCACTTTTCAGGGATTCAATCGCATTTTCTTCACCAATGGTGCCGGAAACAAAAATGAATGGGGTATCCGGGACAAGTTCCTGGCTGATGGCAAGAGCACGTCTGCCGTCAAAGGTTCCGGAAAGGGAAAAATCTGATAATATGACTTGAGGTTTGAATTCCAGGAGTTCCCGGCGCAGATCCTGTTCATTGTCCACCCGCCGGCTGACACAAACAATCCCGCTCTTGCGCAACTCCCGCAGCGCAAGTTCCGCGTCAGTTGCGACATCTTCTATCAGCAATACCTTGACTTCTTTGTCCATAATGCTCTTTATTCACTAACCCTGAGGCGTCTTGTTAATCAGCATCCAGTAAAAGCCGGCATTTGATACTGTTTCCATAAATTTCTGGAAATCCACCGGATTAACAATATAACTATTGACCCCCAGTTTGTAACTTTCCACGATGTCGTTCTCTTCTTGTGATGAAGTTAACATTACTACGGGGATTTTTCTGGTAACGGGGTCTGTTTTTATCTTTTCAAGCACCTGTATCCCATCCACCTTGGGTAGCTTCAAATCCAGAAGAATCAACCTTGGTCCGTTTACCATTGAGCGTTGCGTATACTTCCCGGTACAGAAAATGAATTCCAGCGCTTCCGCGCCATCCTTGACCCAGAAAACCTTGTTGGCGAGATTAATCTTTTTCAGTGCCCTTGCTGTCAGTTCATAATCGTTGGGATTATCTTCCACCACCAGTATTTCCACCTGCTCAAGATCGTCAGTCATTTACTTCTCCCCTGGTAATGTAAAATAAAATGTTGCGCCATCATTGACCTTGCCTTCCGCCCAGACTCGCCCGCCATGCCGGGTGATTACACGATTTACGATTGCCAGCCCTACACCTGTGCCCGGAAAATCTTCAGGCCTGTGCAGACGTTGAAATACAGAAAAGAGCTTGTCGTAATACTGCATATCAAAACCGGCACCGTTGTCCTTGACATAATAAATGTTCTCCTTGTTATTAATGTCGCCACCAATTTCAATCATTGGTTCCGCGCATGCGCTGCTGTATTTCACTGCATTGGACAGGAGATTCACCCAGACCTGACGGATTAATGAGCGGTCCGCCCTTGCCTCGGGCAACGGATGGGCAACGAATCTCGCTGGATTGGCTGTGCCGGATTGGTTCTGCAGTTCTTCATACACCTCATTTACCAGATCATTCATATTAATCTGCATGGGATTGATGACCTGCCGGCCCAACCGGGAAAAAGACAGGAGATCATCGATCAGCATACTCATTCGTTTGGCATTATCTTTCACAACGTCGAGCAAACGCTGACCTTCCGCATCCAGTTTGCTGCCATAGTCTTCTTCCAGAATCAGAGAGAAACCTTCAATGGCCCTTAACGGTGAGCGCAGATCATGTGAGACAGAATAACTGAAACTTTCCAGTTCTTTATTGGTGGCCTCCAGTTGTTCTGTACGTTCAGCAACACGTCTTTCCAGTTCCACCATCACGCGTTGATCCTCTATTGCCTGCCGGCGCTGGCGCAGAATATGAATAGCCAACCACAAAACCAGAATACAGAACAACAAAATCAGGACATATCCGATCAGGATACGGTTCATTTGTTTATTCCTGAATGCAAAAGCAGAATCAACAGGTTGCTGGGCAATCACGCCCCAACCAAACCTGGCAGGGACATAGGCGGCAACCCGCTGTCCATTTTCTACAGGGTTATATGTGATCTCGACATTTATCTTACCCTGCAACACCCGCTGTACCGCAGGTACTTCAGAAAAATCCATAATTTCACCTTGGGCAGGGTATTCAGGATGAAATGCCAGTTGTCCCTTGCTGTCAACGACATAAACAAACCCACCGGGACCGATTTCTATCTCCCTTGCCCAGGTAAAAAATTCTTCAAGGTCCGTCTGCAACACCAGTATCCCAAGCACTTCATCAGAATCGCCTTTGATTGGTACAGCAATGGCAAACACATTCCGTTGTGGGACAGCAGCCCTTTTATATACGGGTGAAATATAAGGTTCCCAGTTTTGGCTGACACCTTTATACCACTCACGGTAAGCAAAATTTTTCCCCACAACGCCAGGTAGTTCAGGGATGTCCGCCATCTCTGTGCCATCAATATCAGCCAGAAAAAGTCTTTCAATAAACGGGAAATCTTTTGGAACATCCCTCAGGATTTGAGCAGCCTCAACCCATTTCTTATCAGCAATCAGTTTACGGAACTGTACACGCGTAGCCAACGCAATCCCGATACCAATCATACGATCAAATTTTTCCGACAGGGTCGATGCCGAGAGTTCAGCAATAGACAATCTTCTTGATAAGGCGGAATCAGTCAGTTCCCGATCGATGGATCGATAACTATTAATTGCGAAGAAAATAAATATGGAAAAGATTAATGCCAGAAAAACATAAACAGGCCACACTCTTCCAGGCCATGCCAGATAAGCACTGTCAATTTTAGAACCGGGTTCGTCCATCGTTCCATGTTCCCTTGATATTTATAACAACCAGCAGTGAATCTACCGGTTATTTACCCGGATCGACTCTTAAACTTAAATACACAGAAAAATCAGAATGTATCTGAATGCTATAAAGTTTAGTTGAAAAACCAGAAATCTGCATAACCTGATTCAAGGTAAATGGTGCGTTGCACAACCAACATATTCATTCGTCCCTGAATTATTAAACCGGGATTCTGAAAATTACATCTCTTGTGTCGCTTTTTCAGTGGTGGCAGACAACCGGTGTATGAGCGTACGCAAAAACACCTTCAGGAATCTTACCTGGCAATTCAATGATACCTGGGAGATGACTGTGGAATTTATCTTCAGCAGTGATGTATTACCTTCTGATCTGATGCTGGCTGTGCGTTTGGTCTTGGCCAGATAACCCATTTCCCCGAAACAGTCGCCTTTTTCCAGAGTGCGTATAGCTTTGTTGTTTTTGCTGACGGTTACCTTGCCTTCGGCAATGATATAGAAACAATCATCCAGTTCACCTTCGACAATAATATCATTACCGGCGTCATAGTCCTGCCAGGTACTGGCGCGCAGAATCTCCCACAACTCTGCATCAGGGAAACCCTGGAAGAATTCCAGTTTTTTGATGGAGATGAATTTTTCCTGTTCGCTGATGTCTTCCTGTGGCCCTTCCAGGGCATCAAAGGCCTTGCTGAGTTCAGTGGCCAGATCCAGTCCCATGGAATAGCGGTTCTTGATATCCTTTTGCAAGGCCCGGTCCACTATCGCCTGGAGCGACTCCGGAATATCCTGCCGTACTTCACGCAACGGTACGGGCACTTCATTCAATATACGGTTGACCAGACGGGAAAAGTTGTCTGCGGCAAAGGGATGCTTGCCGGTCAGCAATTCATACATCACGATCCCGAGAGAAAAGAGGTCCGACTGCCCGGTAACGAAATCTTCCTTGAGTTGCTCAGGAGACATATAGCGCGGTGAGCCCATCATGCCCACGGGTTGGGTTTCGGTGGAATCCGGCTTGTTGATATGGGCAATACTGAAATCACCAATCTTGATATCGACATCACCGGTAACCAGGATATTGGTGGGTTTGATATCACGGTGCACAACGCCCTGCCGATGTGCATAGTCCAGGGCCTTGGCACATTTAAATATGACTTCAACCACCTTTTCAATTGGCAGGGAATTTTCCGGGGTACAATATTTCTTTAATGTTTCACCGCCCTTGATATATTCCATAACGATGTAGCAGATCTCCTGGTCCACACCCGCATCAAAAATACTGATGATATTCGGATGGGTCAGGCTGCCTGCGGTACTTGCTTCATTAAAGAACATCTTCCGGTAGCGTTGTCCGGATTCAGGATCGTTAAGCGATTCAGCCAGTGCAACCTTGATAGCCACCTGGCGGTCTACATACGGGTCATAGCCCAGATAAACAATACCCATGCTGCCACGGTCAATCTCTTCCGCGACCTCATACTTGCCCAGGCGTTTTGGGATTTTGTCCATATTTGCTTAAGAACCTATCGGGTCACTACCTATGATACCTCGTAATTGAAAAGATATTTCCTTTTAGTTTAAGTATTTTAGCCGGGATTATTCAAATAGCATATAAGATGTTGCGTTAATCAGTATGGTATTGATAAATTAAACGGTAACGGTCCCGGATACCCCTTTAGTTACACTATTTATTGAGTATTTAGGTTGTCATTGAAAAAGACTAGTGCCAAACTTACAGCCAGTAAGCAGAAACGTAAATACGTCCCGGACAGAACAATAACGATATTCAGGGGAGGCCAGCCGTGACTACCACTATCCGTCAAATTCTGGATGAAAAGGGTTATCACATACATTCCGTTCCACCGGACACAATAGTATATGATGCAATTAAACTCATGGGTGAAGCCGGGATCGGTGCATTGCTGGTCATGGAGGATGGCAGACTGGCTGGTATCTTCTCCGAACGTGATTACACGCGCAAGATAGTGCTGATGAACCGCTCGTCCAAAGATACCAGGGTCAGCGAAATCATGACATCCAAGGTCCTGTACATGACTGCAGACCAGACTGTGGATGACTGCATGGCAGTGATGTCAAAACACCATATCCGTCATCTGCCAGTTGTAGAAAATGGCAAACCTATCGGTATGTTGTCTGTGATGGACGTCATGAGGAATGTCCTCATGGAGAAGGAATTCATCATCTCCCAGCTCGAAAATTACATCAGTGGCACAGGATAATACGGGATCTTGTAGTATTTATATTCATCACTGCCTGACTGCTGATTGTCTGATTATTCATCCATGCACTCCCGCGATGCCGGAGTCTGTTAAACATTTCTATGCGCCTTACGGATACGCCTGCCTGGCGTAAACTCCAGCAACATCAGAAGGACATTTCCGGCATACATATGCGTGATATGTTTGCTGCCGATCCGGACAGGGCCAATCGCTTATCAATCGAACTGGATGGCATTTACATCGATTATTCCAAACATCGTATTACTGCTGAAACTCTGGATTTATTATTTTCTCTGGCCGATCAGGCGGATTTAAAAAACCGTATTGATGCATTGTTTAATGGCTCCCTATTGAACCGCTCTGAACAACGACCCGCGTTGCATACTGCTTTAAGATCTCCGGCAGGAACTGCCATTAAGGCCGGTAATACGGATATCAGCAGGCCCATACATGATGAACTCTCGCGCATGGAGCAATTTGTAAACAGACTTCGTGCAGGTGAAATAAAAGGGTATAGCGGTAAATCAATAAACACATTGATTAACATTGGTATCGGTGGCTCCGATCTTGGTCCACGGCTAGCATATGATGCGTTGAAAGATTTCAAAACATCATCATTATCTGTTCACTTTGTGGCCAATATTGATGCACGCGAAATCAATGCTGCACTGTCCGGTTCTGATCCTGAAACGACAGTGTTCATGGTGTCTTCGAAGTCTTTCAGCACAGAAGAAACATTAACCAATGCGAAAACGGCAAGACAATGGTTGCTTGAACGGGGTTGTAATGAACCCGAAAAACACTTTATTGCCGTTACAGCAAATATTACAGCTGCTGAAAATTCCGGTATGCCTTCGGAAAATATTTTTAAAATATGGGACTGGACAGGTGGCCGCTATTCCGTCTGGTCTGCTATTGGCCTGCCAGTTGCGGCCTCTACCGGCATGGATAATTTTTACCAGTTTCTGGCCGGTGCGCATTGCATGGATGAACATTTGCATACCCGGCCACTGGCGAAGAATATCCCGGTCATACTCGGCCTGCTGGATATCTGGTATATCAATTTTTTCAATGCCAAAACACTGGCCGTTATTCCCTACGATCAGTCATTACACTATTTACCGGGTTATCTCTCACAATTGATTATGGAAAGTAATGGCAAATATATTGATCAGGACAACCAGCCTGTTGACTACAATACTTCAGCTGTTATCTGGGGGAACGTGGGCACCAATGCACAACATGCATTTATGCAATTTTTGCATCAGGGCACGCATCTCACACCTGTGGATTTTCTGTTGGGCATGAACCACAGTGAGGACCAGAAAGCACATCAGGATATATTAGTTGCCAACTGCATTGCACAGGGAGAAGCCTTGATGGCAGGTAACAGTCATATGCTTAGCGAAATCAAACCGGATTATAAAATTATACCGGGCAACAAACCCAGTACCACCATCATGTATGGTCAATTAACGCCATATACATTAGGCATGTTGCTGGCGATGTATGAACACCGGACATTTGTACAGGCCTCAATCTGGAATATAAATCCGTTTGACCAATGGGGCGTTGAACTCAGCAAAAAAATCTCTGCATCAATAATAGATGAACTGGATGACCACAAAACGAATAGTACGCATGATTCATCGACCAGCAACCTGATTAAACGTTATTTGAAGAGTATTGATTCAAAATAACATTAGGATCCACCTCAATATCAGCCGGGCGCAGGTAGAACGCGAAGCCCGCGAGGCTGCGACGAGACAGGACATACAAGTACGGTGAGGAGCAATGCAGCGGGCGACAAAGTTATAACAAGTGCAGGCATATTAAGATGGATTCTACTGGGTAATGACTTTGTGCGTGGTTAACGAGAGGCGTTTCACCAGTGTGCGCAAAAACACCTTGTTAAAATGTAACTGGCATCCCACTGACAGTTGATCAATCAAGGTCCCATTGATCTTCATTAATCTCACATAATCCCTGGCGCGTATGGTGGCGGTCCTTTTCATGTTCGCGAGATAACCCATTTCGCCGAAACAATCGCCCTGTTGCAGGCCGCCAACTACCTTGTTTTCCCGCATGACTTCTACCGCCCCCGAGGTGATCACATAAAAGGTATCATCAATATCGCCTTCTACTATAATCTCACATTCGGATTCATATTCCTGCCAGATACAGGCGCGTGTGATCTCCCATATTTCCGTTTCCGAAAAACCCTGGAAGAATTCCAGTTGTTTTACCAGCAGAAATTTTTCCTTCTCGGCCATGTCTTCCTGCGGTTGTTCAAGATAATCAAACGCGAGGCTCAAATCGCCCGCCAGATTCAGGCCCATTTTGTAACGCCTCGCCGTATCCTTTTCCAGGCAGTGATATACGATCTTTTCCAGTATCTCGGGCACATCGGAACGATAGGTACGCAACGGTGGCTGTTTCTCGTTGATAATCTTGTGTATCAACCGGGAAAATCCCTCGGCAGCAAATGGATGTTTACCGGTGATCAGTTCATACATTACGATGCCCAGCGAAAACAGATCAGTCTGATGGGTGATGGTATCTTCCTGCACCTGTTCCGGTGACATATAACGTGGTGATCCGACAAAGCCCATAGGCATTGTTGCTGCAGTGTCCGCTGTCATGACGTGGGCTATACTGAAATCACCGATCTTGACGTCCATATCCTTGCTAACAAGAATATTGGTGGGTTTGATATCACGATGAATAACGCCTTCGCGGTGTGCATAGTCCAGGGCCTTGGCGCATTTAAAAATGATCTGGACGACCTGGTCATAGGGCAACAGGTTGTCCGGGGTACAATATTGTTTCAGCGTCTTGCCGTTTTCAACCAGTTCCATGACGATATAACAGGATTGACCATCCACCCCGGCATCGAGGATCTCGACAATATTGGGGTGTTTTAATTTACCGGCGGTATGTGCCTCATTGAAAAACATTTTTCGGTAACGTGCACCCGCTTCGGGATTTTTCAGGGCCTCGCTGCGTGCCACCTTGACTGCAACCAGGCTGTCAGTAAACGGATCATAGCCCTGATAAACTACACCCATACTGCCACGGCCTATCTGTTTTTTGATCTCGTACTTGCCGAGTTTTTCCGGAACGTTGGACATGCTGGGTATGAGCTATTGATAATTATTTTATATAATCGTATTTTCAGTAAGTTATATTACAATATTACTGTAAAGTGATATAACTGGACAGCATTTAGTGGACTTCTCGTTAATTAATGAGCAGCACTGGCGTAACCAGAATTTTCGATGCTTACACTTAATTCATTTAAACACTGAAACGCCGGGGACGTCTCTTTTTATTATCCTTATCCTATGAAAACCGTTTTACTTGCCGCCGGAATCGGACAGCGTCTCAGTGAAATTTCTGGCAACAAACCCAAATGCCTGCTCCAGTTTGGTGGCATCAGCCTGTTGCAACGCCACCTTATAATTCTGCACCATTACGGAATTACAGGGATTATTATAGTCACGGGATATCGGGCAGATTTGATCGAACAGGAGGTGGGCAAAAGTGAGGCTGCCAATCTCATACAATTAATATACAACCCGGCTTATGAGAAAGGCAGCATCATCAGCATGCTGACCGGGGTGGAGGCATTGGCGGCTGATAATGATTTTTTGCTGATGGATGCTGATGTGCTTTATGATCACCGGATCATTGAACGATTGATCAGTACCGGTAATAAAAACTGTTTCCTGCTGGACCGGGATTTTGAACCGGGCGAGGAACCCGTCAAGCTCTGTGTACGTAATGGGCGACTCATAGAGTTCAGAAAAAAAATCGATGATAATTTACACTTTGATTATCAGGGGGAATCCGTCGGTTTTTTCCGTTTTTCAAAAGAAACAGCAGACGGGCTCGTACAGAGTGCAAAAGACTATCTGCAACGCGGAGAGGATAAACAGCCTTATGAAGAATGTATCCGTGATCTATTGCTCTCAAGCCCGGATAGTTTCGGCTTTGAGGATATTACCGGATTGAACTGGATAGAGATTGATTTTCCAGAAGACCTGGACAAGGCGAAAAATAATATTCTTCCGAATATTTTACAATTGAAATAAATATGGCAACGTTACCGATAGATAACAACACAACTGGCAAATGTTCGCAATTAAGACAATTGCTGACATCGCCAAAACTTGAATTCATTATGGAGGCCCATAACGGGATTTCGGCGCACCTGGTGGAAGAAACCGGGTTCAACGGGATTTGGGCCAGTGGCCTTGCAATCTCCGCGCAATACGGTGTGCGTGACAGCAATGAGGCAAGCTGGACCCAGGTCGTGGACATGCTGGAATTCATGTCTGATGTAACGCGTATCCCGATTCTGCTGGATGGCGATACCGGTTATGGAAATTTCAATAACATGCGCCGCCTCGTGAAGAAACTTGAACAACGCAAGATTGCAGGAGTCTGCATAGAAGACAAACAATTCCCCAAGATTAACAGTTTTATTAATGGTGAACGACAGCCGCTTGCCGATGTAAATGAATTCTGTGGCAAGATCAAGGCCGGCAAGGACAGCCAGGATGATCCTGATTTTTGTATTATTGCGCGCATTGAAGCATTGATTGCCGGCTGGGGCATGAGTGAGGCATTGCGGCGAAATCCCGCTTATCACGAAGCGGGCGCGGACGGGATACTGATTCACAGCAAACTTTCCAGACCGAATGAAATCCTGGAATTCACACACGAATGGGCTGGCCGTTCACCGGTCATTATTGTGCCGACAACCTACTACAGCACACCTACAGAAGTATTTCGCAATGCAAATATCAGTATGGTCATCTGGGCCAACCATATGATCCGCGCCTCGGTCGCCGCCATGGAAAGAATCGGCAAGGAAATTTACAAGAGTGAATCAGTCGCCAACATAGAAGACAGTATTGTGCCGGTAAAAAGGATATTCGCATTACAGGGCGCAGACGAGCTGACACAGGCACAGGAACGTTATCTGCATACCGGACAATCCGAAACACATGCCATCGTACTTGCTGCCAGCCGTGGCAACGCCCTTTATGAATTAACACATGATCGCCCCAAAGTCATGCTCACTATCGGTGGCAAGACACTGTTGCGCCGCCTGCTCGATGAATTCAAAAAACAGAATATTAACCACACCACGGTAGTTGCAGGATACAAGTCCGGGTCTATCGACACCAGCGGCATCAAACTGTGCATTAATACTGAATATGAATCCACAGGTGAATTGCACTCACTGCTCTGCGCCAGCGAAGATTTCCACGATAACATGATCATCATTTATGGCGATCTGTTATTCAGGGGATATATCCTGGCTGACTTGCTGGGCACCTCCGGTGAGATTGTCATCGTGGTTGATTCAACCCTTGAAAGCAGTCATATCAGCGGTTCAGCGGATTATGTTTATTGCTCCAAACCGGATGACCGTGGCATGTTCAGCCAGGACATTGATCTCCTGCACATTTCTGAGAACCAGGTGGTAGAAGCCGGCAAACCCGCCGGGCGCTGGATTGGCATGCTGCGTGTACAGGGTAAAGGTCTGGAACGGTTAAACAACGCCCTGACCGAATTACAGAATCAGGATGATTTTTCAAAACTGACCATCCCCGATCTGCTGAATTATCTGGTCAAGACCGGCCATCCGGTCAAGGTGCATTACATTCACGGTCACTGGCTGGATGTGAATACGATTGAAGATATTGATCGCGCCGGTGACTTCACCAAGACTTGAAATAACTACGAAACTCCCTCCCCCTCCGGGAGAGGGATGGGGTGAGGGAAATTTAATTAAAGTCATTTGTAATTTCAAACTCATAACTGATAATCCATAAACATCATGATCGAAGCTGAAGAATTCGTTGAGGCTGCGCGCAAATCCGGTATCAAACGCTATACCGGTGTGCCCTGTTCATTTCTTACACCATTCATTAATTATGTAATCAATGACGATACGCTTGAGTATGTTTCATCGGCGAACGAAGGTGATGCGCTGGCGACGGCGGCCGGTTATACCATTGGCGGAGAACGTTCCATTGTCATGATGCAGAATTCCGGCCTGGGCAATGCGGTCAGTCCCATTACCTCGCTTGCCTGGGTCTTCCGCATCCCGATGATCATTATTGCTACACATCGTGGAGCGCCGGGTGTCCAGGATGAGCCCCAGCATGAATTGATGGGACAGATCACCGGCGCATTGTTCAATACCATGCAGGTGCCCTGGGAGCCCTTTCCAAATGAAAGTACCGCCATACAACCGGCCCTGCAGCACGCGCTTGACTATATGCAAAAGGTGCAACGGCCTTTTGGCTTTATCATGCAGCAAGGAACTGTCAATGCACATAAATTAAACAAGAATCCCATCGCGGATGTTTCTCACAGAAAAACAGAACGCAAACATTTTGCAACAAACAGGGACAATCCCGGCAGGAGTGAAGTGCTTAAGCGTATTATCAGCCTGACACCTGAAACGGAAACTGTAGTCATTGCCACAACGGGCTACACCGGCCGGGAATTGTTTGCCATTGCCGATCGGGACAATCAACTCTACATGGTGGGTTCCATGGGTTGTGCATCATCGCTTGGCTTGGGACTGGCACTGGCAAGACCGGATTTACATATTGTGATTATTGATGGTGATGGTGCGGCACTCATGCGTATGGGCAATTTTGCCACCATAGGCAGTTATGCCGGCAACAATCTCACCCATATCTTGCTGGATAATGAGGCCCATGATTCGACAGGCGCCCAGGCAACCGTTGCCGGCAATGTACGTTTTGCCGAAATTGCCACGGCCTGTGGTTATTCAGCAAGTTTTGATGGTAACGATATACAAATGCTGGATGAATTATTCTCCCGGCAAGAAACAAACGGACCACGCTTCGGGCACCTGAAGATCAAAACCGGAACCATGGAAAACCTGCCGCGTCCGGACACCAAGCCGGCGGATGTCCTGCGCCGTCTGATGCAACATATCGGGAGCAGCTTCTGATGAAAAAAGAGATCCTGCTCAATCCCGGCCCGGTAAATCTGAGTCAGCGTGTTCGCAAGTCATTGTTAAAGCCTGATCTCTGCCATCGCGAACCGGAATTCATCAAACTCCAGAATAATATCCGCACCAATCTATTAAGGGTCTATAACCTTTCCGGAAAAGACTGGGCTGCCGTACTACTCAATGGATCCGGTACCTCGGCCATGGAGGCCATGCTGACCAGCATGGTGCCGGATACTGGACATGTGCTCATCATCGAAAACGGTGTGTACGGCGAACGCATGACCCGCATGGCCGAGGTTCATCACATCAAACGCACAATATTGCATCATGCCTGGGGTGAACAGATTGATCTCAAGGCACTGGAAAAAATCATTAACCAGAATAATTTTTCCCATGTCGCGGTAATTCATCATGAAACCACTACCGGACGCCTGAACGATCTCGAAAGCGTTGCAAAGATATGTTCCTCAAAAAATATTCCACTGCTGGTCGATGGCGTCAGCAGTTTCGGCGCCGAGACCATACAATTCAGGCAATGGAACATCGCCGCCTGTGCCGCTACTGCGAATAAATGCCTGCATGGCGTACCGGGTACCAGTTTTGTAGTCGTGAACCGCAAGGTTATTGCACAAACCAGTGTCACACCACATACGCTCTATCTTGATCTGAAAAAATATCTCCAGCAACAGGATGCCAATGGCACACCCTACACCCAATCCGTACAGTGTTTTTACGCGCTGGATGAGGCGCTGAAAGAACTGAAAGATAAAGGCGGCTGGAAACAACGGCAGAAACAATACCTGCAGCACATGAAAATTATCCGTGAAGGTTTAATCAAACTCGGTATTCAACCACTGATAGATGAAAAAGACTGTTCATGTGTGCTGCATGCCTGGCATCTTCCCGATGGAATCTCTTACACGAAATTGCATGATACCCTGAAGAAACAGGGTTTTGTAATTTATGCCGGCCAGGGCGATCTGGCCAAAACCATGTTCAGGGTTTCGGCAATGGGAGCAATCAGCAAAGCTGATATGAGGAGATTTGTTAAAGTAATGGGTAGAATTGTTAAAAAATAATTCACCTATATCAGAAACCTTAGAAATAATTATGAGCAAATCTGATGAATTAAAACCGGAATATGATTTAAAGTCCCTCGGTAAAGGGGTTCGTGGAAAGTATTTTAAATGTTACCTGAAAAGTACAAATGTTGTGGTCATCGATCCTGATCTTACCAAAGCATTTCCGAACACCAAGGCAGTTAATGATGCACTTCGGAAAGTACTTCAAAACAGAGAACGATCATCTAACTGATAACAAATTCAGTTTCCGCCTGATGGCGGGTTGTGTCATTTCGAGCGTAGAGAACGATCATCTAACTGATAGCAAATTCAGTTTCCGCCTGATGGCGGGTTGTGTCATTTCGAGCGTAGCGAGAAATCCGCCGCAGGCGTCCCGAACAAAGTGAGGGATCTATATTCATTTCTCCATCAGGTTCTTTAAACATTTATTTCACCTTGCGCGGCGAGTGACTTCTTTTCATAAAGAAGTCACCAAGAAAACTTATCCCCGCTGTCATGGCCTTCGGCTACCCTCGTCAGCAATTTGTTATATAACGGGTACGCACCTATTCGGCATCCATGCCTCAGAGCCGTTGACCAAGACCATCCATGGGCTTGGCCTTTCAGGCATGCTTCGCATGTCCAAATTCGTTCCCGACGAATTTGTCATCTGTGCATCCAGCACAGATGCCCCTATAACAATTTGCTTCCTCGGCATGACAAAGGGGAATTTAAAACCTCAAATCTCGCGGACACCATATTCATGTACTAATCTTTATTCATGTACTAATCTTTTTATAACCAATCAGGGGAAAGGAAAGAGGGATAAAGATGAAAACTATCAATAAAGTCCGTAATTATCGTGCTATACGAACGCCGTATAACATAAAATTAAGCGGCGTTCGTATAATTAACTGTTAGCCCTCAGTTATGACCGAAGAGGAATATCAAGCACTGGTTGCCCGAATTCAATCGGGCTCGCTTCTTATTGGCGTCGATCGAAGCATGGCCCGCAAGCTCTATACGGATGTTTCGCTTTCCCGTATTGCCGATGAAACGGGCGAGGCTCCGTACTTCGAGAAGATGGTGGTACTCGGAGCTTTTGTGGGCGGCCCGCTCGCTCTACTCGCTAGCTTTGTCATGGCCGTTCTGGCGTTCCGCTGGTGGGCAGCACTCGCGATTCCCGCGTCGACTATCGTTTACTTCGTGTTCGCGGGCGCATCATCCATGCCCAAGCAAGGTATGGCTGGCGTGAGCGTGCTGCTAGCTCTTGCGCTGTTGAGTCTTTACCTCGGCTGGTTCCATTCCGACTATGTTGGTTGGTACGCGGCGCTCGTCGCCTTTGCTCTTTGGAACGCGCGGCTAGTTTATGCCGCAGCAACACATTTCATCCGCGCTTTTGTAGTTCGAAATCGTAGGGCATATGAGTTTCTTGCCCCGCATATCCATTTGCGGGAGGCGAGCTTATGAGGGCTAACCACCCAGTCAACGCGGACGCTGTACAAGCGGCGCGCCGCTTGTACAGCGCCGGTTACTGGGGACGTTAGGCGCATAGGTAGGGAAACGTGAACTTATATTTCACAGATGTATTTGATGTAGATCCAGAGACGCTAGATTCATACGGAGCATTTAACATATCGCTGGTAAACGATCTCCCGCTGTTTATCGATCCATTTTTATTGTTTAACTCTGATCGTCCTGAATACCAAGCCTTACACAACAATATTATTCAATATCTAAGATTTTTGAGAGATCGTGCTGTTGATGGGAATCTCTCCGAGGGACATCTTAGAGCATGGTTTATGTTCTCAGAGGTTAAGCAAAACTGGCTTGGTTTTAGTTTAGTCGGAAACAGCGGATCGGGACTTGGCCTAGATTTCGCAAGAGCACTTTGTTCAAACTTGGAATCGTTATTTTCAAATTTTGGAAATGAGCGAATTACTAAAGATAGCCATTTAGAGAAACTCTGTTTGGTGAGAGATGGCGTAGGTAAGGATAATATCAGTGATTTCACTACCAATTTAATAAAAGACTATCTTCTCGAATATACTCAGGAGTTTGTGAGTAAATTTATCGATCCGGATAAATGCCGGAATCTTCCGATTGGCCGGGCTTCATTTAATTTTGATACCCGTTCGTGGGTCACAAAAAATTATTTACTACCTTATCACGAAAATGATTTCGTGATCATCACTCCAAAAGATATCCTGACAAAAGATGATACGTGGATTAATAAATCAGACCTCGTAAAAGATTTTAATGATGTTGTAGATGCTATCCCGAACAATGCTCTTAGGGCACAGATAAATGATTATTTCTATCGGATGTTGCCAGAAGAACCTAGGAGACCGGAAATTACGGAGGCCATTGGTAAAGCATTAAGGAAGTATCCCGAATTGGTTGATTTTTTTATTCGATTAAAAGAGGACCATGGGTACGAGGCAGTTTCAATCAGCAAGCAAAATGTAAAAGATGTCGAAACTCTTTACATTCGCCAGCTCTCAGAATTTATACATACGCTAATTGGAACATCAGATTTTTACCGGACCGGGGCAGATACATACGAAGAAACAAAGGCTCGTGTATTCTTTCTCAAAGATGTAATAGAGAACAAAGGTGGGCATAAGTTATTCTTTTCACACGGAGAGCCAATACGGCGCGAAAGCGATCTTCATATCTTGTTTAGGTTGACATGGTTTGCGACACCCTCCGATGTTAGTAGAGAAGTCAATGATGGCAGAGGACCGGTAGACTTTAAGATTTCGCGCGGTAGTTTTGATAAGTCACTCGTAGAATTCAAACTTGCAAAAAACTCCCAGCTTAGACGCAATCTTGAAAAACAAGCTGAAATTTACCAAAAGGCAAGCGATGCAAGATCAGCATTAAAGGTGATCCTTTTCTTTTCTGAGGAGGAGTACGAGAAAATTTTGAAAATTCTTCGAGATCTGAAATTTGAAAATAATCCTAACGTGATTCTTATAGACGCTAATCCAGATACAAAACCATCGGGCTCGCTCGCATGATGCACCTAACAAACGCATGCAGCCTGAAAAAGTGCCCGCTACGCGCGCACTTTACCGCTGATGCGAGGCGTGAAAAATATAATTTATACTAAAAGATTTGAATCAATATGGTCAGTGTTGATTAATATTAATTCCCCTTTTCTCATGCTAAGTTTGTGGTTCGATCATGGTTTTCCCCTCCGTAAAGCCTTGCCGGGATGTGAGGCAACGGTAGCGCAAAAATTACATGGATGTAATTTTTAGCTCGCTTGAGCATGGGCAGGGATTGTTCCGACAATCCTTCTGCATTTCCTCCATCCCTGGAGGTCATGCGAATAAGACAAATTCGCCGGGAGCGAATTTGGACATGCGCAGCATGCCTGTAAGGGCAAGTCCATGGATGGACTTGGTCAACGGCGCGTATCCCGCAACGAGCATCACGGGAAGCCCCAAATTTATTTTGGGGCCAATGCGCCCGGAGAAAGTTCTTTTACATCCTTAGCTCTGTAAACGGTCCATCCCTGTACCACTACTGCCTGCTTTTCTTCAAAGACAAATTCGTCTGGAACGAATTTGAACAGCCGAAGGCTGGCCCGAAGGGCAAGCTACAGGATGTAGCTTGTAAAAGTAGGTCGCCATTGGGCGAAATTAAATGTTTAAAAATATTTGAAAAGCAAGATTTCTCGCTGCGCTCGAAATGACACAACCCGCCATCAGGCACTCCTGATTTTTTTATCCAGTCCGGTTTTTTCATTATATTGCTGTATAAATTCCAGCAATCCTGCCTTATCAAGTTTTGCATCCTTAAGCATGTCTTCACGTGTGCCGTGCTGGATTAGCCGGTCAGGTAATCCGTAATTAATGATCGGATGAGTAATGCCATGTGCGGCAAGCACTTCATTCACCGCACTGCCCGCGCCGCCCTGGACTACATTCTCTTCAATGGTTACCAGCAGATCATGTGTGGCTGCCATTTCCAGGATCATGGCTTCATCTATGGGTTTGACAAAGCGCATGTTAACAACGGTGGCATTCAATTCTTCCGCGGCTTGTAACGCAGGTTCCAGCATCACACCAAAAGAAAGTATGGCAATGCCCTTGCCCACTCTGCGGATCTCTGCCTTGCCTATGGGCAGTGCGGCCATCACTTTTTTAACTTCAACTCCCATACCGGTGCCGCGCGGATATCTCACTGCCGCGGGTTGATTAAGGAGAAAACCGGTATAGAGCATCTGCCGGCATTCGTTCTCGTCCGCGGGTGCCATGATCACCATGTTTGGCAGACAGCGCATGAAACTGATATCAAAACTGCCGTTGTGCGTAGGGCCATCTGCGCCAACTACACCGGCACGGTCAATGGCGAACAGTACAGGTAAATTCTGGACGACAACATCATGCACGAGCTGATCGTAACCACGCTGCAGGAAAGTGGAATAAATGGCAACCACCGGTTTCAATCCATCACAGGCCATACCGGCAGCAACAGCAACGCTGTGTTGTTCGGCTATTGCCACATCAAAATAACGATCCGGGTATTCCTTTTCAAATCTTACCAGGCCTGAACCTTCGCGCATAGCCGGTGTGATGGCGACCAGACGTTTGTCTTTTGCGGCCATATCGCAGACCCATTCACCAAACACATCACTGAATGTCGGTTTTTTCGCGCCACTTTTGGAAGAAGAAACGATCCCCTTGGCCGGATCAAACGGAGTGACACCATGATATTTAACAGGGTCTTCCTCGGCAGGCGCATAACCCTTGCCCTTTTTGGTAATAATATGCAGGAATTGCGGTCCATCGAGTTTATTAATATTTCTGATTGTTGCAAGCAGGGTTGGCAGGTCATGGCCATCGATCGGGCCGATGTAATTAAATCCGAACTCCTCAAATAATGTCCCGGGCATGATCAATCCCTTCACATGTTCCTCAGCACGGCGTGCCAGTTCCCAGGCATTGGGCATTTTTGAGAGCACTTTCTTGCTGCCTTTTTTCATTGTCGTGTAAATCTTGCCGGACAACAGTTGTGCAAAACGGTTGGAGAGCGCCCCGACATTCGGTGATATCGACATGTTGTTGTCATTCAGGATCACCAGCAAATTAATACCCAGATCACCGGCATGATTCAGCGCTTCGAAGGCCATACCTGCCGTGAGACCGCCATCACCAATGATTGCCACAGTCTTGCGCTTGCTGCCGGTTTGCCTGGCAGCAATTGCCATACCCAGGGCAGCACTGATGGAGGTACTGGAATGCCCGACACCGAAGGTGTCATATTCACTCTCATCACGTTTCGGGAAAGGTGCCAGGCCCTGCCATTGGCGTATGGTATGCAGACGGTCTTTGCGGCCGGTCAATATCTTGTGCACATAGGCCTGGTGCCCGACATCCCAGACCAGCCGGTCATCAGGCGTGTTGAAAATATAATGCAGGGCAATAGTCAGTTCCATCGCCCCCAGACTGGCGGCAAAATGGCCGCCGCTCCTGGCAACAGAATACAGCAGGAATTCCCGCAGTTCCTTGGCAAGCGGAATTAATTTGGATTCCGGTAATTTGCGTAAATCCGCTGGTGAATTGATGCTGTCGAGTATTGGCGTTTTAATTGGATAATCCATGACTTACCGGAAATATATAAAAGACATTGGAATTCTTCATCCTGTAATTGACTCTGACCGTCTACGGCTGGAACCGGGTGAAACTCTTGCCCGCTATATTTATCAAAAGTAGCCTATCATAGTATCATAAATGCTTGCTGTACATTTATGGCAGCATACTTTATCTTACTCATATTCATGAAGAAATTCAGGTACCTGGCTTGCCCGGGCACCGGACAAAACGATAACCGGAGAACATAATGAGTGTTCCGCTGATTCAGCAATACCGTGTCGCCAAATATATTATTGGCAAGAAGATCCGCCGTCAAAAACAATATCCTCTCGTACTCATGCTGGAACCACTGTTCCGCTGCAACCTGGCTTGCGCCGGTTGTGGCAAGATTGATTACCCTGATGAAATTCTGAACAAGCGCCTCAGTTATGATGAATGCATGCAGGCGATTGATGAATGTGGCGCACCTATAGTCTCCATCGCCGGAGGCGAGCCACTGATCCACAAGGAAATGCCGGAGATTGTTGCCGGTTATATCATGAAGGAAAAATTCGTCTATCTCTGTACCAATGCGCTACTGCTTGAACGGCGCATGGATGATTATACACCATCACCCTATCTGACTTTTTCCATACATCTGGATGGTAATCATGATCGTCATGATGCTTCCGTCTGCCTTGAGGGCGTATTTGATAAATGTGTGGAAGTGATCAGGGAAGCCCGTGCCAGAGGTTTCCGTGTCACCATTAACTGTACCCTGTTCCAGGGTGAATCCGCAGAAGAAATCGCTGAATTCATGGATACGGCAACCGCGCTTGGTGTTGAGGGTGTCACTATCTCACCGGGTTACAGTTACGAGCGCGCTCCACGCCAGGATGTTTTCCTGAAGAAAAAGGAAAGCAAACAACTGTTCCGCGATATCTTCAAGCTCGGCAAGGGCAAGCAGTGGAAATTCAACCAGTCATCACTTTATCTGGATTTCCTCGCCGGTAACCAGACCTATCAATGCACACCCTGGGGCAATCCGACCCGCAATGTGTTTGGCTGGCAGAAACCCTGTTATCTGCTGGTAGGGGAAGGATACGCGCCAACCTTTGAGGGCCTGATTAAAGACACAGAATGGGAAAAATACGGTAGCGGCCGCAATCCAAAGTGTGCCAACTGTATGGTGCATTGTGGTTACGAGGCAACAGCTGTGAACGACAGCTTCATGCGTCCATGGGAAGCATTGCAGGTATTTCTTAAAGGCCCCCGCACTACTGGCCCCATGGCACCGGAATTGCCCATCCTCTATGATGATGGTCCGCTGCCAAAACCGGTATTGGTCTCTAATCAGCAAAAACCAGCCACTTCCTGCGGCGGTAAGAAACAAGTCGCCTGATGGAACCGGGTCATGCGGTAGGGAGCCTGCTGGCCCTGTCGGGACTTGTTATCTGGGTCATCATATTTCTGCTGCCCTGGCGACCATGGAATACACACGAATCACTGGACGCTGATATTCCAGGCCCATCTGCTGATCTTTCAAGGATCACCGTTTTAATTCCGGCACGTAATGAACAGGATGTGATTTCCCAAACACTGGATGGCCTCGCTGCTCAGGGTAAGAGTCTCAGGATCATCCTGATCGATGATCAATCCGATGATCAAACTGCCTCCATTGCGCTACAGAAAAAACTTTCCGGATTTGAAATAATTATTGGTGAACCTTTGCCAGAAGGCTGGAGTGGAAAATTATGGGCCCTGGAACAAGGCCGCAAACAGGTTGAAACTGAACTGGTATTACTGCTGGATGCCGATATAGCGCTCAAACCCGGTACCTTAAAAGCCCTGTTAAACAAACTCGATCTGGAACAGCTGGACATGCTGTCGCTAATGGCCTGCCTCAGTATGGAAAGCCGCTGGGAAAAATTATTAATGCCGGCCTTTATCTTCTTTTTTAAACTACTTTATCCATTTCGTCTTTCAAATTCTGTATCACCTTACGTCGCTGCAGCTGCTGGTGGTTGTATCCTGATTAAAACTTCCGCGCTCAACAAGGCCGGGGCATTCGCCAGTCTTTGCAACAAACTGATCGATGACTGCGCTCTGGCGCGGAAGGTCAAGGATGCCGGTGGCAAAATATGGATAGGCCTGACACATTCAGCTGTCAGCCTGCGGCCTTATAACAATCTTGGTATGATCTGGGATATGGTGACACGTTGTGCATTCACCCAGTTACGTTATTCCTGGGCATTACTCCTGGCATGTACCTTGTTAATGATAATGACCTTTGTATTTCCGGTCATTGCTGTATTAGCCGCCGGTTTCTGGGCAGCCATCTGGGGTTTTCTGACCTTGTTGTTAATGTATATCTGTTATTTACCCATACTGAATTATTACAGGTTAAACCCTCTCTTGGGTTGTTGCATACCGTTAATCGGGGTCTTTTATATGATCATGACCTGGTCTTCTGCATGGCGACACCTGTTCATGGGTGGCACCCGGTGGAAAAACCGCAGTTATTCCGGGAGTGCATAAAAATAACGCAACTCCTGTGATATTCCACCAGTCAAAGAAAAAACTTGATAATTTCAGGCAAAATTGCAATATGACAACCAAACCTCACGCATAAAGTGACATTATAAAAACTCTCATGAGATCCTCGAGCCGGTATATTCAGCATATTTTAGGCATAGTCCTGTTGGTCTATTCAACCTGCCCACTGGCTGATGACACAGCGGCTGTGGCAGTCATTGAGAAATTTCATGACAGCCTGATTAACATCATGCAAAATGCAGATTCACTGCAATTCCAGGGACGCTATGACACACTGGCACCTGTACTGGAATCTTCATTTGATACTCCTTTAATTTCGCAGGTGATACTTAGCCGTTACTGGAGTGAACTCAGCGAAGAACAACAAAAACAATTTGTGGATCTGTTCAAGCGGCTCAGTATTTCAACCTATGCCTCCCGGTTTGACAGTTATTCTGGCGACTCATTCAAGACTACAAGTGTCGAAGCACTCAAGAAAGGACGGCTGTTGATTAAGACTGAATTGACCAGACAGAATGATAAACCCGTCAAATTTGACTACCTGGTTCATCAACATGCAGGGAAATGGTATATAATCAGCGTTATTGCCGACGGCATAAATGACCTCTCGCTCAAACGTGCTGAGTATGCGGCGATCATCAACGACAAGGGTTTTACTAACCTTGTTAATGAAATTGAAAATAAAATCAAGGAACTGAGCGGATCTTCAACCAACATTTAGCTTTATATTTATGCTGTAAATTGCCGGGAGACACCATGATACTGACAAGACTGACGCCAATAACAAAAATATCGCTTGTCTTGATATTTATTGCGCTGACAACAGGTTGTGCCACAACCCAAACCACTGTTGGTGACCCTGATCCACTGGAACCGGGCAACAGGGTTTTCTACAGCATAAATGACACTCTGGACAAGGCATTGCTGCAACCGATCGCAGAGACTTATGCAGAATACACCCCTGAACTGGCACGCACCGGTATCACAAACTTTTTTGATAATCTTGCGTATCTGAATGTGGTGCTGAATTCATTCCTGCAAGGCAAATTTGACCAGGGCCTGTCAGATGCCATCCGTTTCATTTTCAATTCTACCATTGGTCTGGCTGGACTTGTTGATGTCGGGTCACATATAGACCTGCCTGCACATAATGAAGACTTTGGGCAGACTCTGGCAGTGTGGGGATTTGGTTCAGGCTCATATCTCTATATACCGGTACAGGGACCCAATACCACCCGTGATGTTACGGACATTGCGACCAGTGTGCTGACTAACCCCATTACATATATAACAGGTGCAATATTGTTCCCATTGGCTGCAATAAATGTCATTAACAAACGGGCAAATCTGCTTGAGGCTACCCGTATTCGTGATGAGGCTGCTGTTGATCCCTATGTCTTTACCCGGGAAGCCTATTTACAACGCCGTGTATACCTTATTTATGACGGTAACCCGCCAGTTGAAGGTTACGAAGAGATCTTCGACTCCGGCAACGGCGATGGCAGCGGCCAAAGTGATACTGGTGTATTGCGCATCGAATAGGTATTAATCCGGGCTTTCCTTCCCGCTTTTTTGTCTACTGTGTCACAGGTTTTCTACTGTGACAGGGTAAGACAGGATAACAATTCAAGTTATCGCACCACTTTCCAGACCTTACCCGTCCAGGTTGCAGGCCTGTTTTATTGCAATGCAGCATACACCAGCTCTATCCAGTGTTTCACCGGTAATTCGGTTGCCTGTTGCAGGTGCATCTGGCAACCGATATTCGCAGTTATTATCAGATCCGGTTGCCCTGATATCAGATTCCTGATCTTCTCCTGTTGCAACTGCTGCGAAAGGTCCTGCTGCAACAACGAATACATCCCCGCCGATCCACAGCATAAATAACTTTCAGGGACATCACATAAACTGAATCCAAGTTGTTGCAATACAGATTCAGTGGAGTCTCTCAATTTTTGCCCATGTTGTAACGTGCAAGGATTATGAAACGCAGTTCTGGCATGTTCATGTTTCATATGATTTCTGAGTTTGTTTATATCTTCTGCTGAAAATATTTCGCTGATATCTTTTGTCATTGACGATATTTGCCTGGCCTTGTCTGCATAGTCAGGATCGTTGCGCAGGATATAACCATAATCCTTGATCATTACTCCACAGCCACTGGCCGTTATCACTATCGCTTCCACTCCGGAGTTAATCTGTGGCCACCAGAGGTCAATATTCCGTTTGATGAAGTCGCTGGCGGATCCAGTTTCCGCCATATGATAGTCCAGCGCCCCGCAACAGGTTTCTTTGCTGATCTCAACGGTACTGATACCCAGAAGGTTCAAAATCCGAATGGCTGCATAATTGGTCTCAGGTGCTAATGCCGGTTGCACACAACCTCTGAAAAGAATCATTTTGCGGGAATAAATATCCTGCCTGATATTCCCTGGCTTTGAGCGTGGCGGGATTATTTTCTGCAGGTTTTGCGGTAACATTGGGCGTAGCATCTGTCCGCATCTCAGCAAAAAACTGAAACGCCTGCGATAAGGCAGGATCATACGCAACAGAAAACGGCGTATCCTTTCCAGTAATGAACGCCTGACTTTTTCTTTCATTTGATGCCGGCCGATATCGAGCAGATGCCCGTATTCAACACCGGATGGACAATAGGTCTCGCAGGTGCGGCAAGTCAGACAGCGATCCAGATGCAGTTGTGTTTTTTCAGTCGCTTCCTTGCCTTCCAGCAATCCCTTGATGAGATAGATCCTGCCGCGCGGGCTGTCGAGTTCATCACCCAGCAGACGGTAGGTGGGACAGGTTGCCGTACAGAAACCACAATGCACACAACTGCGTAATATCCGGTCGGCCTCTTCCCCGTCCGGTGTAATGAGAAAATCTTCGACGATAAATGTCTGCATGAGTATCAAAAGTCGCGATACATGCGGCCCCGGTTCAGGATCCAGACCGGATCAAACACCTGTTTCAGCCGCAAATGCAGTTGCATCAGTGCCGGTTTCAAGGGCTGGAAAACTTCACCATCGTGATCGCCACCTCTGAATAATGTGGCATGTCCACCGGCCTGTTCCGTTATCCGGTGGATATTGTCCACAGGTTCATCAGTCTTGAGCCAGCGTTGCGCACCACCCCAGTCGATCAACCAATCTCCGGCCAGATTCATATTGCCGGTTGTAGATGGCACAGACAGGCGCCAGAGAGGTTTGGTATCCTTGAAAAAGGCCAGTTGATGTTCGCGTAATTGGCTCCAGTAATCCAGTTCTGTCCCTGATTCTTCCATTGCCAGGATTTTACGGGCGGACGCAACTGCAGTTTCCTTCCCGGAAAGACGAATATTAAGCTGTCCATCATCATAACTGGCGGCAGAGAGGGACAGTGATTCCCCGGCCCAGGCATTCATACTGGTCAACGCTGTATTGAAATCTGTTTTCCGGGTCAATGCGGTTTCATACTCAGGTCGGGGCATTACCTTGATCGACACCTCAAGTATGATTCCCAGCGTACCCAATGCGCCAGTCATCAGGCGAGAGACATCATAACCCGCCACATTTTTCATGACTTGTCCGCCGAATGTCAGTATTTCCCCCTTTCCGGTAAGGCATTTAATACCCAGAACATAATCTCTGACACTTCCTGTATACGGGCGCCCCGGTCCGGACAAGCCACACGCTACCGCACCACCCAGAGTGGCATAATCACCGAAACCGGGGGGTTCAAACGGCAACATTTGTCCATGCTGGGCAAGCGCATTTTCTATCTCCTGAAGCCGGGTACCTGCATAGGCTGTGATCACCAATTCTGTGGGTTCATACGCGATAATGCCGGAACAGGCTCGAAGGTCAATGACGTCTCCAATTACATTGCGGCCATAAAATTGTTTGCTGCCACCGCCTTTTATGATCAGTGGTTGTCCTGAATTTCTGGCCGCAATAACGCGTTCACTGAGTTCCTGATACAGATTGGAAATATTAACAGACAATGGCAGACTTCCTTAAAACCGTTCAAGCTCGGGGAATGGCAGTTGTCCTGCATGGACATGCATGGCGCCGAATTCTGCGCAACGTTTCAAGGTAGGTACAGCCTTGCCCGGATTTAACAAACCGGGTGGATCAAAAGCATGCTTGATGTCATGAAACAGTATTAATTCCTGTGCATTGAACTGGACGCACATCTGATTGATCTTTTCGATACCGACGCCATGTTCACCGGTAATGGTGCCACCAACAGCCACACAGGTTTCCAGTATCTTTCCGCCAAACTCTTCTGCCCGTTCCAGTTCACCCGGAACAGCAACATCATAAAGGATAAGCGGGTGCAGATTACCATCACCTGCATGGAACACGTTCACTACTCCAAGCCCATATTGTCTGGACAGATCATTTATCGTCTGCAATACACGGGCAATATGTTTACGCGGGATAGTGCCATCCATGCAATAGTAATCCGCTGCAATACGACCCACCGCCGGGAAAGCAGCCTTACGACCCGCCCAGAATTTTTCTCCTTCAGCCTTGTCTTTAGCCATACGTACTTCTGATGCGCCGGATTTGATCAGAATATCTGCAACCTCTTTACTGGATGAATCAACTTCTTCCTGCACACCGTCAAGTTCGCATAACAGGATGGCTGCAGCATCAACCGGATAACCGGCATGAATATACGATTCAACTGCACGTATACCCGCATTATCCATCATCTCCAGTCCGGCCGGGATGATCCCTGCTGCAATGATGGCGGCAACACCATTGCCTGCGGCATCAACACTGTCAAATGCTGCGAGTAATATCTGTTGCTGTACTGGTTTTGGCAGGAGCTTCAGTGTCACTTCCACAACGACACCCAACATTCCTTCTGATCCTGTCAACAACGCCAGTAAATCAAACCCCGGGGTGTCCAGTGCCTCACTGCCAATCACCAGAAGCTCCCCTTCGATGGTAATAATTTTTAACGCGGTAATATTGTGTACAGTCAGTCCATACTTCAGACAATGCACACCACCTGAATTTTCCGCCACGTTGCCCCCGATGGTGCAGGCAATCTGTGATGAAGGATCCGGTGCATAAAACAAACCGTAAGGTGCAGCAGCCTCGGAGACACTTAAATTTCGTACCCCAGGCTGTACCCTGGCCAGGCGTCGATCCGGATCTATCGCAAGGATCCTGTTTAATTTAGCGAGACTCATGACCACACCATCCGCGACCGGTAATGCCCCACCGGAAAGGCCGGTTCCGGCACCACGCGCCACCACCGGGATATTTTCCGCATGACATATTCGTATAACTGCCAGAACCTGATCGATATCAGCGGGTAATACCACACAACGAGGCAGGGTACGGTAAGCTGAAAGGGCATCACATTCATACACCTGTAGTGATTCCGGGCCGGAAATAACCGCCTCTTCCGGTAAAATAGCACGCAGCCTTTCAATGACAGATGACATGCCTGCATTCTACAGTGAATAGATGCTCTGCTGTCATACAAACACCTGCCAGTTAACTTATTCCGTAAGCTCCAGATCCCGATAAAATGCTATGATGCACAATTATCATCCAGTAAAAAAAAGACTACCCATACCAGTCAAATTAACTGAAAATAACTGTTTGATATATATACTTATTTAAATATTCTCTTATATTACATTAAGAATCATAACTGGCCATGAGCGAAGAAATCCTTATCAATGTAACCCCGCAGGAAACACGTGTCGCCGTTGTGGAAAACGGCGTGCTGCAAGAGGTGTATATAGAGCGCTCACAAAAAAGAGGGCTGGTGGGGAATATATTCAAGGGCCACGTCTCCAGGATATTACCGGGGATGCAGGCTGCATTTATTGATATCGGGCTGGAACGTACGGGATTTCTGCATACCTCGGACATTGCAACGCTATCGGAGGAAATCATACCGGATGAGCATGAGCACAATCTGCAACTGCCATCCATTGATACTATCCTGCATGAAGGGCAGGACATCCTGGTGCAAGTCATCAAGGATCCTCTCGGCAGCAAGGGTGCCCGCCTGACCACGCGCCTGTCTTTGCCTTCACGCTACCTGGTGTTTATACCGGATTATCCCAATATCGGTATTTCGCAAAGAATCGAAGAAGAGAAAGAGCGTGACCGTTTGCGCAGCATAATCATGCAGTATCGGAGTGGTATAGCCCGTCTGGCCGTAGGTAATGAAGATAATGTTGTACTGCACAGTGCCATGCGTGAATCAGAAATTCTTAACCGGGGCGGTTTTATTGTCCGTACAGCGGCAGAAGGTGTCTCCGAAGAGGATATCTACCGGGACATCGAATTTTTACACAAGTTGTGGAATTCGACAGTACTCCACGCCCAGAATACAACACCGCCCGGCATCGTCTATGAAGATTTACCTCTGGCCTTGCGCACCATGCGCGACCTGGTTCATACCGAAATCGAAAAAGTCCGGATCGATACCAAGGAAACCTACCATCGCGTCATGGAGTTCTCCAAACAGTTTATCCCTGAATTTCTGGGCCGGATTGAATACTACCCGGGAGAACACCCGATCCTTGATCTTTATTCAGTAGAAGACGAGGTCCAGAAATCACTGGGCAGAAAAGTACAATTAAAATCCGGCGGCCATCTGATTATCGATCAAACAGAGGCCATGACCACTATAGATGTCAATACCGGCGCTTTTGTAGGACATCGCAATCTTGAAGAGACCATTTACAAGACCAATCTGGAAGCGGCCCAGACTATTGCCAGACAATTACGCCTCAGAAACCTGGGAGGCATTGTTATAATCGATTTCATTGACATGCAGGAGCAGGAACATCGGCGACAGGTCGTGCGATCGCTGGAAAAACACCTGGAACGCGACCACTCCAAGGTCACCATCAGCGAATTAACCTCTTTGGGGCTGGTGCAATTGACACGCAAACGTACCAGAGAAAGCCTTGAACATATTCTCTGTGAACCCTGTCCAACCTGTGCCGGGCGCGGTTCTATTAAAAGCGCCGAGACAGTATGCTACGAAATTTTTCGGGAAATTTTACGCGAGGTCCGGCAATTTGATGCCGAGAAACTGTTGGTGGTCGCCTCACAGAATGTAGTAGACAAATTGCTTGATGACGAATCAACCAGTGTCGCCGAACTTGAGGCATTCATAGGACGGCCTATTACATTTCAGGTTGAGCCGTTATATACACAGGAACAATATGACATTGTCTTATTATAACTACACACATACCGTTTTATAGGCAATGTTTGCAAAAATCCTTCGTCGTTTATATCACGCCTGCTGGTATATTTTCGCTGCGCTTGTCCTGACTGCCGCCGTTTGTGCCACTCTGGTAAGGTTGACACTGCCTCATGTCGATAACTATCGCGAAGAAATACAAGATTGGGCCAGTAAATACGTTGGCTATTCGATCATCGTGGAAAAGATTGATGCTGAATGGCGGGGTTGGACTCCCTATCTGAGACTGCACGGGATTAATGTCCTGGATCAAACCGGTAAAAATACACTGACCAGATTAAAGACTGCGAGTATAAGCCTGAATCCGGCCACCATTTTCTTTCAGCAGAAATTGTCTCCATTACAAATAACCATTACCGGCCCGGAACTGGTTATTATTCGCGGTACTGATGGCGCAATAAACATTGCACAAACGGAAAGCGGCGATAGCAGCCAGATCCATGATGACAAACATTCCGTTTTTGCAGAATGGTTGCTGACGCAAAAGAGTGTCTCTATTCAGGATGCGAAAATACATTATCTGGATCAGGACCGTCGAGACACGCCCTTACTATTGACCGATGTGACACTTTTCTTTAAAAGCTCCTGGAAACATGTACAAATCGATGCATCTGCAAAATTGCCGGAGATGTATGGACAATCTTTTAATATCTCTCTGGATATTTTTGGGGATATCACCACACCGCAATGGTCTGGCCAGATTTACTTTAACGGCAAACAACTCTATCCTGGCACCCTGTTTGACATGATGTATAGCGAGATCTCATCGGCAAAACTGAACAGCGCTCCTGCGGATATTGAATTATGGAGCAGCTGGAAAGATGGAAAACTGAATAATATTGATGGCCAGATTGATGTGTCCGATATTCAGTTTGCATATGACAAGCTAAGTTATGATATTCAACATCTTGATACCCTGTTCTCAATCAGGCGTACTGAAGACGATGGATTCAGATTGCAACTGAATATCGAAGACCTGGTAACGACAAATGGCCTGTGGCCAAAAACGTCAATTAAAATTCATAAAGAATGGTCTGCTGACAGCAATAACTTCCGTTATATCGCCAAATCTGACTATCTGAAAATCGAAGATCTGTTGCCTTTAATCAAGGCGTTTAATACAGATGACGGATTCAATAAAGACAACTCTTATAAATTATCGGGGACACTAAAAAACAGTTTGCTTGTTTATGATAATTCCTTACCTGACCCGGTTTATATCGATAGTAATATAAATAAATTAACCATTGAATACGGTCCGGATAATTCCAGCATCACAAACCTGAATGGTCATATCGAAACTGGACTCCGGCAAGGACTGATCAGTCTTGATTCAAGTTATATTGAACTCTTCCTGCCTGATATTTTTTCAGAAATGATCATGATTTACGAACTGGCGGGTGATGTGAACTGGAAAAATGAAAATGGTATTCTGGCCCTTGAAACCAGACTTGTAGAATCACATACCCCACACTTTAATTCCTCATTGAATGGCAAAATATCATTTAACCGGGAGAATAATGTCATTTACACAAATTTGTTATTCAATGCCAGTAACCTGGATATAGAAAACCTTGCTCATTACATGCCAATATATACCCCTGAAGAATTGCAGGTATGGATGAAGAAAGCGCTGGTTTCAGGCCATATTTCATCGCTGGATATCGCGCTCAGGGGTAATCTGGATGAGTTTCCGTTCAAAAACATGGAGGGCCAATTTAAAGCCATCGCCAACATACAAAATTCCACCCTGGATTATCATCCTGACTGGACACCGGCAGACAAGCTTGATGCCGAACTCGTCATTGAAAATAACCAGCTATCCATCAATGCCCATAACGGTTATATCTACAATGCCGGAATAACAGAAGCAACAGCTGTGGTAGATGAACTGGATGCAGACGCCCCGACCATTGATATTAAAGGTAATATAAAAGGCTCTACACAGGATGCTGTCTTCATAGTACAAAACAGCCCATTGTCTTCCTCCAGCTTGTTAAGGGAAATTAATGATCTCGAACTGGACGGACCAATAGCGCTCGATCTTGAACTTCATATACCGTTAGATCATAAACCGTTATCACTCAATGGCGATCTGTTTTTTGACAAGGCCTATTTAAAATCACCCATGATGGGGATGGAACTGTATGATATTACGGGGAATGTCCTGTTCACCACGGACTCCGTATCAACAAAAAATCTCAATGGCAATTATTTTAACCAGGAGGTTAATCTGGGCATACGTACCGATGACAAGAAAAGACTGGTATTTAGTCTCGCTGGTGATTCGGACAGTTATTTTATTATTGAACAACTGGGCTATTTTTCCCCAGGGATGAAATCCATGTCCAGCCAATTACATGACCTCATGGATGGTGCATGCCGCTGGACTGCGACAATTGCCCCAGGTCCTTCTGCCACCACTGAAACTGCCTACCCATCCAGATTGCTGACTATCAGCTCTGATCTTTCGGGTCTCAAAATTAATTTGCCTGCACCGTTAAAGAAAGACTTTGATATCATGCCTTTAACAATATCTACAATTGTGTCAGATTCAACTCAAAAAGAAATACACATTTCTCTGGGGAATGATATTTCAGGCAGGATACATCTCAACCAGTCCGGTGATACCACACTGACCATGGCAGAACTGGCGCTAGGTAATAACACAGGGTTATTTAACGACAAACGTGGAATATTCATACACGGAACAACTGATCACCTGTCTTTATCAGACTGGCATAATCTGATTGATACGCTTGATTTTAAAATTGCTGCTGAACCAACCGATAATATTCAGGTCGACCTGCACGTTTCATCTCTGGATTATTATGATCAACAGTTTACAGATACAAATTTCAAACTTAATAATTTACAGTCCCAATGGCAGTTTGGCTTCAATGGTGCCGATATCGAAGGTGAGTTTACTATACCCGGAAATGCCGGCATCAATACCGTAAAGGCAATATTCAATAAATTACATCTGCAGAGTAACGGTGATTCGGACCACAAATTTAAAATTGATCCGCGTCTGCAACCACCACTCGAATTAACTGCAGAAAGTTTCAGTTACGGTGACATAAATCTGGGCAAACTGGTATTGAGTACCTCAACCCGGGAGGATGGTATATCAGTTGATACCATCAGCTTCTCCAAACCTGGCCTGACAATTAATGGCAATGGTATATGGCAGATCATCAATGACCTTGAGTATTCCAGGTTTGATTTCCAGCTCACCGCCGAACAACTCAAGAACATGTTGAAGACTTTCGATTATAGCATTGCACCGGTAGAAGATGGAGCAACCAGACTGGAACTGAAGGCTAACTGGAACGGTACACCCATGGATTTTTCACTGGCAGAGATAAATGGCACACTTGAGATGAGCATAGAAAAAGGACAGTTCCTGAATATTGAACCAACTGCAGGAAGACTGTTTGGCCTGCTAAGCATACAGACACTGCCGCGACGCCTGTCACTTGATTTTTCTGACTTGTTCAGCAAAGGTTTCTCATTTGATCTGATAGAGGGAAGTTTCTCACTTGAATCCGGCAATGCATACACCAATAACCTCTCCATGACTGGTCCTTCGGCAAGTATTGGGATTACCGGCCGTACCGGATTGATCGAAAAGGATTACGATCAGATTGTGACCATAACCCCGCAAATATCCAACAGCCTGCCATTGGCTAGTGCACTGCTCGGTCCGATAGGCGCCGGCGTTGGGGCCGTGTTGTTCCTGGCCGGTGAATTATTCCAGTCTATACCGAAACAGATTGATAAATTGTTGCGTTATCAATATACGATCAGTGGAAGCTGGGATGACCCCGTAGTTGAGAAATATAGCGGTGAGGGAAGCGGATAACTAACCTCAGTAATGAGGTACGAGTGACGAGGACTGAGTGGCAGGAAATCAGATCACAACTCATAACTTATTTCTTATCACTCATCACCCATCACTTGTGACTTGTAACTTGTAACTTGTAACTTGTGACTTGTGACTTGTGACTTGTGACTGCTTCTACGGTCTTGCAAAGACATAAAACATCTGCAGCATTACCGAGGCTACGGTTATTCCTACGCCCAGTTCGATCAGAAGGATCCCCAGATGCTGACCTGCAACCGGATTTGAACCGAGTACATTGTAATCAAGAAAATTTCCACCCAGAAGCAGTCCGGCAACACCTGTTCCTATATACAACATCAACCCCAGAGACGACAGTATTCTCAGAAAATCCAAAGGAACAACCTTACGCAAATTCTCTATACCATATATAAGTGCATACAGGATAAATCCGGACGCAAAAATCACGCCTGCCTGGAATCCTCCTCCCGGACCAAAATCACCATGAAACTGTACATACAGCGCAAACAACAGGATCAGTGGTATAAGTAATTTTGCTATGACCTGCAGTACCAGATGATGTCCCATTTTATTTATTTCTCCTTATGCAACATTAGCTGAATCTTGTCTGGCGGATTCTTCACGCCGGCCCCTGCCCAAAAGGATTAACACAGCAACACCCGCAGTAAAGATAACCGTGACCTCGCCAAGGGTGTCATAACCCCGGTAACTTGCCAGTACGGAAGTCACCATGTTGGGGACACCGATCTCGATTGGAGATGTTTTAATATAACGTTCAGCAATATGTTGATGTACCGGTGCGGACCCATCACCGAATTGCGGAATATCAATCGTGCCATAGATCAGAATCGCACCGGTCAGAAACACAACAAAAAATGATACCAGTGAATGTCTGACTGCAGGTGATTCTTCACTGGAAGTCAATGCAAGCGTACTCAGGAATAACAATGTAGCAATACCGGCGCCAACAGCCGCTTCTGTAAAAGCCACGTCAACTGCGCCCATGGTCACAAACAGACTGGCAGAAACCAGACTGAATATCCCGGTCATCATGACGGACGTAAATAAATTTCGCATCTGTGTTATTACCAGTGCAATAATCGCCAGAAACGTCAGCAAGGCAATGTCTACGATGACTTCGATGTCTGTTCTCCGGAATTGCTTAAAACAGGTTTTATTTTCCCGTGTATTGCCGCCTTGGCGAGGGCATGGGCTGCAGTAGGCGTAGTGAACAGAATAAAAAAGACAATCAGCACCAGCTTGATACTGACAATACTCAGACCGGCCTGGAAGATAAGCCCCAGTATTATCAGCATGCAACCCAGGGTATCAATAACACTGGCGGCATGTAACCGGGTAAAAAAATCAGGAAAACGATTTATGCCTACTGCACCAATTATAATGACCGTCCCACCTGCCAATAAACAGATCCAGCTGATGAGATCGAGCACTGTATTCATATATCCATTTCATCCCGATCAGCACCACCACGCCCCATATCACCGTATTCAAAAAACTTCAGAATCGCAATTGTGACAATAAAACTTATCAACGCATACACAATGGCAATATCCAGAAATTCCGGCCGTCCTGTTAAAAAACCAAAGACAGCAATAAATAGTACAGTGATCGTTCCAAATACATTGATGGCAAGAATTCGATCATAAATAGTAGGGCCCAGTATTACCCGGCACAATGCCAGCGACATGGCCACCAGTACAGCAGTCATGGCTGCAATAAACATTATTTGTAATTCTCCATCAACATGACACGCCGGTTCATTTCCCCGGCCTCCAGATTTGCAGCACCTTCGCCAGTCAGTGCATGGACTTCAATCATATCCCCGTCAACATTCATGGAAACCGTTCCGGGTGTCAGGGTAATGGAGTTGGCATATATCACATGTCCAAGACCGGTTGCCTGGGTACTCTTGATCTTGATCACGACGGGACTGATGGGCATACCCGGAGATAAAATACGCCGGCATACATCAATATTTGAAATTACAATCTCTTTAAGCAACCAGAACCAGTAACTGACGGTCAATCTTATTTTGAGATGGACGGGATGCCCCTCATGATCAACAACATCCATACGCAAGGCCAGATATACGACTAAACAGGCCGAAACCACCCCGAAAAAAAGCAACAACGGTGTAAAATATCCGGACAACATCACCCATAAGACCGCCAGGAAAATGCCAAGACTGAGTGCATGTGGTATTTTATTCATTCAGTTCTCACACAGATTTTGTTCTGGCTTTATTATAACTTAAACAGATGCAATAAACACAATCCGGCAGATCATCCCTATGCAATGGAAACCAAATGTCACGGTCGCAGCAATCGCCGAAGATTATGGCCGTTTTTTGCTGGTCGAGGAAGATGCGGACAATCACATTGTCTTCAATCAGCCCGCAGGTCATCTGGAAAAAAATGAAAGTCTGATCGATGCAATTAAACGCGAGGTACGTGAGGAAACCGCATGGGTATTCGAACCCGAATCCCTGGTTGGTGTTTATCTCTACCCTAATCCGCGCATTGATATTGTCTATCTCCGTTTTTGCTTCGCAGGGAAATGCCTACAGCATGATCCCGCACTTGAACTGGACCAAGGCATCATCCGCCCGGTATGGATGACCAAAACAGAAATCGAAAAAAACCTGGAACGGATGCGCAGCACGATGGTGCTGACCTGTATCAATGATTATCTTTCTGGCAAGCGCTATCCACTTGAATTGTTAAACCATTATCTTTGAGTGGCAGTAAATCCTCCACCATGTTCTCTCTCGCTTTACGAATCACGAATCACGAATCACGTTTTTATTTGTTATGAAAAAACAAAAAGTCATTGTCGGCCTCTCCGGTGGCGTTGATTCCTCCGTCTGCGCCCTGTTGTTACAGGAACAGGGTTACCAGATAGAAGGCCTGTTCATGAAAAACTGGGATGAAAGAACGCCTGCTGGCAGTTGCATGTGGGAAGCGGATGTCGAGGACGCCATGCGTGTCTGCCAGACTTTAGGCATCCCGCTGAATACGGTCGATCTCTCGGCAGCATACTGGACGGGTGTTTTCAGTCATTTCATCGATGAATATAAAAGCGGGCGCACACCCAACCCGGACATATTATGTAACCAGGAGATCAAATTTCGCGCATTTCTGGATCATGCGCTGCAACTTGGTGCGGACAGGATCGCAACCGGGCATTACGCCCGTATTGTGCAGCAGGATGGCACATATCATTTGTTAAAAGGTCTGGATAAAAACAAGGACCAGAGTTATTTCCTCTGCCGTCTGAACCAGGAACAACTGGCCAGATCATTGTTTCCGGTTGGAGAACTGGAAAAAACCACCGTGCGTGAACTGGCAAAAAAGGCCGGATTTATCACCCATGATAAAAAAGACAGCACCGGGATCTGCTTCATCGGGGAACGGCCGTTCCGGGAATTTCTGGGCCGTTATATACCGAGGCAAACAGGCGAGATCCGGACCACGGACGGAAAAACCGTGGGCACGCATGATGGTATTTTTTATTACACACTGGGCCAGCGGCAGGGACTGGGTATCGGTGGAATACAGGGTGCAAATGAGGAACCGTGGTATGTGGTCGGCAAGGATATCGAAAAAAATATCCTGTATATCGGCCAGGGACATGATCATCCCCTGCTCTACAGCCAGAAGCTGACTGCTACGAATCTGCACTGGATCAGCGGGCAGTTGCCTGCAATCCCTTTTCAATGTTCCGCAAAAACCCGCTATCGCCAGGCTGATCAGGATTGTGTAATAGAGCAGATAGAAAACAGACAATGTGAAGTCAGGTTCACTGTGCCGCAACGTGCCGCCACACCGGGGCAATATATTGTATTCTATCAGGCGGATACCTGCCTGGGCGGGGCCATCATTAATTCCACCCGGAAATAATATCCATTCCAGGTCACTGGCCTGTTACTGGCTGGCGAAATATCGCATAATAACGCGCCTTGTTTTTATGTCTCACGTATGGGGAACTACATGACTAACAGCTACAACGCACGTACCAAACTGAACGTTAATAATAAGGAATATGAAATCTATTCCCTGCCGGTAGTTGGCAAACAACATGATATTTCCAGACTGCCCTACTCGCTGAAAATCCTGCTGGAGAACCTGTTACGCCATGAAGATGGTGAAAACGTCCGCAAGGCAGACATTGCGGCCCTGGCCGAATGGGACCCGAAGGCGGAACCGGACCAGGAGATCGCATTTACCCCGGCCCGGGTACTGATGCAGGATTTTACCGGGGTGCCGGCCGTGGTTGATCTGGCGGCCATGCGTGATGCCATGAGTCAACTGGGCGGTGATCCGAAAAAGATCAATCCGCTGTCTCCTGCTGAACTGGTCATCGATCATTCCGTGATGGTGGATTACTTTGCACAACCCGATGCGGCGGAAAAAAATGCCGAGATTGAATTCGAACGTAACCACGAACGCTATGTGTTCCTGCGTTGGGGCCAGGAGGCATTCTCCAATTTCAAGGTGGTGCCGCCGGACACCGGCATCTGTCACCAGGTCAATCTGGAATACCTGGCCCGCACCGTATTCACGCGTACCGTGAATGGTGTCGAACAGGCTTACCCGGACACGGTCGTTGGGACCGATTCACATACCACCATGATTAACGGCCTGGGAGTATTGGGCTGGGGTGTGGGCGGTATCGAGGCTGAAGCCGCCATGCTCGGCCAGCCGATCACCATGTTGATCCCGCAGGTCGTTGGTTTCAAGCTCATTGGCAAACTGCCGGAAGGTGCAACGGCGACCGACCTCGTGTTGACCGTGACCAATATGCTGCGCAAGAAAGGTGTGGTAGGAAAATTTGTTGAATATTTTGGCCCCGGACTGGATAACCTGCCGCTGGCCGACCGTGCCACGCTCGCCAATATGGCGCCGGAATACGGCGCGACCTGCGGCATCTTCCCGATTGATGTCGAGACACTGAATTACCTGCGCCTGTCCGGCCGCAGTGAGGAACAGATCACGCTGGTTGAGGCCTACGCCAAAGCCCAGGGCATGTGGCGCGATAGTAAGCTCGAGGCGAATTACAGTGATGTACTCGAACTGGACATGGGTCGTGTTGTACCGAGCCTGGCCGGCCCCAAGCGCCCGCAAGATCGTGTTGCCCTGACGGACATGCAGCAAACTTTCAAAACGAGCCTGCCGCCGATGGTCGAAAAACGCACCAAACCGGGCAAAGCCACTGTCACTGACGGCAAGACATCGTATGAACTGACGGACGGCGCCGTTGTGATCGCAGCGATCACATCCTGCACCAACACGTCCAATCCTTCGGTCA
>Ga0209751_10000229_pt1 | contig 59674 bp, 63 predicted proteins | sample RifCSP13_1_FD_184019 | JGI IMG/M metagenome (GOLD analysis project Ga0209751, IMG submission 184019) | Soil microbial communities from Rifle, Colorado - Rifle CSP2_sed 13_1 (SPAdes) (version 2) | ecosystem: Environmental > Terrestrial > Deep subsurface > Rock core/Sediment | place: Rifle...
GTACTCGAACGCGCCCACGGAGGTCGAGGCGTACAAGGTGTGCATCGCGGAGGGCCGGCGGCTCGGGATGACGGACCGCGAGATTCTCGAGTACCTCAAGGTGCCCTGGATGGAGGACAAGGACTGGCGGCGGCTCGCGAGGAACCTGGGGCTCCGCCCGCCGAAGCCCCGTCGGAAGCGGCAGGGCCGACCCTAGCCCGGAGGGGGAGCGACCGCCAGACCTGCGGACGTGCGCCGTGGGGCGAGAGCGGCGACGAGACCGACCCCAAGGATCGCGACATCGACTCCTGTCCCCCACCCGAGGAGGGGTGGGACTGCGAGGACGCCGAACACGAGGGAGAGGACCCCGGTCGCGGCCTCGACGGACGCGAAGGGCAGCGTGAGCAGGAGGAAGGTCTTCATACTCCTTCGCAGGGGCTCGCGGAACGGGAACGGTCGCTTCCACGCGCGATACAGGCCGACGAGGAGGAGGACGACGGAGAACGCGGCCGCGACGAAGGGCTTCCAGTTCATCGAGACGGGCGGAAGGACCTCATGGAACACGGCGGTGTAGACGCCCGGCCGGGTCACAATGACTTCGTGCTCCCGGTCGCCCTCATCGGACCACGACTTCATCCGGTACGTGGCGCCCGCCCGCTCCTGCAGGTCCGGGGCAGAGAGGGTGTGGGAGGAGCCGACCGTCCACCAGAACGTCTGCGGGGCCTCGAGGTCGGTCCCGTCCACGATGACCCGCATCTCGGCGGGCGACGTGGTGACGGCGACCCGTACCTCCGTGAGGAACGGTGCGATGAACGTCGCGGGAGCGCCCACGGTCACCGGGTGGGACTGCGCGCCACCGTCCGACCAGGACTGCCACACCCATCGGACGTCGGGACCGGAGTACTGCGGGGAGGGAGCGTCCAACGTGCGCGACTCGGACGCGTTCCACCAGCCCCGGTACGTGTCGTTGTACGTCGTCCCGTCGACCACGACGCCGAGCCCCGCGGGCTGGGTCGCGACGACCACTCGGTACTGGATTGTGAAGTACGCCGTGAAGTTCGCCGCCGCACACAGGACATCATGGGATTGCGCCCCGTCGTCGCTCCAGCTCTCGAAGACATGCCGCGTGTCCCCCGGTCCCTGAGGGCTGGGGGCCGAAATCGCATGCGTGGTCCCAACCCCACACCAGAGCGTGACCGGCGCGCTGGCGTCAACCCCATCGATCGAGACTGTGAGGCCGCCGGGCACCGTGTCGACCCTGATCGGGTAGTCCGGTGTCTCGACGGTGAACGCGAGGACGAGCTCGCTGTCCTGGTCCCCCATGAAGGTGATCGTCGCGAGGTCGGACCCGAGGGCAGCGAACCGCGAGGCCTCGATCCCTCCGTACCCGACGACGTAGCTCACGATCACGGACGCCCAGATGCCGGCGGGGAAGCCGGGCACCCCGTCCAGGCGCGCGCCGGCGATGTTGTTCCCCGTGCTCGTCCCGACCCCGTACGTGGGGCGGTAGCAGTGGATCGTGAGGTAGGCGCCGTCGGACGTGATCGTGTAGTGCTCGGACGCGAGCGTGTCGAAGGTCGCGCCGGGACCCGTGAGCGTCGCGACGGGGAACGTGCGCATGTCGGTCGTCGTCGTGCGCTCCCAGAGTGTGACCGTCGTGCCGTTTTCGACTCGAATCAGCGCGGTGCCGAGCGGGAGAGGCGGGCCGTCCCCACCGCCCGCGGCGAGGGACGGCGCCCCGGCCACGACGAGAAGGCACGCCAGCAGGACTCCCCCCGTCCTCCACACGGCAGGTGCTGAGACTCCTCGGGGGCTATAAGCGTGTTGCCGCTACCCGTGGCCGGTGAGGTATGCCCTCACGACGGCGGGGACGCCGTCCCGGTGCGTCGGGTACCGCGGGTTCCATCCGAGGCGGGACTTAATCTTCGCGTTCTTCAGCCGGGCGGACTCCTGGAGGATCTGGACCGCGTCGCGCCCCGCCACGAGCCTCGCCAGGAACGCGGGCGCGGACCCGGGCCGCCGCTTCCCCATCGCCTGCGCCAGGGAGTCCGCGAAGGCCCGCAGCGTGACAGGCTCGTCGTCGACGACGAGGAGCGTATCCCCCACCGGCGCTCTCTCGAGCGCGAGACGGTACGCGGTGGCGCAGTCCTCCACGTGGACGAGGTCGATGTAGTACGAGCCGTCCCCGACCACGCGGAACCGCCCGCGCTGCATCAGGTCGAGGAAGAACTCCTTGAAGCCGCTCCCGACGCCGTAGACGAATGGCGGGCGAAGGATCACGGCAGGCAGGCCCCACAGCCGGTGCGCGGCCCGCACGACGTTGTCGATCGTGCATCGCTCGTGCGTCGAGAAGGTGGAAGGCTCCTCGGGCGCGGTCTCGTCAATCCATTCCGCGGGCGCGTGGCGGTACACCCCGAGCGCCCCGCTCGCGTGGACGAAGGACCTCAGAGAGACCCCGCGGCACGCGTTCAGGAGGGCCTGGGTCCCGCGTTTCGCGACCAAGGCGGCCGCCTCCGCGTCCTTCTCCCCCGCCCGCGGGAGCGCGAGGTGGGCGACCGCGTCGGCCCCCGCGACGCCCTCCCGAATCACCGCCTCATCGCCGACATCGCCGACGATCGGCTCCCCGCCGACCAACCGGAGACGTTCTGCCTTCTGCGGGGTCCGCACGAGGCCGACGACCGCGTGCCCGGCGGCCACGAGCTGGCGCACGAGCTCGGACCCGATGAACCCGCCCGCCCCCGTGACGAAGATCTGCATCCGGCTTCCGCGGCGGCCCGAGGGGCCGGCCCCTCATGGACTTGGCGGTTTCCGGCCTGGCCTCAGCGGCCGCCGACCGTACCCGCCTCGACGCTCTGGATCCCCTGGAGGTGATCCGCGAGGAGGCGCCACGAGTCGCCCTCGTCCCGGCTGTGGTAGAGCTGGCCCGTCGTCGTCCCGACGTAGACACCCGCGGGGTCGCCGTCGTCCGTCCGCAGCGCGTCCCGGAGGATCGTGAACCACGCGTCCTTCTGCGGGAGGCCCGTCGAGAGCCGTTGCCACCGCTTCCCGCCGTTTCGAGTGCGGTACACCGCCATCGCTCCCCTCGGCGTCACGCGGTTGTAGTCCCCCTCGAGGGGGACGACGTACGCGGTGCCCGCGTCGTGGGGGTGCGCGGCGATCGGGAACCCGAAGGACGCGGGGACCTTCTTCTCGATCTTCGGGAGGCCGTCCTCGACCACTGTCCACTGCGGGTCCCCGCGCGCCCGCCGGTACACGCCCACGTGGTTCTGCATGTACAGGATCGCTGGGTCTCGCGCGTCCCGCACGATTTTGTGCGGGCACGTGCCGATCTTGCCGTCCTCGAAGGACCCGCCGCCTTCGTATTTCCGGACGCCCCCGTTCATCTCCCGCCAAGTGGCCCCGCCGTCGCTCGTGCCGAACACGCCGGACGAGGAGATCCCGACGAGCATCCGCTTCGGCTCGCCCGGGTACGGGAGCACGGTGTGGAGACACAGCCCCCCGGCGCCCGGGTCCCACTTCTCCCGGTCCGGGCGGTAGTTCAGCCCTTCGACGGACGCCCACGTCGCCCCGCCGTCCTCGCTCCGGAACAGACCCGCGGGCTCCACGCCCGCGTACAGGTCCCCGTCTGCACCCGGCTGGATCTGCCAGATCCGCGTCACCGTGAGGCCGGACTCCTTCGAGTACCGCGGGCCCTCCTTGCCGAGATCCCACGACCCGCCGAAGTTCGTCGTCCGCGCGACGGTCGACCCCCAGTGCTCGCTCGTCGCACCCGCGTACACCGTCTTCCCGTCCCTCGGGTCGAGGATTGCGTGCCGGATCGTCTGCCCCTCGAAGTACGGCCCCCGCGACTGCCACCGCCGTCGGTCCCGGGAGTGGAAGAGGAACAGCCCCTTCCGCGTCCCCACCAGCACCACCGTGTCGCCCTTCTTGATTGCCGCCATGTCAACCGCCCGCCACGGAGGGGACGATGTGCACCGTGTCCCCGTCCTTCAGCCGGACCGCCTCCGGCTCCAAGTGCGCGACGGGGTCCTCGTTCACGAACACGAGCACGTACCTCCGCATCCTGCCCTGGTCGTCGAGGAGCCGGTACGCGAGGCCCGGGAACCGCGCGTTCAGCGCGCGGACCGCGTCCGCGAGCGTCCCCGCGTGCACCTCGAAGGAGTCCCGGCCCCCCGCGTACTCGCGGAGGCCCGTAGGGAGCTCCACGCGGACCGTCGATTCCCCCTCGACCATGGGCCCGCGCGGGAAGGCGGGACGGGATTTCAAGCTTCGGCCCGGGTCCGCGAAGCGGCGGCCTACAAGCGGGTGATCGAGGCGAGCCACGCCCGCGCGCTGCCGTTCCCGAGGTTGGCCTCGAACCTCGTCTCGCGGATCCAGTCCACCCGCCAGCCCTCGGCGAACGTGTCCCGGATCTCCTCCCGGGTGACCCGCCTGGGGCCGTATCCGCCCGGCTCGCGCTCGCTGAAGCACATCATGAAGTACGAGCCCCCCGCGGGAAGGACCGCCGCGAGGCTCCTCGTCCACTTCGTGCGCTCCACGTCGTCAAAGGTGTGGAACAGCCCGCTGTCGATCACGGCGTCGAACGTCCGGCCGAGGCGATCCAGCCGGAGGGCGTCGAGGACCCGGAACGTCGCCTCCACGCCCCGCTGCTTCGCCTTGGCCTTCGCCTTCTCGATCGCGGTGGGCGCGGCGTCGATCCCCCACGCATCGTGTCCGCGGGCGGCCAGGAACAGCGCGTTCTCCCCCGTCCCGCACCCCGCGTCGAGGACGGCGCTGCGGATCTCGCCCGCCTCCTCGAGGCGCACGAACTCCCGCTGCGGGCGGCCGATGTCCCACGGGGGCGTCCCGCGGTACGCGTCGTTGAAGAAGCCCGTCGCTCCCACAAACTTCGTACCAACAAGCATTAATGCTACTTGAAGTATAGCATATACCGGTGGGACCCGTGCGGAAGACCGGTCGCGGACACGACGCCAGGGGCGGGGCGGGCGAGCGCTGCGAGGACACCCCCCACGGTTGCGAGATCGAGGAGCTGTTCCATGTCCTCGGCAAGACGTACGTCCTGGACATCCTGCACATCGTCACGCAGGAGGGCGCGGGCCCGCAGCGGTTCGTGGAGCTCCAGTCCCGCCTCGACATGTCCCCGAACACCCTGTCGGACCGGCTGAAGGACCTGGTGAAGGCGGGCCTCCTCTCGCGGACCTCGTACAACGAGATCCCGCCCCGCGTGGACTACGAGGCGACCCCGAAGGCGCTGGACCTCCAGCCCGTGTTCGAGAGCCTCGCGGCGTGGGCCGCCCGCCACACCCTGCGGCCCGAGGCGCGGGCCGCCGAGGTCCCGGTCGCCGTGGCCCCGTAGACCGGCGGTCCGACCCGCCGCGTTGACATTGTGTTAAGTAGTAGCATGGCACTCGACCACACGGGTTGCGGAGGCTCCTCGTCGCGGAGAAGTTCAGCGCGGCCCTCCGCTTGGCCACCGCACTGTCGGAAGGGACGGTCAAGCGGCTCCGGGCCGACGGCGTGAGCCAGTTCGAGTTCTCGAGGGCAGGGGACGCGTGGCGGGTGTTCCCGCTCTGCGGCCACCTCGTGAACCTGGACTACCCTCCCGAGTGGAACGACTGGGACCGCGCGGACCTCGACGCCCTGATCGACGCGGAGCCCGTGGCGGTGCCGACGGACCCGGCCCGGGTGGACGCGTTGCGGAGGTCCGCGGAGGGGATCGACGAGGTCGTGGTGGCGACGGACTACGACCGCGAGGGGGAGCTGATCGGGCTCGAGGCGGTGCGGACCGTGCACGCGGTCGCGGCGGTGCCCGTGCGGCGCGCGAGGTTCTCCTCGCTCACCCGCCGGGAGCTCGTGGAGGCGTTCGGCCGGCTCACGGACCTCGACGAGCGGCTCGCGGAGTCCGCCGCCGTGCGGGAGACGGTGGACCTCGCGTGGGGCGCCGTGCTGACGCGGTTCCTCTCCATGGCCACGGGCCGGCACGGCCGGGACATCCTCTCCGCGGGGCGGGTCCAGACCCCGACCCTCGGCCTGGTCGCGGACCGGGAGCGGGAGATCGAGGAGTTCGTGCCGTCCCCGTTCTGGCGGGTGGTCGCGAGCCTCGCGAAGGGCTCGGGATTCCGAGCCGAGCACCTTCAGAGCCCGTTCTGGCATCGGGACGAAGCGGAGGCGACCCGCGCGCGGGCGGGCCTCGCGACGGAGGGCTGGATCGTCTCCGTGGACACGGAGGTCCAGGAGGAGCGGCCGCCGGTCCCCCTGAGCACGACCCTGTTCCTCGGCCTCGCGGACCGCGCCGGGTTCCCCGCGGCGCGGGCGATGGCGACCGCCGAGTCGCTGTACCGGACGGGCCTGATCAGCTACCCGCGCACGGACAACACCGTGTACCCGCGGGGCCTGGGCCTGCGGCGGGTCCTGGAGGACCTCCGGGCGTCGGACCTGGCGGACGAGGTCGAGACGGTCCTCGCCCTCCCCGCCCTTCGTCCGACCCGCGGGCGGACGGAGTCCACGGACCACCCGCCAATCTACCCGACCGGGGCCGCTCGCCGAGGGGACCTGAAGCCCGCCGCGTGGCGGGTGTACGAGTTCGTCGTCCGGCGGTTCCTCGCGACCCTCTCCCCGCCCGCGGTGTACGAGGTGACCACGGTCCGCGTCGACCTCGACGACGAACCGTTCGCGGCGACTGCGCGACGGCTCGTGGAGCCGGGATGGCGGGCCATCGTCCCGCGGGAGGAACTGGACGCCACGCCGCCCGCCATCGACCGGGGCGGTAGCGTGGAGGCTCGCGCCGTGGCGGTCGAGGAGGGCGAGACGCTGCCCCCCGCGCGGTTCACCCAGGGCACCCTGATCCAGGAGATGGAGCGGCTCGGCCTCGGGACGAAATCCACCCGCCACGAAATCGTCCAGAAGCTGTACGACCGCGGGTACGTTACGGGGCGGCGGATCCGGACCACCGAGGGCGGGCGGGCCGTCGTGGAGGCCCTCCAGGTCCACGCGCCGTCCATCACGCGGCCCGAGACGACCGCGGACCTCGAGCGGGACCTCGAGGCGGTCGCGGGGGGCGGTACGACTCCGGGGGCGGTCATCGCAAAGTCCCGGGAGCGACTGCGGGCGGTCCTCCGGGAGATCACGGCCCACCGGGACGCCGTCGCGCGATGGATCCGAGAGAGCCTGGAGTGGGAGCGGGATCGCGGGCCGTGCGAACGATGCGGGACGGGGCGCATGGTCGTGCGGAAGACCCGCCTGGGGGTGCGGTTCCTCGGCTGCTCGACCTATCCGGAGTGCCGGAATTCGCGGCCCGCGGTGCGGGAGGAGTTCGTCGTGCGCGCGAGGAGGTCCGAGGCAACGCTCGCACCCTAAGCGCGAGGGCGGACCTCGTGCTCGGCGGTTGGTCTTATTTAAGACCAAGTCTGGACAGGAGGGTCGAAGACCCTCGCGGCCTCACGGACGGAATCGCGGAATCCACCGCGGGACACGCTCCCGGTATTCTTCATATTCCGCCCCGAACCTCCGCGTCAGGATCGGTTCCTCGTGGTACACGACGTACACGTGTACCACGACCGCGAGTGGAATGAGCAGCAGGACCAGCCCGGTCCAGTTCATCGCAATCCCGATGCCGAGCACGGCCACGCCCCACGCGAGGATTAGCGGGTTTCGGACCCGCGCGAACGGGCCCGCCGTCACGAGTTCCTGGGGCGGGCGGCGGGGGTACGGGGTGCCCCGCCCATGGCGGGAGAGGAAGGCGCCGAAGGACGCGAGCGCGGCCGCACCCGCCGCCGCCATGGGCAGACCGACGGCGAAGCTCCACGGCTGGAGGAGCATCGGCGGGAGCTGGAGCAGCTTGGTCCCGAGGTACCCCGCCACGATCACGCCGACGAACAGGCCGGACAGGAGGACTGCGGCCTCGGCGAACGCCCGCCGCGCGGACACCTCGGCGTCCCCCGCCACCGACACGTAGGGCCCGACACGCGGACCGCCTAAGGCCTTTGCGGACGCGACGGAAACGCACTTGTACCCGTCGCCCGCCTAGTGAGCCCGGGAGACCATGATCCCGCAACCCGGTGGGCCAGACATCCCCGTCCCGCTCCCCGCGCCCGAGCCCGGGGGCCGCCAGCCGAACCCGACGGTCCTCGCGTACAAGGCGTGGGAGGACTTGGAGGACCTGAAGAAGCAGCTGACCGCCTTCGTCGCACGCTTCGAAGCGCTCGAGCGGCGGGTCGCCGCCCTCGAGAATCCGAGGGCCGTGTGAGCGCGCGCAAGTCATTTATACCGATGCGAGGTATGGACTCGCCTCCATGGCCAGAATCCACGCGAAGCGCAAGGGACAGCACGGCTCGACCCGCCCCCTCCTCTCGAAGAACCCGGAGTGGGTCCCGATCGAGGCGGACGAGATCCTCGAGTTCGTCGTGAAGATGCACAGCGAGGGCTACTCCGCGGCCGCGATCGGCGGGCGCCTCCGCGACCTGTACGGCGTCCCGAACGTGCGGCTCGCCACGGGCAGGTCCGTCGGGCAGATCCTGAAGGCGAAGGGCGTGACGCGGGACATCCCGGAGGACCTCCGCGCCCTCATGAAGCGGGCCGTCAATCTCCAGGTCCACGTCAAGGGGAACCCGAAGGACAACTCGAACCACCGCGGGCTCCAGCTCATCGAATCCAAGATCCGACGCCTCTCGCGGTACTACAAGAACGAGGGGGTCCTGCCCGCGGACTGGGACTACTCCCTCAAGGACGCGGAGCTCCAGGTGAAGTGAGGCGGGGTCGTGGCGAAGGGCCTGGCGGACCTCGTCCCGGCGTCCTTGCTGGAACGGGCGGAGCGCGGCGCGCGGCTCCTCGAGCGGGTGAACCGCGTGCGGATCCTCGGCCACTACGACCCGGACGGCACGACCTCGGCCGCCCTCCTGGCGCGGGCGATGCTTCGGGCGGGCAAGGCGTTCCACGCCTCCACCTCGACCGTGATCGACGAGGCCCTCGTGGCGCGGGTGGCGGAGGAGGGGAACGAGCTCGTGATCGTGAGCGACATGGGCTCCGGCCAGCTCGACCGGCTCGAGTCCCTCGCGTGCCCGGTGATCGTCCTGGACCACCACGCGCCCCCGCGCGACTCCGAGGCGGTCGTCCACGTGAACCCGCACCTCGCGGGGATCGACGGGACGCGGGAGGCGTGCGGGTCCACGACGACGTGGCTCTTCGCCCTCGCGCTGGACGAGCGGAACTGGGACCTCGCGGGGGTCGCGATGGCGGGCGCGATCGGGGACATGCAGCACCTCGGAGGGTTCTCGGGCCTGAACGCGGCCCTGTTCGGGGAGGCAGAGGCGCGCAAGTTCCTCACGCGGGAGCGCGGCCTCGCCCTCCCAACCGCCCCGCTCGAGGAGGCCCTGGCCCGCTCCGTGACGCCGTACTTCGTGGGGATCTCAGGGCGCATCGAGGGTGCCCGGAAGCTCCTCGCGGACCTCAAGATCGAGCCGCAGAGCCCCCTGAACGAGCTCGCCCCGGACGAGCGGCGGCGCCTCACCTCCGTGCTCGCGGCGACGCTCCTGAAGCAGGGGGCCCACGCGGAGGCGGTCGAGGCGCTCGTGAAGGAGAGGTTCTGGGCGGTCCCGGACGGGGTGTACGCGGACGAGCTGAGCGCGTACGTGGACGGGTGCGCCCGCCTCGGCCACGAGGGCCTGGGGCTCGCCCTGTGCCTCGGGGACAAGGAGGCGTTCTCCCGCGCGGAGGAGATCCGGACGCGGTTCGACGACCGGCTCTTCGCCTACCTCCACAAGCTCGAGGCAGAGGGGCCATTCACCAAGAAGCACATCCAGTTCTTCTACACGGACGAGGCGACCCTCGCGGGCTCCGTGGCCCAGATCGGGATGAACTACTTCCTGGACCCCTCGAAGCCGACCTTGGGTCTGAGCGTGATGACGAAGAGCACGAAGGTCTCCGCGCGGGCGACGAAGCCCCTCGTCGCGGCGGGCCTCGACCTGGCCGTGGCCCTGCGGACCGTGGCCTCGGAGCTGGGCGGGGACGGCGGCGGGCACAACATCGCGAGCGGGGCGACGATCCCGAAGGGCAAGGAGGAGAAGTTCCTCGCGAGGGTCGACGAGATCGTCGGCGAGCAGCTCGCCCCGAAGGCGGGCTGACCCTCAGGCGGGGCGGCCCCGGAGCTCGTCGAGCGCGGTCGCGAGGAGCCCTGCCAAGTGGTCCTCGCACTCCTTATCGGTCACCGGCTCCGGCAGGTCCCGGTACGTCCCGGTAAGACCCTCCAGCGAGGCGATCTTCCGGCCGTCCGCGAACACCTTCGCCTCCCCCCGCAGCGGGTCCCGCGGACCGAGGAGGCCGTGACGCGCCAGGTTCCCCAGGGAGAATGCGATGTCGAGCGCGCCGAACACCTCGTCCCACCCGTCGCCCGCCACGGCCATCGCGTTCCGCACCCACTCCGCGAAGAACCCGCGGCTCCGGTCCCCCACGACGAGCGGGATCGCGAGATCGTCCGCATAGATGTCCTCCGCGTGGCCGATCGCCGCGCGGGCGAGGCGGGGGAACCCGCGCGCGAAGGCCCGGGGCACCTCCACGCGAGCGACCGCCCGGTCGTGGACGAGCTTGTTGTGGGACGGGTGGCGGGCCTCCGTCCGCACGATGTGGCCCATCTCATGCGCGATCAGGCCGTCCAGCATCGTGCTCTCCGCGGCCTGGAGGGAGACGTGCATGAGGTGGCCCTCGCCGAGGCGGGACTGCGTCGCCCCCATGATCGGCATCCGCTCGACGACGACGCCCACGGGCCACCGGGGCGCGTGGCCCGCCCCTGCGAACGAGGCCTCCACCGCACGGAACGCGGCCCGCACCCGGGCGAGGTCCGCGCGGCCGGTGGCGTCGCGGAACTCCCGGACCGCGGGACCCCCTCCGTCCCTCAGTACCCGTCGAGCAGCTTCGAGACCTCGCGGGTCTCCAGGTCCATCTTCACTGCGGGGGACTCGACGACCTCGATGTTCCGCTCGAGGAGCGCGAGCTCCTTCTCCTCCAACGCGTCCGGGGACACGGGGAGGATCACGATCGCCTTGCGCTGCATCACGAACTCGTTCACGTGCTCCACGAACATCAGGGTCTGGAGGAACCCGTTGTTGATCGACAGGTACTCGATGCCGTCCAGGAGGATTGCCGCCACGCCCTGGTTCTCCTCCACGAAGCCCGAGATCAGCTTCGCGAGGGACCCGACCGCGGTCGGGTTGTGGTAGTCCTCCCCGGGCGTGTGGCTGAGCCAGATGATCCGGCCCTCCGGGAGGCTCCGCTCCCGCCGGACCCGCTCCGGGTACTGGCGGGTGATGACCATCCCGGGCGTGCCCGCGCGGGTGAGCATCGTGAACAGCCGGTAGCTCAGGTCCGGCTTCTTCTCCTTGATCAGGTAGCACGCCCCGGGTGCGAGCGGTACCGCGCTCTCGACTCCGGCCACGTGCTCAATCGCCGCCCCCATAAAGCCCCTCGACCGTACCCGGGTTCCCATCCCAGGACCCTTAATCGGACCTCCGCCGCTTTAACGTTACTTCGATATTATCAGAAAGCGTCTTCGCGGGGATTCCCGGCAGGGAGATCATCGTCGTCTTCCCGACGACCCCCTCGCCGCTCCGCTCCGCGTCGATGAGGCCCATCGCGTCGAGGTCCTGGAGGTACTTCCAGAACTGCGTGTGGGCCCTCCGCTTCTCCCGGAACTCCTCGCACGCGAGCGCGTACGCGCCCTCCGCCTCCCCCGTCGTGATCTGCGTCTTCCTCCGGATCTTCCGGGCGATCCCCAGGAGGACGAGCCTCTGGGGCGTCTCGAGCTCCCGCAACCGCTCCGCGAGGTCGCTCTGGGTCACGCCCGCCTTCGCCATCCGGACGTGCTCCGGTAACACCTCGGCCGCGAACTCCGTGTCCGCCGCGCCCCCCGCGCCCTCGAGGAGGTCGATTGCGTACCGCGCGTCGCCGTACTCCGAGGCCGTGTTGGCGATCATCCCGAGCACGGCATCGTCGACGGTCCCGGGGTGGAACGCGAGCCCGACGCGGATCTTCAGGATGTCCTGGAGCTCGTCGCGGGAGTACTTCGGGAACTCGACCGCGTTCGTCCGGCGGAACGTGCTCAGCGCGGCCGCGTCGAGGCGGTCGAGGGCGTCCTTCCGCTGGGAGATCAGGATCATCGAGACGTTCCCGCGCCCCGCCTCCTCCCCGAACCGGGAGAACGTGTACACGACCTCGGACCCGCTCTTCTTCAGGAGGACGTCGACCTCGTCCAGGATCACGACGAGGTGGACCTGCTTCTTCTCCAGGTGCTTCCGGAGGCTGTCGAGCTTCTCGGGGATCGAGAACCCGCGGTCGGGGAACCGCTCGTCGAAGTGCTTCAGGATATGGAGGAGGACCGCGTCGTCCCCCATCTTCTGGCGGCAGTTCACGTGGACGTGGTCGAGCCCGCGGCCGTGCTCGTTCGCGTACCGCCGGAAGTCCTCGCAGAACCGCTTCGCGGTGTGGGTCTTGCCCGTGCCGACGGAGCCGAACAGGAACGCGTTCGCGGGAATCCCGGAGTCGCCGACGGGGCGGAAGATCGAGAAGAGCCGCTGGACCTGCGCCTCCCGGTGCAGGAGCTTCTCCGGCACGTAATCGAAGGAGACCTTGGCCCGGTCCTTGAACACGGACGGGCCGGTGCGGAAGCTCATCCCGCGTTGATACGAGGTGGCGCGAATAAAGCTTTGGCGGGGGCCGCCATGGCGGGCCCATGGCGGGGGCGGAGACGTACTACTGCTACGCCTGCCTCCACCGCCACGACCGGGCCTCCGCGGTCGGGCGGGACCACGCCCGGTTCGACATCGACGCGGACGCCTCGACATCCGCGGTCCAGTCCCGCATCCGCGAGTTCTACCTCCAGACGAAGGGCGTGCAGGCGGCCCTGGCGATCCTCGGGTTCGAAGGCGTCCGAATCCACCCGCCGCGCTTCGGCCGCGGATGGCCCGCCAGAGCGAAGATCGAGTCCCGCTTCCGGGCCCTCGCGAAGCGGTACCACCCGGACGCGGGCGGGGACCCGGACGAGTTCCGGCGGGTCCAGTGGGCGGTCGAGGTCCTCCGGAGGTACCGGCCCCCGGACGAGTACCGGGCGGACGGATGAGGCGGGGGCTCCGATTTTGATGCCGGGGCCGATATTCTTATGACACCCCGCCCGCATGGACAGACCCTCACCTCCCAGGGGGAGCTTGCCCTCGGATGGCCCTCGACCTCAAGGCCCAGCTGTCCTCGATGACCGTCGAGCAGCTGCGCGAGCTCGCCGCCTCGAACCGGATCGACGCGGAGGCCCTGCCGTCGAAGGAGGCCCTCGTCGCCGCCCTCGCGGAGAGGGGGGTCGCCCCGCGGCCGCCGACCTTGGAGGCCCTCCTCGTGGAGATGAAGCTGAAGGACCTGCGGTCCCTCGCGGCCCGCCACGACGTGGACGTCACGAAGCTGCGGAAGAAGAAGGAAATCGCCGCGAGCCTCGTGATGAGCCTCGCGGCCCAGGCGATCTACGACGAGGTGCGGCCCCAGCTCGAGGCGGTCGTCGCCGCGCCCGCCCCGCCGAGGCCCTCGCTCCCGCCCCTCGACGACCCGGACGCGGACGTGCTCCTGTACGCGAGCAAGAACGCGGAGGTCGACCTCGGGCGGTCGGAGGACCTCCTCGACCAGGCGCGGATGCGGTTCGAGGAGCGGAACTTTGACCGCGCGATCGCGGCCGCGGACGAGGCCGCCGCGCTCACCCGGGCGAACGCCGAGACGATGCAGCGGTCCGCGTGGGCGTACGCGGTCCTGTCGTGCCAGCGGCTGATCGAGGACTGCGGGAAGGCGGGGCGGGAGGTGGACGAGGCCGCCGCGCTGCTGCTCGACGTGAAGAAGGCGATCCGGACGAACGTCCTCGTCTCCCAGCCCGAGCTCCTCGCGAAGCTCGAGGAGGTCTCCCGGAACCTGTACAGCCAGGAAATCCAGCGGGCCCGCCAGGAGATCTACCGCGTCCAGGAGGCGATCGGCCACGTCGCGAACACGGGTGCGAACGTCGTCCTCCCGGACGAGGCCCTGAACCGCGCGCGGGACGCCCTGCGGCGGAACGACCACCTCCTCGCGATCCAGCTCGCGGTGGAGGCGGAGCGGATCTCGAACGAGACCCTCCAGTCCCGCATCCGGGAGATCGAGGGCTCGATCCCCCTCACCGCCGCGATGATCGGCGAGGCCCGCAACGTGGGCGCGGACGTCTCCGAGGCGGAGAAGTGGCTCGAGAAGGCGAGGCTCGCGGCGAAGGAGAAGGAGTACGTCCTCGCGGCCGAACTCGTGAAGCGCTCGGAGCGGGCGGCGATGCAGAGCCAGCATCACCAGATCGAGAAGGCGATGGAGTTGCGGCGAAGGCAGGTCGAGAAGGCCCAGCAGCTGATCGAGGCGGTCGAGCCGCTGATCGACGAGGCGGACGGCTTCGGCATCGACGTCCTCGAGGCGCGCACACTCCTGAGACAGGCCCGGGACGTCCTTTCGAAGGGCGACTACGTGAACGGGACCGTGTACGCGCGGAACGCGGCGGAGGTCGCCCGGCGGCTCGAGCCGAAGCTCGTCGAGGAGCGGGGCCGGCGGGGGATCCTCAAGCCGGAGAAGGGCGTGTGCGGGGTCTGCAGCTCGACCCGCCTCCAGTTCTTCGACGACGGCTCCGGGCGGTGCATCGAGTGCGGGCACACGTTCCGGTGGCGGGTGCCGACGAGCCTGTGGGAGCGGTTCGTCACCGCCCTCCGGGACTAGGCTCCAAGGCGCGGAAGAAGCCCTTCAGCACGTCCCTCCGCGTCACGATCCCGACGAGGCGTCCCTTCTCGAGGACCGGCACGCGATGGATCCGCTGGTTCACCATGAGCTGGATCGCCCTCTCGATCTCGTCGTCCGGAGACACGGAGGCGACGTTCCGCGTCATGATCCGCTCGATCGGCCAGTTCCCGATCTCCGCGAACGCGGACGCGTCCTCCCGGCTCTGCACGATCTCCACGAACGAGATCCCGAAGCTGATCTCCGGGGGCATCAGCATCTTCAGCTCCTTGTGCTGGGTCTTCAGGGCCTCGAGGATGCTCGCCTCCGTGAGCATCCCGACGACCCGGCCGGAGGCGTCGACGACCGGGCAGCCGCCCACCTTCGACTCGGACAGGGCGAGCGCGGCGGTGGCGACGCTCGTGCTGGGCGGGAGGGTGAACGGGTTCGGGGACATCACGTCCCGGACCTTCATCGATCGCAGCATGGCGGTCCCCGGGCTTGAGGGTTCCCCCGCTCCGGGGGGTTGGGTTCCCCGCGCGATACGGGGGGCGGCAGCTTCAAATCGTCCCGGCCGTTCCGCGCCACGGCCATGGTCCGAGGCGCCGCCGACCACTTCTTCCTCCGGGGGATGGACTACGAGGGGTACTACCCCATCGTCCTCGGCGTGTTCCAGAACAACGACTTCCTCGTCGCGGACACGGACCGGGTCGAGGACCGCGCCATCGTGAAGGGCATCCCGCGGTCCGGCTCCGGCCTCGCGATGGAGATCGAGATCCGCCGCCGGCCGAAGGGCGTCGACGTCCACGTCCTCGTGGTCCCGCTCGAGGAGCTCCCGCGGGAGACCGGCCGGTTCCTGAGCCGCCAGGGGGTCTTCGTCTCCATCTCGACGGACCCGGCGTGCCGGGCCAAGCTCGGGGAGGTCGTCCCGAGCCTGAAGCGCGAGTTCGAGACCCGCCCCACGGACCCGCGGTTCGCCCGTACGCCGCTCCACATCCCCGAGTGGGTGTTCTTCAACCTCCGCGGCGGTTCGGTGACGTGGCTCATCGGCATCCTCCTCGGGATCCTCGGCGGGGCGTACTTCCTGCTCTGGTCCCCGAACGTCCTGTACCGGGACAACGACGTCCTGAACCAGGGCCTCCTCTTCCTCATCGTCCCGTGGTTCGCGGGGATCTGGGCCCGCACCGTGGTGCGCGGGTACGTGGCGGGCTTCCTCGCCGTCGCCCTCCCCGCGGTCCTCTACGTCGTGTCCGCGGCGGGACTCGGGCTCCCGGGGCTCGCCCGCCCTCCCGGCGTGTACCTCCTCGACGGGTTCCTCAGCCACTTCTCCGGCGCCGCGGGGCTGCTCGTCCCCGCCGTCGTCGGCCTCCTCACGGGTGTCTCGGGGGCGATCGCGGGCGCGGTCGGGGGCCGCATCTTCCCGGTCGAGATGAAACGGCCCGCCCTCACTCCGTAGCCGCCGCGGAACCTATTTGAGCCGACGTCCTCTCCCGCGCCCCGTGCGGAAGGCCGACCTCCTGAAGCGCCCCGTGCGGGACATCGAGATGCCCCGGGCGCGGGGCGTCGCGGGCCTCGTGGCCCAGATGGACGCGGCGGGCGGGTTCACCGCGAAGAAGGTCGCGGTCGGGGTCGACATCCTCCGCGCGATGTTCCGCGACCCGGGGTGCGCGACGTTCCTGTCGTTCCCCGCCGCCCTCGTCGCGACCGGCGTGCGGGGTGTCCTGCGGGCCCTCGTTCAACGCAAGCTCGTGGATGTCGTAATCACGACGTGCGGGACCGCGGACCACGACCTCGCCCGCACGTGGCGGGACTACTACCACGGCGAATTCGAGATGGACGACGTCGCCCTGCACCGCCTCGGCGTGAACCGCCTCGGCAACGTCCTCGTCCCGAACGAGTCGTACGGGATTATCCTCGAGAAGAAGCTCCAACCCTGGCTCCGAGAGATGTACCGAACCCAGAAGGCGTGGTCCACGAAGGAGCTTCTCTGGGAGTTCGGACGGAGGGCGGGGGACCGCGGCTCGATCCTGTACTGGTGCTGGAAGAACCGGATTCCAATCGTCGTGCCCGCGATCACGGACGGCGCGGTCGGGTACCAGCTCTGGTCCTTCTGGCAGGACCACAAGGACTTCCGGATCGAGGAGTTCCGGGACGAGACGGACCTCTCCGACATCGTCTTCACCGCGAAGCGGTCGGGCGCGCTGATGATCGGGGGCGGGGTCTCGAAGCACCACACGATCTGGTGGAACCAGTTCCGGGGCGGGCTCGACTACGCGGTGTACATCACGACCGCGCCGGAGTGGGACGGGAGTTTGAGCGGGGCCAAGGTGCGGGAGGGGATCTCCTGGGGCAAGGTGAAGGAGACCGCCCGCCAGATCACAATCGAGGGGGACGCGTCCGCGCTCCTGCCGCTGATGGTCGCGGCGGCCCTCGAGCGCCCGCGCTGATCGGAAACGCGAACGAGAAACGCGCCGCCTCACTTCGTCAGGTAGTAGCCCGCCGCCTTCTCGCGGGCCCGGCGCTTCGCGTAGCCCTTGGACTCGAGCTCCTGGAGGGCGGACAGCACCATGCCCTTCGGCAGCTTCGCCATCTTCGTGATCGAGTCCGCGTCCCGCATCTTGTCCTCGGACGTCATGCCGGCGGACTTCATCACGTCGTAGACCTTCGACGCGCGGTCCGAAGTGTCCTCGGGCATCACAGACCCCTTCCTTAGGGCGGGCGGTAGCCCCGTGGGATTAATAAGGTTTCTCCGGTTCGTTTCCTCCCGTGCCCGGCGCCTGCAAGGATGTGCTCGCGGACCTGATCGCGAAGTTCGGGCGGCCTCCCATCATCCCCAGAATCCTCCCCGTCCTCGAGGGCAAGATCAAGGAGTCGTGGCGGGTCGCGGCCTGGGTCGCGGGCGGACTCGTCTTCGACGCCGCGGGTCGGGTCGCTCTCGTGCGGCACCACGCGGACTCGGGCTGGGAGGACGTCTGGGTCCCGCCGGGCGGGGTCCTCGAGGAGGGCGAGACCGCCGACGACGGGTTCTGCCGGGAGGTGCGGGAAGAGACCGGACTCGAGGTGGCGGACCTCCACGTCACGCGGATCTTCAACAACGCGTACGAGGAGCCGGGTGGGAAGCGGTATCCGTTCTACTTCGTGCAGTTCGTTAGCCGCGCGACGGCGACCGACTTCCACCCGGACGACGCCGAGGTGCGGGAGGCCCGATGGTTCGACGCACTCCCCAACGACATGGCCTTCCGGGAAGATTACGTCGAGGACCATCGCACGTGGCGCCAACGCCTGCGCTCCGGGCAGTCGCGGGGTTGACGCGAAACACCAAGTCCTCACCGCGGGAAGAAAACATTCATCCCTCACGGGCCCCCATGGGGCACCCGGAGGGGCAATGCACCCACTTCTGCTCCTGACCGCTGCAACGCTTCTCGTCCCTTCGGCGACTCCTGTTGGGCCGCTCTCTACGCCGACGAACCCAGGAATCGCCGCCGCGGAGGGTTTCGACTTCCTGTACGGTTGCCACCCTGATGGCCCTGGTTCCTGGAGTTGTCTATCATCCATCATCGTCTGGAATCCGAACATCGTCTTCTTCCGATGGGACTTCGACGGCCGCGGAACGTGGGACACTCCTTTTGGCGTGGATACGGCAATCTACTACCGCTACACGGCGGAGGGAGTGTGGCGAATCTGCGCCCAGGCATGGGACGGGATAACCGTGGTCGACGGACAACCTGCCGGGCCCATCATCTGCAAAGGACTGGTGACTGGGGGCGCCCTCAGTTTCCAGCCAGGGACGTGGGACCGATCCTCGACCGGGGCCGTTTTCGCATCCTGGGACCCGCCCGCAGGGTTTCTTTTTCCCACCGACGGGCCCCGATTCGTGGCAGTTTACACGGTCCCTCCAGGCCCAATTAACGTTTCCGCGGTTCCGGTGTTCAGGAGCCTTCGAACCGGCATCAGCGTTTTCCACGTGGACCGCGCAGAAATCGTTGCTGCGTACGGACCCGGACAACACGTCGTCTACATGCTTGGCGAGTGGGGAGGGGGACGGTTCTTCACACTCCCAGCAACAATCACCATCCTCTAGCTCGTGAGGCGAGGCCCACCAACCCCTAGGTGAGCCCGGCAGGTTGCCCGTCAATGCTTCCGGCTCGGGCCCGGATGGGCCCTGCCATCGTCTGCACGGGTCTCTCGAAGTCCTTCGGCAAGGTCGAGACTCTTCGCGACCTCACCCTCACCGTTTCCCCGCGGCGTGACGCGAAACACCAAGTTCTCACCGCGGGAAGGAAAGATTCATCCGAACCGAGTCACCATGGAGCGCTCGGAGGGGGCATGCACCCGCTTCTCCTTCTTGTCGTTGCGGCCGTTCTGATTCCATCGACAGCGCCCCCGGGTTCGCTTGCGGGGGAGCCCCTCGCGGTGGATGGTGCGTGTTCTCCCAGCGACCCGGGATCCTGGACATGCAGCTTCACGGCCAGCGTTTTCGATTCGACCCTCGTCCTTTTCCGATGGGATTTCGAGGGCGACGGGCAGTGGGACACTCCATGGACAATCGGGACATCGCCGATCTACACATTCTACGACGGAGGCGTCTTCCGAGTCACCCTCCTCGGATGGGATGGATTCTCAACAGCGAACGGGGAGCCAATCGGACCTCGGGCGCACAAGAACCTCGTACTAGGCGGGGAGTTGATGTTCACCCCTTCCAAGTGGAATCGAACAGCGACCGGCCCGCTCTATGCGACTTGGGAGCTACCGAGTGGGTTTTCGCCGTCTGCCCCGCGACCGCGAAACGCGACCTTCTACGGCGTCCCCGCAATGCCATTACCGAGGCCGCGAAACCTCGCGTCCGAACCCGTCGTGCAAGGATTCAGACTTGACCGCGCGGCGGTTACTCGTCTTTTCGGTTCGGGTGACTACAGCGTCTATCTGCGGGGATATTGGGGGTCGTACGAGTTCGTAACGTCCCTCGCGAACATCACGATTCTGTAATCGTTCGACACTCCATGGCCGGCAAGCCTTAAGTGAACCCTGAGGGTTCGCCGGTCAATGCCCGCCGGCCCCGCGGCCAAGGGCTCCGCCATCGCGTGCAGGGGCCTCTCGAAGTCCTTCGGCAAGATCGAAGCGCTCCACGACCTCACCCTCACCGTCCCGAGCGGCGTGACATTCGGGCTCCTCGGCCCAAATGGCGCGGGCAAGACTACCTCCCTCCGCCTCTGGCTCGGCCTCACCGCCCCTACGGCGGGCAAGGCCAAGGTCCTCGGTGAGTCCATCCCGCCGCGGGCCGTCCTGCCGCGCATCGGCTACATGCCGCAGGACCTCGCGATCTACCTCGACCTCACGGTGGAAGAGAACCTCGCGTGCTTCGGTCGCCTCGTCGGGATGGACGAAAACGCAATCGACCGCCGCACCGCAGAGGTCCTGAAGCTCGTGGACATCGCGGAGCGGCGGGAGGACATGGCCTCCACCCTGTCCGGCGGGATGCGCCGCCGCACCTCCCTCGCAGCCGCCCTGCTCCACGACCCGGACCTTCTCCTGCTCGACGAGCCGACTGTGGGCGTCGACCCGGAGCTGCGCGCGGCGTTCTGGACCTTCTTCCGCGAGCTCACGGGCCGCGGGAAGACTGTGGTCATCACGACGCACTACATGGAGGAGGCTGCAAAGTGCGACCTCGTCGGCCTGCTGCATCAGGGCCGGCTCCTCGCGCGGGACACGCCCGTCGCGGTCAAGGAGAAGACGGGGGCGCCGAACCTCGACGACGCGTTCCTCACCCTCGTCCGCGGGCGGCGGGAGGCTTCGACATGAGCGGGTCGGGCCGCAGGATCCTCGCGATCGCCCGCAAGTCGATGGGCCAGTTCCGCCACGACCGGCGGACCCTGGGGTTCGTCGTCGGGATGCCCCTTCTGATGGTCCTCGTCTTCGGGTATACGTTCGGCGGGGAGGTCCACAATGTCCGGACCCTCGTCGTGAACAACGACACGGGGCCACTTGCGTCGTACCTCCTTGAGAACATCACCGGGGACACTCTCGACCTTGTCTCGGTCACGGACGTGGACGCCGCCCGGGCGGATATTGTGGCAGGCCATGCATGGGCGTTGCTTGCGTTCCCCGCGAACTTCACCTCGAGACTGGCCGGCCGGAACTCGACCTTCATCGACGTGTCCCTTGACGGGTCGTCCCCACCAATCGTTTCCGCGGTCTTGGGCAAGCTCCGCGCGGCCATGGAGAAGAGCTTTGCGGCCGGCGGAAGAACCACCCTCTCCCTGAACCTCGACTACGTGTACGGCTCCCCAGACACGCGGTTCATCGACTCGTTCGCCCCCGGCGTCGTGGCCCTCGCGGTCCTCATGGTCACGACGGTGTTCTCTGTCATCGTGCTGGTGCGGGAGAAGAGCGGAGGCACGCTCGAGCGGCTCTTCGCGACCCCGCTCCGGCCCGTGGAGCTCGTCGTCGGCCATGCGTTCGCGCTCGCTCTCCTCGCGCTCCTCCAGAGCACCGTCGTCCTTGCCGCTGCGCTCCTGCTCTTCCAAATCCAGGTCGTCGGGAATCTCGGCCTCGCGTTCGGGCTCCTGCTCCTGTTCGCGATCGGGAACCAGGGCCTCGGCATGATGCTCTCCGCAGTCGCGCGGAACGAGCTCCAGGCGGTCCAGACGATCCCGCTGATCCTGTTCCCGTCGATCCTCCTCACGGGCGTGTTCTTCCCGCTCGAAGCCATTCCCGGCGGACTGCGGGTCTTCTCGTACCTCGTGCCCCTCACGTACGCGAGCGACGGCCTCCGAAGCATCATGCTGCGGGGCTGGGGCGTCGGCGAAATCTGGGTCGACCTCGTCGTCCTATTGATCTACTCGGCCCTCGCTCTCCTCGGCGCGGCCGTGTTCGTCCGGCGGCAGGCGTGACCGGGGCGGGCCGCGGTACATACTCTCACGACACTCCGCACCGAGAAGGATAGGAGGGGCCCTCCCGTGCGGGTCCGGGAACATGGAGATGCCCGCGAAGAAAATCGACCTGCGGAAGGAGCTCGGTCCGTTCTACAAGCCGCCCTCGAAGGAGCCCGTCGTCGTCGACGTGCCGCCGATGAACTTCCTGATGATCGACGGCGCGGGAGGGCCGACGGAGGGGACGGAGTTCCAGGACGCCATCCAGGTCCTCTACGGCATGGCGTACACGCTCAAGTTCTCGCTCAAGAAGCAGGGCATCGCGGAGTACCCCGTGATGCCGCTCGAGGCGCTGTGGGGGACGGAGGGCGGGGCGTTCGACCTCGAGGACCGGGCCAACTGGAGATGGACCGCGATGATCGTGCTGCCGGACGTCGTGACCCGCGCGCACGTCGAGAAGGCCCGCGCGCAGCTCAAGGAGAAGCGGGACCCGAAGGCGCTCCCCAAGCTCCGCATCGAGCGGTTCGACGAGGGGCGGGCCGCGCAGATCATGCATATCGGGCCGTACGCGGAGGAGCGGCCGACGATCCAGAGGCTCCACGACTTCATCCGCGCGAAGGGCGGGAAGCCCGTGGGGAGGCACCACGAGATCTACCTCGGCGACCCCCGGAAGGCGGACCCGAGCAAACAGAAGACCGTCCTCCGGCAGCCGTTCCGGGAGTGATTCTTGAGGGGGGGACCGGCGTCCGCTCGCCGCCCCGCTTAAAAGCGGCATTCCAGAACTTGACTAAGGTTTAAGTAAGAGTTCCGCCATTTGTCTGACAAAGTTGGCGAAGTTGTCGGACAACACGGGAGAACCGCCATGGCCTCGGAATCGGAGCGCGTGACGATCCGGATCCCCCCGGACAAGATCCAGCACCTGCACCAGCTCGTGAAGCAGGGAGAGTACGACACGATCTCGGACGCGATCCGGGCCGCGATCGACCGGTTCATCGACCAGCAGTTCGCCCCCGACTACATCCGGAAGCTGACGATCGAGCTGCCCAAGGGGAACGTCGTGGAGCTCCAGCACCTCGTGAAGGCGGGCGACTCCGTGAGCGTGGAGGACGCGATCCGGAACGCGGTGCGGGAGTACGTCCGGCGGCGGGTCACGCGGGCGATCGAGAAGGCCGAGCGCTAGGGAGCCTCGGCGGCCCGCCTCCCTCGGGGCGGGATGCACGCGACGACGCGGGCGCGCCGTCGCAGGAAGGGATGGGAACGGCGAACGCCACGGGATGGGAAGCGAGCGTCTACTGCCCGAAGCCGAAGATTCTCGTCGTGGGCTGCGGCGGGGCGGGCGGGAACTCGGTCCACCGCCTCCACCGCCTCGGCGTGGCGGGCGCCCGCACGGCCGTCGTGAACACGGACCGCGCCCACCTGGACATGATCGAGGCGGACAAGAAGCTCCTGATCGGACAGAGCGTGACGCGCGGCATGGGCGCGGGCGGGCGGCCCGAGGTCGGCGAGCGGTGCGCGGACCTCGCCGACGAGGAGCTCCGGAACCTCGTGATGGGCCAGGACCTCGTGTTCCTCACCGTGGGCCTCGGGGGCGGCACGGGGACGGGCGTCGCGCCCCACGTCGCGGAGCTCGCCGCGGCGGGCGGGGCCGTCGTCATCGGGGTCGCGACGACGCCCTTCAAGGCGGAGCGGGGCCGGCTACGGAACGCGCAGATCGGCATCCAGCGGCTCCGGCCGAACTGCGACTCCCTCATCGTGCTCGACAACAACAGGCTCCTCGACATCGCCCCGAACCTGCCCGTGGAGCGGGCGTTCGCGGTGATGGACATCCTGATTTCCGAGGTGATCAAGGGGGTCACGGAGGCGATCAACCTCCCGTCCCTGATCAACTTGGACTTCAACGACGTGCGCACCGTGCTCTCCGAGGGCGGCACGTCGACGATCCTGTACGGGGAGAACTCGATTGACAATCCAGAGGGGGTCGTGGACGACACGCTATCGAACCCGCTCCTCGACGTGGACACGAAGGGAGCCCGCGCGGCGCTGATCCACATCTCCTCTGGACCCTCCCTCTCCCTCCGCACCGCTTTCCGCGTGATCGACGGGATCACCGCGAACATGCGGAGCGACGCGAACGTGATCTTCGGCGTGCGGGTGGACCCGCGGCACCAGGACATCATCCGGGTGATCGCGATCCTCACAGGCCTGAAGGCGCCGGGCCTCGACGTGCCCGTGGAAGCCGCCGCGTGGGAGCCATCCGACCCGGGCCCTCACGCAATCCCAATCAACCCCTCCTCATTTTTATCGCGAGGGGTCGCCAGATAACCTCCTCCCCCCTTTCTTTCCCCACGCGTCAGCGGGAGCCTTCGACGCCTAGCGCCAGAACTCCCGAGGTGACCGGGATGAACGGGGATGCCGTCCTCCCGCCTACTTGAGGACGATTGTGGCGGGCGTGCCGAGGCCCTGCGGCGGGAACCCCTTCCGCCACCGCACCCGCACCGCGCGGCCCCGCCCGTGGCGGGCAATGACCCGACCCGCGATGCGGAGCCCGCCCTCCTGGGTCCACAAGGCCTTCGCGCCCACGAGTTTCGCGGGATCCGGTCCCTCTCCGATCTCGACAATCGTCTCGTAGGTGTGCTGCACCTGCTTCCCGCGGCGGAAGGAGGTGACGATGCCGCGGATCTCGTTCTTCGCCATGGCGCTCCGCGCGAAGCGAACATCCGATATAGCCGTTGCGGGTCCCCGCTCAGCCGCGGAACGTCGGCCGCTTGCTCAGATGGTTCGGGGGGGGCAGGGGCCGGAACGGCCGGCCCGCGGTCTCCCGCGCGATCATCTCGCGCAACTCGGCGGGCGTCATGGACCGCTGCTCCTTCGTCGCCCGCATCCGCACGTTCAGCGCCCCGCTCTCCGCTTCGTTCTTCCCCACGACCGCGATGTACGGGATCCACTCCTTCTCCGCCCGGCGGATCGACTTGTTCAGGGTGTCCCCCATGTCGTCGAGGTCCGCCCGCACGTCGGGGAACGTGCCGAGGAGCTTCTCGCAGTGCGGGAGCACGTCCTTCGACACCGGGATCAGCCGGACCTGGACCGGGCTGAGCCACACGGGGAGCATCGGCGGGCGGCCCGCCTCCCGGTCGAACGCGGCCTTCTCGAGGAGCGCGTACATCACCCGCTCGATCGCCCCGCTCGGGCTCAGGTGGAGGATGAGCGGGTGCTGCTCCTTCCCCTCCGCGTCCGTGTACGCGATCCCGAACCGCTTCGCGTTCTCCGTGTCGATCTGGTCCGTCGTGAGGGCCGCGGCCTTCAGGTTCACGTCCACGAAGTTCCACTCGTACTTGAACGCGTAGTAGAAGAACTGGTGGGACCACCGCTCCATCAGGACGGGCTTCCCCCAGCGCTTCGCGTACGCGACGCAGAAGTCCTTGTTCGCCTCGAAGAACTCCTCCGTGACCCGCATACCGACCTCGAAGTCCTCCGGCATCCGGAACCCCGTGTCCTCGAGGAACTTCCACGCGAGCTCGAACCGGACCATCAGGTGTTCCTTCGCCTGCCCCAAGTCTGCGCACAGGGCGTGGCAGTCCGGCATCGTGAACGCCCGCAATCGCCGGAGGCCCGACAGCTCCCCGCGCTGCTCCGCGCGGAACGAGTACCGCGTGAGCTCGTACAGCGGGAGGGGGAGCTGCTTGTACGAGATCACCATGTCGTGCGCGATCAGGAACTGGCCGAAGCACGCGCTGAACCGGAGGAACGCCTTCTTGTTCGGCGTCTGCACGATGTACTGCCGCGCGGGGAACCGGTTCAGGTACGACTGGAGGGCGGGGTGCTCGAAGTCGTACATGATCGGGGACTCGACCTCCATCGCCCCGTACTCGGTCACCCGCCGCGTGACGAACTCCTCGAGGAGTCCCTTGACGAGCCGGCCCTTCGGGTAGAACCGCAGGTTCCCGGGGTCGCTCCCCGGCTCGTAGTCCACGAGCTCGAGCTCCCGCATGAGGCGGGCGTGGGGCGGCTCCTCCTTCGCCTCCCGGGACTTCGCCATCTCGTAGCCCGCGAACTTCCGGAGGTTCTCGCGGCCCGCGAAGTCGTAGCCGGCGACCTTCCCGCCCTCGAGGCGGAGCGGGTGGAGACCGCCGTCCGGCTCGAGGATGAACCAGGTCGACACGAGCTTCTGCTCCGCCTTCACCGCCTCGGAGACCTCCTCACTCTCCCCGCCCGCCGCGGCGGGGTGGATCTCCCGGGAGAGCTCGGAGAGCGGGTGGCCCTTCACGCTCACCTTGAACGACTTGTAGTACCCGAAGGGCGAGGCGAGGACGTCGAAGCCCGCGTCCCGGAGCCCCTCCGCGAGGAGGTCGAAGATCCGCTTCGCGGGGCCCGAGGCCGCGAGGGACGAGCTCAGGTGGGCGTACGGGTAGATCGCGACCCGCGAGGCCTTCACCTGGCCGGCGACCTCTTGGATGTTCTTCCGGGCCTCCCGCGCGACGCCCTCGGGGTCCGCCTCGTCCTCCTTCTCCGCGCTGATGAAGCAGACGAGGGCGTCCTCGATCCGGCCCTTCCCTTCGCCGGCGGGGAGGTCCTCGACGGACGGGAGGGCCTTCTCCCTCACCTCGTACTCGAGGTAGTCGCAGTGCAGGAACAGGACGCGCACGGTGGTCTTCCGGAACATCGCCCGCCATAAAAAGCCATCATAGCCATCCTCTAATAGCGCCGGCCGGTTGGCGCGGCCGATGGGTGCGGAGCCGCTCGTGTGGCGCGCGAGGGGCGTCGAGTGGGAGGTCCGCCGGACCCTCGTGATGGGGGTCCTGAACGTGACCCCGGACTCCTTCTCGGACGGCGGCAGGTTCCACGACGAGAGGGAGGCGGTCGGGCGCGGCCTGCAGATCGCGGAGGAAGGGGCGGACCTGCTCGACGTGGGCGGGGAGTCGACGCGTCCTGGCTCGCAGTCCGTCCCCGCGGAGGAGGAGTGGCGGCGGATCGGCGGGGTGATCGAAGCGGTCCACCGCCACTCGGCAATCCCCATCTCCGTGGACACGCGGAAGCCCGAGGTCGCCCGCAGGGCGATCGCGTCGGGGGCGGCGATTGTGAACGACGTCACCGGCCTGCGGGACCCCGCCATGGCGAAGCTCGTCGCGGAGTCGGGCGCCGGGGCGGTGATTATGCACATGCGCGGGGAGCCCGCAACGATGCAGGCGGACCCGCGGTACGCCGACGTCGTCGCGGAGGTGACGGCGTTCCTGGCCCAGCAGCTTGAGTCCGCGGTCGCCGCAGGGGTCCCCCGCGAGGCCATCGTCCTGGACCCGGGCATCGGGTTCGGAAAGACGCCCGCGCATAACGAGGATCTCCTCCGGGGCCTCCCGGGGATCCGGGGCCTCGGGCGTCCCGTCCTGGTCGGGGTGTCGCGGAAGTCCTTCCTGGCGACGGTCCACCCGAAGGGGGACACGCGGAGGCTCGAGGCGTCCCTCGCGGCGGCGGGCTTCGCCATCCTGCAGGGCGCGGACATCGTGCGCGTTCACGATGTCGTGGAGACCGTGCGGTACGTCCGGATGCTCGACGGCCTCCTCGGCCGGGGCTAGGCCCCGCCGCGGAAATCGAGATCGTGCCGTTCCTCCGTGAGCCGCTTCCCCCAAGTCGTGTGCGTCCTCTCCTCGGTCTTGACGAATCCGAAGCGGGCGTAGAGACGGCCGGCCTCCTCCAGCTCGCTCGTCGTCCACAGGAAGACACTCCGGTACCCGCGGTCTCGGCAGAACCGGAGCGCGGCCCGCATGAGCCGGCCCCCCAGGCCGCGCCCCCGGTGGTCGGGGTGGACGAGGAACCATCGGAGCTGCGCGGTCTTCCCGGGGCGTCCGACGATCGCAACGGACCCGACGATCCGTCCACCCGCCTCCGCCAGCCAGAGGCGGTCCCGGTCGGGCCGGAACCTCCGAACGAACTCCGAAAGGCCCGCCGCCACATACGCCTCGAAGGTCCGGTCGTACCCGTGTTCCTCCGCATAGAGGACACCGTGGAGGGCGGTGAGGAAGCCGACGTCCCCCGGCCTCAGGCCGTGCCGAATCCGCCATCGGACGCGTCCGCGGGCCCCTCGAACCGTCGTCACGCCAGCCGCCGGAACCGCGTCGCCCATAATCAACACCGCCTCCGGGCCGGACGCCCCGCGTCCCGCCGTCAAAACCTTTAAAGTCGCGGAGATATTGGTTCGCTAATGGTTTCGCGGTCCCAGATCGCGTCCATCCTCGACGACTACGAGGACCTTACGATCGGGACCGTCTGTTCTCACTCCTCCCTCCAGATCTTCCACGGCGCCCGCCAAGAGGGCTTCAAAACCCTCGGGATCGCGGTCGGGAAGCAGCCGAAGTTCTACGACGCGTTCCCCCTCGCGAGGCCGGACGAGTTCCTCGTCGTAGACTCGTACAAGGAGATCCCGGACCTCGCGGACGACCTCGTCTCGAGGCACGTGGTGACGGTCCCGCACGGCTCGTTCGTCGAGTACGTGGGCGCAGACCGGTTCGCGAAGATGGCGGTGCCCACGTTCGGGAACCGCGAGGTCCTTCGATGGGAGACGGACCGGGAGAAGCAGCGGGACTGGCTCACGTCCGCGGGCGTCGACATGCCGCGGAAGATCGTGAGGCCGGAGGACATCGACCGCCCCGTGTTCGTGAAGTACTACGGCGCGAAGGGCGGGCGGGGCGCGTTCATCGCGAAGAACGCGGAGGAGTTCAGGGCCTCCATCAAGCCCGGCATGAAGTACACGATCCAGGAGTACATCATCGGGACGCGGTACTACCTCCAGTTCTTCTACAGCCCGATCACGGACCAGGGGTACCGGCTCTCGAGGGGCTCCCTCGAGATGCTCGGGATCGACCGGCGGGACGAGGCGAACATCGACGAGATGTACAAGCTCGGGGCCCAGGAGCGCCTGCGGGAACTGGACATCTACCCGACGTTCGTCGTCACGGGGAACATGCCCGTCGTGCTGCGGGAGTCGCTGCTGCCCGCCGCCCTCGAGATGGGGGAGCGGGTCGTGGAGCGGTCCCTCGACCTCTTCGGGGGGATGATCGGGCCGTTCTGCCTCGAGACGATCGTTCAAGACGACCTGAAGTTCCGGGTCTTCGAGATCAGCAGCCGCATCGTGGCGGGCACGAACCTCTTCATCTCTGGGAGCGCGTACTCGGACATGCTCGAGCCCGGGATGTCCACGGGCCGGCGGATCGCGCGGGAGATCCGGCTCGCGCGGAAGGCGGGCCGCCTGATGGACGTGCTGAGCTGAGCGGAACCCCTCGTTGACGGGCCGGCTAACGAAACCGCAACGAAGAAGCGGGCGGGACGGATGGCGTCGCCATGTGGAGTGAAGCCCGGCTCTCGTGGCCGTCCAGGTTGCTCGCGGTGGGAATCCTCCTCGGCTTCGCCATGTTGGCCGCCGGGTTCGCCGCGTACAACCACGCGCACCGACCGGTCCCGCCCGGCGCTCCGTACGACCCGAACCGGTACTACGAGAAGGACCTCCTGGAGAGCTACGCGACCTTGACGGCGGAGTTGGGAGCCATCCTTCTCGTCGCGGCAATGGTCTTCCTCGGACTGATGGCGCGGGAGCTCAACCCCCAGGTCCGGAGGGCGCTCCTCGTCGGAGGAGGTGTGATTCTCATCGGGGTCGCCCTCCTCCTCGTCCAACCCTTCTACGGACCGTGGATTCGCTAGCCTCAAGGGCCGGCAGACTTTCAAGAGCCCCCGGCATATCCGCGCGGACACGACGCCATGCTGACACTCATCCTCGCGGACGCGGAACTCGAACTCGTCCCGCCCGAAATCCAGAAGCACCCCTCGGTCCGGGCGTCCGCGCGGAAGCGCGGGCGGTCCCCGACCTCGATCCTCCTGGACTCGAGCCTGCACCACCCCGCCCTGCGGAAGTTCCTGGAGGGGGAACGCCGCGGCCGGCCGGATATCGTCCATCTCGTCCTCGTCCTCGCGCTCGACTCGATCCTGAACGTCGAGGGCGGGCTCCGCCTCTTCGTCCACACGCGCAACGACGAGGTGATCCAGCTCGCGCCCAAGACGCGGATCCCGAAGAACTACACGCGGTTCGTCGGCCTCATCGAGGACCTGTTCGAGAAGGGCGAGGTCCCCGAGGAGAACCCGCTCCTCCACATGGACCGCGGGGTCACGCTGGAGCAGCTCCTCGCGAAGGTGGGCGGGGAGGCGTGGGCGTTCGCGGAGGGCGGCGAGGCCGTGGACCTCGGTGCGGAATTCGCACGGCACCAAGGCGACCTCGTCGCGGTGATCGGTGCCTTCCCGCACGGGACGTTCCGGTCCCCGGTGCGGAAGCTGTGCACGCGCGTCGTGGCCCTCCACCCGAACGCACTGAAGGCGTGGACCGTGGCGTCGGAGGTCCTCGCCGCGTACCGCCGCGCGAAACCGCCCGCCTGCCCGCAGGCGCCCGCGGGCGGCTGACCCGAGGACCTGTGAGGGGCCGGAGGGAGAGACCCGATTGGTGTTCCACCGGCGGTGGGATGCCCCGGGTAGATACCAGCGAACCTTCACGCGTTGACGCGGCGGTCAACCGAATCGCCACCTTCATTCGCGGGAACAAGCATATCCGCGGACTAACGGAGGGAAATCGATGGGTCGGAGGCCGTTGCCGGGAGCCTCGCTGGCTACAATCGCTGTGTCGGTGCTTGCAGCCCTGTTGCTCGTGGCCTCCGTGACCTTCCCGGCTCCGCGCGAGGACCCCCCAACGGGGCCACCGCTGGTGATCCCGCCCGCGACCCGCCCGAGCGCCCCTCCCGTCGATCCCGCGCCGGAGTGGACCCCGCTCCTCGACCCGGACGACGGGCGCGACTCCTGGCCCGGTTGGGACGCCTTCGTCACCGGACCGGAATACCTCGGCGACCTATCTGTCCCTTATGAGACCGCCCACTTCCGGGACAATATGACCGGGGCCTTTCCGTGGACGGACGAGGCATGGTCCCTTCTCCGCAAGAATGGATTTGTCGTCTTCGACGGTCCCGAGCAGGAGGACATCGAGAAGGTCTACCTCTACTACTGGCACCAGGACCTGCCCGTGTTCATCACGACGGACACGATCCTGCACGTCCATCACCTGCTCTTCGACCAGATGGTGCAGGACCTGGAGGTGCAGACCCTCCTACCGATTCTGGAGAACATGAGCGTCGCGCTCCTCGGCGAGGCGGCGTGGCTCCGATACACCCTGCCCGAATCCCTGAGGGGACCGGCGACCGAGGCGGTGGTGTTCTTCGCGGTGCCGAACCTCCTGCTCGGGACGGGTGCCGAAATCCCATCCGACATCGAGGCAAAGGCCGGCGAAATCGCTCGCAAGATCGAGGAAGCCCGCCTCATGGAGCTCGCGCACATCCGGGACGGCGTGGAGGAGTACATCGACTGGACGCAGTACAAGCCGAGGGGCCACTACGACCGGAGCGACGCCCTGAGGCGGTACTTCCGAGCGATGATGTGGCTGGGGCGGGCGTCGTACGATGTGGAGAATGCGACGGACCTGGTCCCCGCGTCGATCATCGCCGCGACCGCGGACGCCTCCGCACGGGGCGGAGGTCTGTGGACGCGAATCTACAACGCGACCGCGCGCCTCGTCGGCGAATCGGACAGCCTGAACCATTACGACCTCCGGCGGGCGTTCCTCCGGGTGTTCGGGACGTTCAACGCCTCCCTCCTCGCGGACCCGGCGAACGTCGAACGGTTGCGCACCGAGCTCGCGTCCGACGCGTACTACCGCCAGCGAATCCTGTCCACGATCATCGTCACTTATGACCCCCGATTCCCCGGAGAGCCGGCCCTCACCTTCCCGAAGATCTATCAGTTCATGGGGCAACGGTATGTCCTGGACTCGGAAACCATGCAGGGAGTGATGTACGACCGCGTGCCCATCTTCCAAGACCGGCGACGTGGCCTTCCCAACGGCCTCGACGTCGTGGCGGCCCTCGGCTCCTCGAGGGCGACCGACCTGCTCCGGGGGGAGATCACCTACTACGGGTACGAGACGCAGCTCCGCCAGCAGTGGTCTGCGGTGAGCAACAAGTCGGAGGCGTTCTGGAACCGGACGTCGTACTCTCGGCACTTGAGCGCCGTCCGCGAGGTTGTAGGTCCACCCCCCGTGGGCGCGCCCGCTTTCATGCGAACGCCGGCATGGGCCGCTGAGAAGGCGAACACGGGCCTAGGATCGTGGGCCGAACTCCGGCACGACACAATCCTGTACGCGAAGCAACCGTACTCGGTAGCAGCCAGCTGCAGCACCCCTGGCGGGTGGGTCGAGCCCTATCCCGCGTTCTTCTGGCGGATGGCGTGGCTGTCCGACCAGATCCGATGGATTCTCGAGACGCACTTCGATGGGGGGACGGACGTGGTCCGCCGTTTCCTCCCCGTGTGGCGGCAGTTCGCGTCCATCAACGCCCGGCTCGCAACCATCGCGCAGTCCGAGCTCGACGGACGTGCGCTCTCCCAGGAGGACGTCGAGTTCATCCGGAGCATCTTCGTGTGGTCTTGGTCCGACTACACCGGCGAGATCCGGAACTTCGGGTGGCTGCCGGAGATCCTCCGGAACGCGACGATTACCGAACAGACCCGGGATCCTCGAATCATCGCGGACGTGGCGACGGATCCCGAGTCCCCCGCGTCCGTCCTGCATGTGGCGGTGGGACGATTCCGCCACGCAGTGGTCGCGTACGAGACGCCCGATGGCGCTTGGCACCTCGCGGCGGGGCCGGTCTTCCGGTATTTCGAATTCGCGGTGGAGGGCTTCACGCGGCTCACCGATGGAGAGTGGAAGGCGATGCTCGATTCCGATCCGCCCGCCTCGCCGGCGTGGGCCTCGGAGTTCCTCGCGCCGTAGGGCCCCACCGGAATCAGGCGCGACACGCGGGGGCAAATCATTAAGAATCGGTCCCGCGGTGGGAAGGTCCGCCCTCCATGGCCGACCCCATCGTGGACAACATCGTCATCGCGGTCATCGTCCTCGTGCTCGTCCTCGGGGTCCTCACGTTCATCGAGCTGAAGTACCTCCGGAAGGCGTCGCGGGGGCGGCGGGCCCGGGCGGCCTCGGCCTCGGACCTACCAGACCAGGCCCACAACGCGATCCTCACGAGCAAGGCGATCTCCCGCACCCTCTCTGCCGCGGGCGTCGTCACCGCGGACGTCGACGCCGTCGTGCAGGAGGCGCAGGTCGCGTACCGGAACCGCAACTACCGCGTCGTGATCGAGCTCACGGACAAGGCGAAGTCCATGCTCAAGACGGAGAAGGCCCGCCACGACAGGATGGGGGACCTCTCCCGCCTGCGGAAGACGGCCGGCTCGGAGGCCGAGGAGGCGACGACGAAGGAGTACATCCAGAAGGAGCTCCCGCCGAACTACATGCAGGCGAGGTTCACGATCTCCCTCGCGGAGGAGCGGATCACCGCCGCGCGGGACGCGGGCCGCGCGACCCCGGAGGCGGAGGCCGTCCTCGCGACGGCCCGCCAGAGCTTCGACGGGAAGGACTTCGACGGCGCCCTCAAGCTCGCGGCCAAGTCCCGTCGCCTCGCGGACGGGGAGGCCGAGCCGGGCGTGCCCCCGGGGTCGCCCGCCGCGTCGGCGCCCGTGCCCGCGACCGTCGAGCTTCCCCGCCCCGCGGGCCGGGCGTGCGCGAGCTGCGGGTCGGAGCTCCTGGCGGGGGACCCGTTCTGCCGGAAGTGCGGGGTGAAGGTCGAGCGGCCCACGACGTGCGCGAAGTGCGGGGCCTCCCTGAAAGAGGACGACACCTTCTGCCGGAAGTGCGGGGCCGCGATCGCGTAATCAGACATGAGTGCGGGTGGCGGGAGTCGGACCCGCGTTAGAAGCTTGGGAAGCTTCTGTCCTACCGTTAGACTACACCCGCGCGGGTCCGCGGAAGCGGGCAGGCGTTGATTAAGCTTTCTCGGCTAGCGGAGGCCCGTCATCTGTTGCAGGGCCAGGATTAGTGCGAGGAACACCGGGATCTCGCCCACCACCTCGAGAAGCAAGGCCCTCGAGAACGGCTTCTGCTCCAGTGTCGAGACCCGATTGGACAGGAAGGCGGCGAGCGGCGCGCTGACGCTCCCGAACATCATGAACTGACAGGCTCGGATGAGTGCCTCTCCTTCCTGGGGCGACAATCCGGGTTCCGTGGGACCCCTGATGATGAAGCTTGCGGCTTGGATGGCGACAATCAGAGTGAACAGGACCACGGTCTCCGGAATCACGGCCAGTACGAGAACGCGGGTGAACTCGGGACCGCGGTACGGGAGCGCCCTCCGGCGGACGACGAGCCACGCCTCGCCCAGCGCGGTGAGGATGGCCGCCACGCCGTACGCGAGCCCGAGCCATCGGATGACTTGGTCCGTCAGCGGATTCCCGGGGGCGTCGATGAGGAAGGTGTACACCGAGAGCCCGAAGATGATGGGTGTCGTCGGGAGCACGAGGAAGACAAGAAACCTCGACATGACCCCCGGCGCCCTCAGGAATCCGAGCTCTCGTTCGGCAACCCGGTGAATCGTCCACCGCATCCAGGCGGCGGCAACGCCATAGCCAATGGCGGGACGATCAGGAACCAGAATAGGAGCTCCCCCGCGTGCATGCGGCCCGCATCGCGGGAACCGCGCTTAAGGCTTGACGGTCTCCAGTGCGGAGATGATGTTCCAGATCTGCGTCCGCCCATGGAGCGGGAGGTTCGGGTCGTTCGCGAGGTCGTCCATGATCATGATCGCGGACTGCACCCGGAGGTCGAGCGCGTCCTCCTTCTTCGTGAGGCGGGTCTTCGCCTCCGTGGCGCCGCGGCGGATGTTCCTAGGGACGGACGTGTCCTCCGCGAGCTGGTCGAGGACGTCCAGAATCGTCTTGAGCCGCTCCTCCTTGTCCATCGACCTTCCTCCCGACGACCACGACGGTACCCTCAGCCCGTGGGCTTCCGGACTCCGGACTCCTTGTAGGTGGTCACGACCATTAATGTTTTGGTGTCCTTCACGCCCGTGATCGGGGCGAGGCTGTTCAGGACGAAATCCTTCAGCCCCTTGTAGTTCGCGAACCGGGCCTTCGCGACGATGTCCGTATCCCCGGTCACGAGGAAGACGTCCTGGATCACGTCGAACTTCGCGACCTCCGTCGCGATCCGGTCCGCCTCCTTCGTGTCCACCTTCAGCGTGATGATCGCGGCGACCTGGTCCTCGCCGTAGAGGGCGGTGAGGGCCTGCTCCATGTCCCCCGTGACGGCCATCGGGCCGCGAGATGCGGCGGGGACATGATAAAGCTTCTAGCGGGCGGGACGGCCCGGGGGCGGAGAGCGCGCCTACTCCTTTCCCTCGCCGATCGTCAGGTCCGCGACGTACAGGGTGCTGCACCCGGGGCAGTGGATCCTGCGGGTGAGCTTCTCCCGCGCCTCCTCGACCTTGAACGTGAAGAACAGCGGGTTCCCGCACTTCGGGCAGGAGTACTGCAGGGCCCCGGTCGTCATCTGGACGGGGAGACGTGGGCGGCTATATGGACTCTTCATCCGGGCGCGCGGCCCGAACCTGTGCGGCCCGCCGCACCTGTGCGGGAGCAACTATGAGGGCCGGCCGCCTCTGGTCGGAAACGCGGGTAGACCCGCAAGGCGTCCCCATGATGCAGCCCTCGGAAGTCCTCAGGGAAGAGCACGTCGTGATCGAGCATCTCCTCGGCGTCCTGGACGGGATCGCGGAGCACCTGGACGAGGGTCACCCGGTCCCCGCGAAGGACCTGGAGGCCGCCCTCGAAGTTGTCGTCGGGTTCGCGGACAAGTGCCACCACGCGAAGGAGGAGAAGGCGCTGTTCCCGGTCCTCGAACGCCACTCCCCCGAGGAGGGGAAGCTCCTCGCGCACCGGCTCCACGGGGACCACGAGGCGTTCCGGCACCTCGTGCGCGGGATGCGGGAGGCGGTCCCGACGGTCGACGCCCGGGACCCCGCCGCGACGAGGATGTTCGCGAAGAACGCGAGGACGTACGCGAGCCTGATCCGGGAGCACATCGCGAAGGAGACGGAGCTCCTGTTCCCCTTGATGGACCGGGCGATCCCCGCCGCGGACATGGCGAAGCTCGCCGCGGAGTTCGACCGGATCGAGCGGGAGGAGACGGGCGCGGGCGCCCACGAGCGGTACGAGCACACCGTGCACGCCCTTGCGGAGCGGTACGGCCACTAGCGCCCGCGCTCTGGGCTTAAAGCGTCACGGTCCGGAAGGTCAGGAAACCGAGCCAGAAGTCGCTCGCGTAGATGTAGTAGTCCAGCGGGTTGCCCGGCACGGCGTCGCCAAACTTCGCGCCCCAGACCTCCCGGCCCTGGAAGTAGCAGTTCCCCTGATAGCCCCATGCGTTCAGCGTGTTCTTCCCGTGGCACGCGGTCTTGACGCCCGCAGCCCCACTCCAGAAGGCGATTGCGGTGGGGTTCGTCTTGTCTTTCATGTCCACGAGGAACACGCCGCTGCTGTAGGAGGGGGCAAGGAACCGGTCCTCCTGCACATCGAGGTTGTGGACGTCTCGGGAGAAGTACCGCTGGAAGATGCCGCCAGGCTCCACCTTGCCGTCCGTGTTGACGGTCGCATGGATTGCGGACGCCTGCGTGCCGGCCCCCGGCGGGGACCAGAACGATACCTCCTTCGGAGTGCAGTAGACCGTGCCGTCGCACGCGTGCGCGTCCAAGACGTGGACGCCGCCCGCTTCCCCGATTCCCACCTCGTCCTCGAGGAGAACCCAGTCCCCAGAGGGCGTAGGCTGCGCGTAGTGGGCGCAGCAGTCCACCTCGAGGCCCTTGTCCGTGAACGCGGGGGTGTAGTCCAGGGAGCCGACCTCCACGGGCGACGCAGGGCTCGTCACGTCCACGATCCGGAGGCCTGAGTCCCAGTACGCCACGTACAGGAGTACGCGGCCCGTCCTCGGGTGGATCAGGAGGGTGAGGTCGTGCGCGCTGTTGAACACAGCGAACCACTGGTCGCACGTGTGGGTGCCCACGACGACGCATCCCTGCGGCTCCGGAGAGACGTAGTCCGAAAGGATCGTCGGGCTCCGCGGGTCGGATGCGTCGATGATGCTGACGTGGTGCGCGTGCACCGGATCGTCGGACTCGAAGTTCGCGGCGTACACGTAGGGACGCCGCGGGTACCCAGGATCGATCTGGACATCGTGGACCCCTCCCGTCGCGACCTGCGCAAGCTGGACCGGGTGGTACGGGTCCGTCGTGTCGTACAGGGTGACGCCGCCGAAGCCGTGGCTGGAATCGAAGTCCGCGGGCTGGCTCGCCACCGCGAGGAGGGTGCCGTCCGGGCTGAGGTCGACGTCCGCGGAATCGGAGCTGTACGGGAACTCCCCGCGGTACTTCGTCGAGAGCACGTCCACGACGGCGGGGGCCGACCGGTCTGAGATGTCCACGACGGCCACCCCGTGGTCGATGTACGAGCCAACATACGCGACGTTGCGGGCCGGGTCGACGTCCAAGTCCGACGTCTGAGACCCGATGAACAGGCCGTTCGAGCCGACCAGGTCCAGCTTGTACCTGAGCTGCCCGCCGGACGCCGTGCTGCTCACGATCGCGATGGCCACGAGGACGAGGGACACGAGGACGGACTTCCGGACCAGCTTCCGCACGGAGACGCCTCCTCCCGATGTGGGCGGGAAAGGTGCGGGCGGGTAAAGAGATTTCGGAGCACCGAAATGTGCATTCTTCTGGAGGCGACTCCTCCGTTGCCATTCTCAAAGGTGGGAACGACGCCGGGGCCTACAGGGGCGGGCCCGCGCCCGGGCCCAGCATGTGCTCCCGCGCGAGGCCGAGCGGCGGGGCCCCAAGGGCCAGGAGCGCGTCGTGGAACTCCCGCAACCTCGCGCCCGGGTGGCGGTCGAACCAGTCCGCTCGGAGCTTCTTGATCATCAGCTTGCCGAGGGTGTAGTTGAGGTACCCGGGGTCCCACGTCCCGCGCTTCGCCTCCCGCTCCGCGGGCAGCCGGTCCAGGAACGCGTTCTCCATGAAGAACCGGGTCGCGTCCTCCCACGACCACCCGCCCGTGTGCATCCGGATCGACGAGAGGTAGCGGCAGTCCCGAAGGAGCGCGTCCTGGAGCTGCGCGAGCCGCAGCCGCAGGTCCCCGAAGCCCTGCTCGACCATCATCTCCTCGCAGTAGTGGGCCCAGCCCTCCGTGAACGCGTACGAGTAGTAGCTCTTCCGCACCGCCGAGTCCACGTTCTTGCGGTGGAGGAAGTGCACGTAGTGGCCCGGGTAGCACTCGTGCACGCTGATGTTCCGGAGGCTCGTGTAGTTCAGGTGGCGGAGCCACTCCTCCTGCTTCTCCGGGGGCCACGCGTCCTCCACCGGGGTGACGTAGTAGAACGCCTCCTTCGCGACCCGCTCGAAGCTCCCCGGCGAGTTCATCGCGGCGGTCGCGAACCGGTAGAACCGCGGGGTCTCGATCACCCGAGCCCGCTCCTCGGACGGGACCGAGACGACGTCCCGGTCGATCAGGTACTGGCGGATCTCCTCGAGCATCGCGCGCGTGTCCTCGATCAGCGTCTCCGCGCGGGGGTGGTCCTGCGAGATGTCGGCCATGACCTCCTGCGGGGCCTTGGCGGGGTCGATCTTTCCCGCGGCCTCGAGGAACTGGGCCTTGTTCGACGCGAGGTCCGCCGCGCCGACCTCGAGGAGCCGCTCCACGGGGACCGGCGCCAGGTGCTCCGCCCGAATCATCCGGTCGTACTTCCGTCGCCCGAGCGCGAAGGACGGCTTCACCCGCGGCTTGTACTTCGCCTCGAACTCGTGCGCGAGAATCTTCAGCTCGTTCACCGCGACGGCGTTCGTGCGCTCGACGAGCCGCCGGACCGCCGGGGACGCCTTCGCGAGGTGCTGCGGGAGCTCCCGCTCGTACGCGTCCACCATCCCCCGGGCCGCCATCTCCCCCATCTCGTAGAACGTCTCCGGGAGCCGTCGATCCGTCGCGGCCCGCAGGTCCCGCAGGTACCGGGGGACCTGGGATTGCATCCTCGCGATCGCCCGCAGTCGCCGGTCCAGCGGGGCATAGCTTCTCAGGAGATAGTTCACGATGCTCAGGCGGTACAGGAAGTACGGCGGGAGGGTGTGGGGCTCCCGGAGGTCGAGGAGATCGAACCTCTCCGTCATCAGCATCCCCTTGAGCACGCCGAGCTCGAGCCGCGCGGGTGGCGGGAGGCCGCCCCGCCTCTCGAGGGCCTCGAGGGCCCGGAGCTGCCGCGCGACGCGCGCGGCCCGGCGCTTCAGGGAGCCGGGCGAGTAGTCCGGCAGACGCCCGTCGTACCGGTGCAGCCCCATCGTGGCCGCGATCGTCGGGTGGGCCTCGCACCGAGTCCGCAGAATCTCCTTCGCGACCTTCGCGACTGCGGCCGTCGTCGAGCGCCGGGCCATCCTCCGACCCCCGGCCGGGCATCCGTCGGAGCGGGTTAAACGTTAGGCCCTCGGCAGGTTTATGACCCGTCCTCCTTTCCTCGGCCCGCGATGCGGGTCACCGCGTTCTCCGTGCCCCCGCTGAGGAACAACGCGTATCTCGTCGTGGACGAGGGGAGCCTGGAGGCCGCGGTGATCGACCCCGCCCAAGGGGCGAAGAAGATCCTCGCCACCCTGAAGCTCGCGGGGGCCACCGTTCGGTTCATCCTGAACACCCACGGCCACCCGGACCACACCGCGGACGACGCGGCCCTGAAGGAGGCGACGGGTGCGAAGCTCGGGATTCACGAGGTCGACGCGGTCCGCCTCGACCGGAACGCGCGGGACGCGAGCCCGTACCTCGAGGCGCCCACCCCGCAGGTGAAGCCGGACCTGCTCCTCAAGGAAGGGAGCGAGATCCGGCTCGGCTCGACCGTGCTCGTCGTGCTCCACACGCCCGGCCACACGGAGGGCTCCGCATCGTTCCGCGCGGCGTCCGAGGGCGTCCTGTTCTCCGGGGACACGGTCCTGGCGGGGACGTCGGGGCGCACGGACATCCAGGGCGGGAGCCCCGCGAAGATGGCGGCGAGCCTCCGGAGGCTGTACCGCGAGATCCCGCCCGACACGCGGGTGTGCCCGGGCCACGGGCCCGAGACGACGATGCGGGCGGAGTCGTGGATCGCGGACCTCACATACCCGCTCATCCGGTGAGCGGACTCACTTCCGGCCGTTCGCGGGCCGCGGGGCCCACGCGTTCTTCAGGGGGCGGAGCTTCCGGCCGAGCTTCGACGCCTCCACCCGCCGGCCCGTCCCCACGACGAGCGCGCGATACGACGTCTTCATGGTGAACACGACGAACAGGAAGTACCCGTACAGGACGAGGAGGGTGGACGGCCACCAGATCTGCCACAGCGCGGCCACGCCCGCCGCGGACGCGAGGGCCCCGACGACGATCCGCATCACGAGGGTCTGGATCAGGGCCTGGGAGCTCAGGCTCGAGGCGACGCCGTAGTTCGTGTGGCGGAAGGGGTGCTCGAACGTCCGGAGGGCGACCCGCCACATCCCCCACACGACGCCGGGCACCGCGGCGACCATCACGAGATGCCACCAGCCCGGGACGAGGGCCATCGCGACGACGAAGACGAGGTACGCGAGGAGGGAGACGACGAAGAGCCGGCTCCGCTTGAACAGGGGAAGGGAGCTCGGGAGGACGAACGTCTTCAGGGTCCGCTTCACGAGGTCCCCGCCGAACGTCACGTACTTCGGGAGGTGGCGGGAGAACCAGCCCGCGAGCGCGTCGGACCGCCGCATCAGGGTCGGCGTGAGGGCGGACATGACGATGCACAGGATCCCCGCGAACGGCGTGAGGAGGGTGCCCGCGTAGTCGTTCGGGAGGTTCGGGTTCGAGCGGATCGCGCGGGTCCCGACGCTCGCGTACAGGATCGCCTCCTCGTTTCGACCCAGGAGGCTCGTGCCGATCGCGGTCGCGGACCTCCCGCTGAAGCCGATGAAGTACGCGAGGCTCGCGGTGAGGAACAGGTCGTTCAAGAAGATCAGCGGGATCGCGATCAGGAGGATCACGAACACCATCGGGAACATCGCGGGGTCGATCAGCATCCCGAAGGAGAGGAAGAACACCGCCACGAACGCGTCCCGGATCGGTTCGAGCTTCGTCTCGAACCGCGTCACGAGCTTCGTGTCCGCGAACGTCATCCCGATGAAGAACGCGCCGATGATCGCGGGGATCCGGAACGCCTCCGCGAGCGCGGCGGCGAGGAACACGATGCCCAGCGCGAACAGCACGAAGAGTTCCTGGCTCTTGATCCCCTCGAACAGGTGCGCCGCCCGTGGGATCACGACGATCGCGAGGAACGCGAAGAATCCGATGAACGCCCCGACGCCCGCGAAGAGGTAGAGCGGGTTCACGGGCTGCGGGTCCGTGCTGATCACGAGCCCGTTCACGAGCGTGAGCAGGAACATTGCCATGAACGACTCGAGGATCACCATCCCGAGGAGGAACTCCGTCTCGTTGTTGCTCAGCCGCCGGAGGTCGATCAGGGACTTCGCGGTGATCGCGGAGCTCGACATCGACACGACGCCCGCTAGGAAGATCGTGTCGATCAGGGGCCACCCCAGGTACGTCCCCAAGACGAACCCGGCGAACATGTTCACGCCCAGGTTCACGAGGGCGAGGATCACCGCCGCGCTCTTCGTCTTCTTCAGCTTCTCGATGCTGAACTCGAGGCCCACGAAGAACAGGAGCAGAATCAGCCCGATCCGGCTGAGGTCCTGGATGAAGACATCGTCCGTGATCAGGCCGTTGTACGAGGCGCCCCACAGGGAGAGGCGGAGGTTCGGGCCGATCAGGATCCCCGCCACGATGTACCCGATGATCACGCTGAGGCGGAACCGCGAGGCGATCGCGGCCCCCAGGAACGCGATCAACATGATCACGCCGATCTCGAACATCAGGGCGCTGGCCTCGGCCACGCTCACGGCCTCCGCGGCGGGAGGAGCGTCCCCGCTGGGGCAGTCTGGATACCTACGGCTTCTCCCATCCCGGACGTCTGAATCCGGAGCGAGCGTACAAATAGTTGCTGTCGCCGCGCCGTCCTCGCTTTGACAAAACGACGCGCGCGGGCAAGGTCGCGGCGTGGGCGTTCCCGCGGAGGCGTTTTATAGGGTTTGTGAATAGGTCCGCCCGTGGCGGACGACTGGCACGCCCTCCCCGCCGAGGCCGTGCTCAAGCGCCTGAGGGGATCCCCCCAGGGGTTGACCCCTCAGGAGGCCACCGCCCGCCTCGCCCGCCATGGGCCGAACGAGCTCGTCCAGACCACACGAGTCAGCCCGCTCAAGATCCTCCTCGAGCAGTTCACAGACGTCCTCGTCATCGTCCTCATCGCGGCCGCGATCATCTCGGGAGCCCTCGGCCTGGCCAAGGGAGAGGCGACCGAACTCTATGACGCTGGCCTCATCGTGGTCATCGTCATCCTGAACGCGACGTTGGGCTTCGTCCAAGAGTATCGCGCAGAGAAGTCCCTTCAGGCCCTCAAGGCCCTCGCGGCCCCGAGGGCCCATGTCCTCCGCGGCGGCGAGATCGCCTCCGTGCCGACCCGCGAAGTGGTGCCGGGGGACATCGTCGTCCTCGGCGCGGGGGACCGCGTCCCCGCGGACGCGCGCCTCCTCGAGGTCGCGAGCACGCGCACGAACGAGGCGTCCCTCACGGGCGAGTCGACGCCCGTGAGCAAGATTGTTGGGCCCCTGCCGGGGAAGGTGTTCCTCGGGGACCGGCGGAACATGGTCTTCATGGGGACCACCGTGGACGGGGGGCGGGGCCGAGCCGTCGTCGTCGCCACGGGGATGGCCACGGAGCTGGGAAAGATCGCGGGCCTCGTTCAGCAAGAGACGAAGGAGGAGACGCCCCTCCAGCGGCAGCTGAACCGACTCGGGAAGCAAATCGGCCTGGTGGTCCTTGCGACCGCGGGCATCGTCTTCCTGATCGGCTTCCTCCAGAACCCCGACCAGGTCGAGATTCTCTTCCTCACCGCGGTGGGGCTCGCCGTCGCCGCAATCCCGGAGGGCCTCCCCGCGGTCGTGACAATCTGTCTGGCCCTGGGCCTCCAGCGGATGATCAAACGCCATGCGCTCGTCCGGAAGCTTCCCGCGGTGGAGGCCTTGGGCGCCGCCACGGTCATCTGCTCGGACAAGACGGGGACCCTCACGAAAGGCGAGATGAACGTTCGATCGATCCTCGCGGGAGGCCGCATCTACGAGGTCCGCGGGGAGGGGTTCGATCCCTCAGGGGACATCCGCCTGGATGGCGCGGAGGTCGACCTCGAGAGAAGTCCGGACCTTCGCGAGACCCTCGTGTGCGGCGTTTTGTGCAACGACGCCACCCTCAAGCGGGAGGGGGACCGCTGGCAGGTCGACGGGGACCCCACGGAGGGCGCCCTCACCGTCGCGGCGCGGCGGGCGGGATTGGACGCGTGCATTTTGCAGTCGGAGCAGCCGCGGGTCGCGGAGATTGCGTTCACCTCGGAACGGAAGATGATGTCCACCCTCCACGCCCCGGTCTCCGCGGAGGCCCTCCGGGAGATCCTCGCGGTGTCCGAGGACCGCCGCCACCTGACGCTCGCCGAACTCGGGGCGAAGGTCCTGTACGTGAAGGGCGCCCCAGAGCGCGTCCTCGCCTCGTGTACCCACCATCTCGTGGACGGCGAGCGAAGACCCCTGACGGACTACGACCGGAAGCAGTATCTCTTCCGGTCCCAAGAGATGGCGACGAGGGCCCTGCGGGTCCTCGGCCTCGCGAGCCGCTCCTTCCCGTCCGAGGTCCCGCCGATCGCGGAGGCGGGATTGGAGGCGGGCCTCACGTTCCTGGGCCTTGCGGGCATGATGGACGCGCCGCGCCTCGACGCGATCAAAGCGATTGAAGAGTGCAAGCGCGCGGGAATCATGGTCGTCATGATCACGGGCGACCACAAGCTCACGGCGATGGCGGTCGCGCGGGAGATGGGGCTCCTTGGGCCCGGCGACCGTGCCTTGATGGGCGAGGAGCTCGACAAGATCTCCGACGAGGAACTCGGACGGGACGTGGAGCGGGTCAGGGTCTACGCCCGGGTCTCCCCGGAGCACAAGATGCGGATCGTCGAGGCCTGGAAACGGAAGGGGCACATCGTCGCGATGACGGGGGACGGGGTGAACGATGCGCCGGCCCTCAAGCGCGCGGGCCTCGGGGTCGCGATGGGGATCACGGGAACCGACGTCGCGAAGGAGAGCGCCGATATGGTCCTCCTGGACGACAACTTCGCCTCGATCGTCCACGCGGTCGAGGAGGGCCGCGGGATCTACGACAACATCCGGAAGTTCGTCCGGTACATGCTGAGCACGAACTCGGGCGAGGTCCTGGCGATCTTCACGGCCTCGGTCCTCTTCCTCCCCTTGCCCCTCCTCCCCCTGCAAATCCTCTGGATCAACCTGATTACGGACGGCTTCCCGGCTCTCGCCCTCACCGTGGAGCCGAAGGAGCGGGGGCTGATGGAGCGCAAGCCCCGCGACCCGAAGGCGGGCGTCCTGAGCGGGGGCATCGGATTCCACATCGCCTGGGTGGGGGCCCTCATGACGGTGGGCACCCTGGCCCTCTTCGTCTGGTCGCTCCAGAACACCCCCGCGGATCCCGAGCACCGGCAGGCCCGCACCCTCGCCTTCTACGTCCTCACGGTGTTCCAGGTGTTCCACGTCCTCGCCATCCGCGTCGAGCGGAAGTCCGTGTTCACAGAGGGGTTCTTTCGGAACCGGCACCTGATCATCGCCGTCCTCCTGGCGGTCGGCCTGCAGCTCATGGTCATCTACGTGCCCACCTTCCAACTCGCCTTCAAGACGCTCCCCCTGACCGCGGGGGAGCTTCTCCTCGCGACCCTCATCGGGAGTTCCGTGTTCTTCGCCGTGGAACTCGAGAAATGGCTACGGAGGCGCAGGCAACGGTGATTACCGTGGACGGCTCCCACGGGGAAGGAGGCGGGCAGATCGTCCGGATGGCGGTGGCCCTCTCCGCGCTGACTTCGACGCCCGTCAGGATTGTGAACGTGCGCGCGAAACGGAAGAACCCGGGCCTCGCGGCCCAGCACGCGACCGCCATCCAGGCTGTGGCGCGGATGTGTGACGCGCGAACGGAGGGCGTGGCAATAGGTTCCCGCACGGTCGAGTTCCATCCGGGACCGCTCCGTGGCGGGTCGTTCTCGTTCGACGTCGGGACTGCGGGCTCCATCACCCTCGTCCTCCAGGCCTGCCTGCCCGCCGCGTTCGCCGCGGGGAACGTCGAGCTCGCAATCCGCGGGGGGACGGACGTCCCGTGGTCCCCGCCCCTGGACTATTTCGGCCATGTGTTCCTCGGACTCCTGCGGCGGATGGGCGCGCAGGCGAAGGTCGAGGTCGCGATGCGAGGGTACTATCCGCGGGGGGGCGGGCTCGTGCGCGTGACGGTCGGCGACCCGCCCGCCTGGAGGCCGATGCAGGCCCCGGGGCGCGGGGACATCGAGCGGATCGGGGGACGCGCGCACGTCTCGAACCTTCCGGAGCACGTCCTGACGCGGATGAAGTCGGCGGCCCTGCAGCGGCTCTCGCGGTTCATGGATGTGCGGATCCATGGGGAAGTCCTCGGCCCGGACCGCGCGGTGGGGCCGGGCGGGGCGATCGTCCTCTGGGCGGAAACGCCCGTCACGATCCTCGGCGCGGACGCGATCGCGGAGCGAGGGAAGCGGGCGGAGAAAGTCGGCGACGAGGCGGCGGCGGGGCTCCTGACGGAGATCGAGAGCGGGGCGGCCCTCGACGTCCATGCCGCGGACCAGGTCCTCCCGTACGCCGCCATGGCCCCGGGGCCGTCGGAATTCCCTGTGCGGGAGGTCTCGGAGCACACCCGCACGATGATGTGGCTCCTCGGCTCGTTCCTGGGGACGCAGTTCGAGACCGTGCCGCAGGGCGGGCTGCAGAGGATCTCCGTGCGGCCCGGCACGCGCTAGCCGTACATGCTCGGCCGGACGGGGCCGCTCGGCTTCTTTGAGGCCGCATCCGTCTGGTGCTGGATCGTCTTCAGCTGGTTCTCGATCCGCTCCGCCTCCTCGTACAGGGGGCGGGCGTCGAGCTCCGTGTGGCCGAGGACCTTGTCGATCACCTCGATCACCCGCGCGGCGGCGCGCGCGTCCGGGTAGTCCGGGTGGGCCTCGCTCAGGAGCGTGATCACGTCGAAGTCCCGCCGGCGCCCCTCGTTCAGCAGGACGCCCGCGACGCCCGTGATCACGCCCTCCTCGAACAGCGTGACGCCGTTCTTCCGGAGGAGGTCCATCGACTTGTCCGTCGAGCCGATCCCGTACACCTCGACCTGCCGGTCCGGGCCCGTGAGCTCCGAGTCCACGATGAGGCCCTCCGGGCACACGAGGAGGTTGCACTTCTGGTCCTGCGTCCAGTCCAGGACCGTGGACGCGATCCCCTTGATCAGGTTCGGGGGCGGCTGGAACTCGGAGATGAACACGACGACCTGGTCCCGCCCCGACTGCTTCGGCTGGCCGTAGATCCGGACCGGGTTCATCGGCTCTCCGTCCCGCACGAGCGAGACCGTCGGGAAGTAGGCGGAGTCCATGATGCCGATCTGGGACAGGCTCAGGGCGTTGATTAGGTAGTTCGCGACGATGCTCGACACGAGGCCGACGCTGGGGAACCCATCGATTACCGTGGCCCCGCGGAGGTCCATCCGTCGGAGCTCGTAGATCTGGATGCCGTCCATGGGACGGGTTCGCAACCCCATGTCTCTACTTAAAGGGATGTCATGCCCGTCTCGGCCCTGATATCGGAGGGCTCACGTCTCGATGCGGTAGCCCGTCGTCACGGCGACCCCCGCCCGCTTCAGCATGATGCTGACGGAGCAGTACTTCTCCTGGGACAGCTCGATCGCGCGCGTCACGCTCGCCTCGTTCCGCGGGCCCTTCAGGACGTACGTGATGCGCAGCGTCTCGAGTACGGCGGGCGGCCCCTTCGCGCGCACCGCCTCGAGCTCGATGCGGAACGACTCGAGCGGCTCCCGCTCCTTCCGGAGGATGTCGATCACGTCGAGCGCCGTGCACCCGCCCGCCGCGAGGACGACGGTCTCGAACGGGGACGGGCCCTCGCGGGGCTCGTCCTTCCCGGGGACGTGGAGGGTCCAGGTCGCGCCGGAGTACCCGGTCGCGAGGAGCTTGTTCGGGGCGAGCATCTCGACGGTCGCCTTCAGCGTGGCCATGGGCCCGCCCAGTCGCCCGGCCCGGATGAACCCTCCGAAAAGACTTCATTAGGCCTCCCCGCTTCCGCGGGCCGTGCGGCCCCACGTGGTCATGAACGCGGCGATGTCCGTGGACGGGAAGATCGCGCTCCCCTCCCGCACGGGCGTGCGGATCTCGAGCGAGGAGGACCTGAAGCGGGTCCACGAGCTCCGCGCTGCGTGCGACGCGATCCTCGTGGGCGTGGGCACCGTCCTGATGGACGACCCGAAGCTCACCGTGAAGCGGGAGCACGCGAAGGGCCCGAACCCGCTGCGGATCGTCCTGGACTCGGACGGCTCGTGCCCGGAGTCCGCCGCGGTCCTCGACGGGTCCGCGCCCACCCTGATCGTCACGAACAACGGGTGCACGAAGACGTTCCGGAACGCGGAGGTCGTGCGCTGCGGGGAGGACATGGTGGACGTGACGCGGCTCCTTGCGATCCTCCACGAGCGCGGGGTGCGGCGGCTCCTCGTCGAGGGCGGGAGCACGGTGAACTGGTCCTTCTTCAGCGCGGGCCTCGTGGACGAGCTCCTCGTGTACGTCGGGAGCGTCGTGATCGGGGGCCACTCGACGCCGACCTTGGTGGGCGGGGAGGGCGTGAAGCGCCTCGAGGACGCGACCCGCCTCACGTTGCGGCGGGCGACCCCGCTCGGGGACGGCATGCTGCTCGAGTACGCGGTGGTCCGGTGAAGGAGTCCGGGTTCATCGTCCGCCCCGAGCACTTCCTCCGCTATCTCCGGACGGACCTCAAGCTCCGCCCCGCCGAGATGCGGCTCCCCCGCCGGGCGGTCCAGGTGTTCGGTGGAGACGATTTTCGCAGCCTCCGCCGTGTGCTCGGCGGGTCGAACCTGTCGTGGAACCGCTGGGTCGCGGTCGGTCGCGCGGGGACGCGCCGCGCCGCCGTCTTCCGGTCCCACATCGGGGCGCCGTCCTCGGCATTGGACTTGGAGGAGATGGGGGTCCTCGGAGCCCGCGAGACGATCGGGTTCGGATCCTGCGGCTCCCTCCTCGAGGACCTACGCATCGGGGACATCGTGGTGCCCACGTTCGCGGTCTCGGACGAGGGGACCTCCCGCCACTACGGCGGCCCTCGACGGCCCAGGCCCCACTCGGCACTCCGCGACGCGCTAGTCGCGGCGTGCGAACGGCGCGACCTCTCCTACCGCGAGGGCGGGGTGTGGACGATCGACGCGCCCTACCGGGAGCATCGGGACCGTGCGGCCCGCCTCGCGAAGCAGGGGGTCGTCGCGGTCGACATGGAGGCCTCGGCCCTGTGGACCGTCGCCCGCCACCGCCGGATGCGGTTCGCCAGCGTCTTCGTCGTTTCCGACGAGCTGGGCGGGGACGGGTGGAACCCGGGATTCCGCCACCCGCGGCACCTCGCGGGAAAGCGCCTCGCGCTCCGGGCAGTCGTCGACGTCCTCTCGAGGCCGGGCCGATGAAATTCCTCTGCGACCACATGCTCGGCACGCTCGTGAAGTGGCTCCGGTTCCTCGGACACGACGCGGCGTACCCGGGGCCGATCGATGACCGAGAGCTGGAGGCCCTGGCGGGCCGCGAAGGGCGCGTCCTCCTCACCCGCGACCGGGAGCTTGCGGCCCGCGTGCCGGGGTCGGTGTCCGTCCTCTCCGACGACCTCGACGAGCAGCTCCTCCAGGTCCTCCAGGCCTTCGACCTCAAGGCGGACATCGCGCTGACCCGATGCTCCGTGTGCAACGCGCCCCTGCGGGAGGCGTCCGTGGAGGAAGCGCGGGGGAGCGTTCCGGAGAAGGTCCTCGAGCGGCAACGGGAGTTCTGGCACTGCGACGCATGCGGGCGGTTCTACTGGCAGGGGAGCCACTGGGACAACATGACGGAACGCGTGCGGAACCTGAAGGCGAGGGCGGGGCGGGCCTAGGCCAGGGCCGAGAACACGGTGTCCGCCACGGACTTCTTTCCGATTAGGACAGCGACCGCGTCCGCCTCCACGTCGTCCCAAGACCATTCCGCGACGCCCGTCAGCTCGAGCATCCGCCGCTCCGCGGGGGAGAGGGCGTAGCCGGGGACGACGATCAGAGAGGCCTCCGAGTCCCGGTGGAGCACGAGGAACGGTTCCAGCTGGCCCTCGAGCACGAACGCGATCACGAACGTCCCGCGGGGCGTCCGGACCGCGAGGACCCCGCCGTCCGCCTGCACGGCCCACCCCACATCCCGCAGGATCTGCTCCACGACTTTCTGGAGCACGGCGCGCCCGCATCGCGCGCCCTGCGGATGAAGTCTCTGCGCGCGCCTCTTCTAGAAAGCCTAATAAGCGCACGCCGAAATCGGGTGGGGGTCTAAGGAATGCGTGGAACCCTGGTGGTCGAGGACGGCACGACCGCCGAGGGAGTGTTTTTCGGCTCGGACAGGCAGGTGTTCGGCGAGCTCGTCTTCAACACGAACATGACGGGCTACACGGAGGCCCTGACGGACCCGAGCTACCGCGGCCAGATTCTGATGATGACGTACCCGCTGATCGGGAACTACGGCGTCGACCCCGCCTCGATGGAGTCCCGCGAGATCCAGGTATCGGGGTTCGTCGTGAAGGAGGCGTGTCCGACGCCGGTCCACCCACGATCCGCGATGGGCGTGGACCGGTTCCTGGAGCAGCACGGCCGGCCCGGGCTCAGCGGCGTGGACACGCGGATGCTCACGATCAAGACCCGCACGCGGGGCACGATGCGGGCGGCGCTCGTCCCGGAGGGCGGGGACGTCGAGGCGGCGATGAAGGAGGTCCGCACGATGCCGTTCCCGGACGCCCGCAACCTCGTCGCGGAGTGCAGCACCCGCGAGCCGGTCGAGTACCCGGGCCCGGAGGCCCGCACGTTCGTCGTGATCGACTGCGGCGTGAAGATGAACATCATCCGCGAGGCGCAGCGCTACGGACGCGTCGTGCAACTCCCCTACGGCGCGACGCCCGAGGACGTCGCCCGCCACAAGCCGAGCGGTGTCATCATCTCGAACGGGCCCGGCGACCCCGCGCACCCCGACATTACCGCGACCGCGGTGAAGACTGCGAAGGAGATCGCGGCGGAGTATCCCATCCTCGGCATCTGCCTGGGCCACCAGATCCTCGGCCTCGCCTTCGGCGGTAGGACGTACAAGCTCAAGTTCGGCCATCGGGGCGGGAACCAGCCCGTGAAGGACCTCCGCACGGGGCGGGTGCACATCACCTCGCAGAACCACGGCTTCGCGGTGGACGCGAAGTCCATGGAGGCCTCCGAGTTCGACGTCACTCACGTGAACCTGAACGACGACACGGTCGAGGGCATGATCCACAAGGAGCTCCCCGTGTTCTCCGTGCAGTACCACCCGGAGGCCCGCCCCGGGCCGTGGGACAACGAGTACATCTTCCGAGAGTTCGCGGCGATGGCAGGGAGGTGAGCCCGGAGGTGCCCAAGCGGCTGGACCTCCGAACGGTCCTCGTAATCGGCTCGGGCCCCATCGTGATCGGCCAGGCCGCGGAGTTCGACTACTCCGGGTCGCAGGCGTGCCGCTCCCTCCGGGAGGAAGGCGTCCGCACGGTCCTCGTGAACTCGAACCCCGCCACGATCCAGACGGACGTCGAGATGGCGGACGCGGTCTATGTCGAACCGCTCACGGTCGAGTTCCTGGGGAAGGTCATCGAGAAGGAGCGCCCCGACGGCATCCTGAGCGGCATGGGCGGGCAGACCGGGCTGAACCTGAGCTCGGAGCTCGCGGAGGCGGGCGTCCTCTCGAAGTACGACGTGGAGCTCCTCGGGACGCGCCTCGAGGCGATCGTGGCGGGCGAGAACCGAGAGGCCTTCGCGGAGCTGATGCGCCGAATCGGCGAGCCGATCCCACGGAGCAGGGCGGTGAACTCCGTCGACCAAGCGCGGGCGTTCGTGGAGAAGCTCGGCGGACTGCCCGTGATCGTGCGGGCCGCGTACACCCTCGGCGGGACCGGGAGCGGGATCGCCCGAACGCCCGAGGACCTCGAGCGGATCGTCGCGATCGGCCTCGCGTACTCCCGCATCACGCAGGTCCTCGTCGAGGAGTCCGTCGAGGGTTGGGAGGAGTTCGAGTACGAGGTGATGCGGGACGCCGCGGACAACTGCATCACGATCTGCTCGATGGAGAACGTGGACCCGATGGGGCTCCACACGGGCGAGTCGATCGTCGTCGCGCCCGCGCAGACCCTGAGCGACGTGGACCACCAGACCCTCCGGGCCGCCGCGATTCGGATCATCCGCGCCCTGAAGATCGAGGGCGGGTGCAACATCCAGTTCGCGGTCCACCCGGGGACGCGGGAGTACCGCGTGATCGAGGTGAACCCGCGGGTCTCGAGGTCCAGCGCGCTCGCCTCGAAAGCGACGGGCTACCCGATCGCCCGCATCGCGGCGAAGATCGCGATCGGCCTCACGCTCGACGAGATCCCGAACCCGGTGACGGGCAAGACGATGGCCGCGTTCGAGCCCACGATCGACTACGTCGTCACGAAGATCCCGCGGTGGCCCTTCGACAAGTTCCCGACCGTCGACGCCCGCATCGGGACCTCCATGAAGTCGACGGGGGAAGTGATGGCGATCGGCCGGACGATCGAGGAATCGTTCATGAAGGCCCTGCGGTCCCTCGAGGTCGGCAAGGTCGGCCTCGAACCGGAACCGTGGACCGAGGAGGCCCTGATCCAGGAACTCCGCGAGCCCACGGACAAGCGCATCTTCGCGGTCGCGGAGGCCCTGCGGCGGGGCTACACGGTCGAGAAGGTCGCGGCCCTCACCGCGTGGAACCCGTTCTTCGTCGAGAAGATGCGGAACCTGGTCGCCATGGAGACGGGCCTGAAGGCGGGCCCGCTCACGCCCGCCCTCGCGGACGACGCGAAGCGGCTCGGCTTCGGGGACGAGTACATCGGCCTCCTGGCGGGCGTCCCGGAGCCCGAAATCCGTAGGATGCGGCGCAGGGTCACGTACAAGATGGTCGACACGTGCGGCGGGGAGTTCGAGGCCCGCACGCCGTACTACTACTCGACCCGCGAGGCGGGGGACGAGGTCGTTCCCCTGAATGGGAGGAAGGTGCTCATCGTCGGGGCAGGTCCGATCCGGATCGCCCAGGGCGTGGAGTTCGACTACTGCACGGTGGCGGGGATCTTCGCCCTCCGGGAGGAGGGCATCGGCGCGATCATCGTGAACAACAACCCCGAGACCGTGTCCACGGACTTCGACATCTCGGACCGGCTGTACTTCGAGCCCCTGCTCCTTGAGGACGTGTTGAACATCATCGAGGCGGAGCGGCCGGAGGGCGTGATCCTGCAGTTCGGCGGGCAGACGTCCGTGAACCTCGCGGTCCCGCTACAGGAGGCGATCGACCGGATGGGGCTCGAGACGCGCGTACTCGGGACCCCGCCCGCCTCGATCGACCTCGCGGAGGACCGCCGCAAGTTCGAGGCCCTCATGCGGAAGTTGAGGATCAAGCAGCCGAAGGCCGCGACGGGTTTCTCGTTCATGGAGGTGCGGGAGATCGCGGGGACGATCGGCTACCCCGTGCTCGTGCGGCCCTCGTACGTCCTCGGCGGGCGGGCGATGCAAATCGTCCACAACGAGGAGGAACTCGAGGAGTACATGGCCTCCGCGGTGAAGGTCTCCCGCAAGCACCCCGTCCTGGTCGACAAATATCTGTCGCATGCGATAGAAATCGACGTGGACGCCGTCTCGGACGGGAGGGAGGTGTTCATCGGCGGGATCCAGGAGCACATCGAGGAGGCGGGCGTCCACTCGGGCGATGCGGCGTGCGTCCTCCCCGCCCAGACCCTCCCACCGAAGGTCCTCGAGTCGATCCGGAGGATCACCCGCAGGATCTGCCGGGCCCTCGGGGTCGTGGGCCTCGTGAACCTCCAGCTCGCGGTGAAAGACGGCGCCGTGTACGTGCTCGAGGCGAACCCGCGGGCGAGCCGCACGGTGCCGTACGTCTCGAAGGCGATCGGCGTCCCGCTCGCGAAGATCGCGACGAAGGTGATGCTCGGGAAGACTCTCAAGCAGCTCGGCCTCCACGGGGAAGCGGCGATTGGCCACGTCGCGGTGAAGGCCCCCGTGTTCCCGTTCCAGAAGCTGCCCGGCGTCGACGCGATCCTCGGGCCCGAGATGAAGAGCACGGGCGAGGTGATGGGCATCGACTCGACCCTGGGGCGGGCGTACTACAAGGCGATGCTCGCGGCGGGCAGCCCGCTCCCCGCTGAGGGCGCGGTGTACATCACGGTGCGGGACGAGGACAAGGACGACATCGTGCCGGTCGCCGCGAAGCTCGTCGAACTCGGACTCCGGGTCTACGCGACGAAGGGGACCGCGGGCTTCCTGCGGGACCGCGGGGTCGACGCGGCCACGGTGTACCGGATCAGCGAGCACCAGTCCCCGGACGCCCTCGGCCTGATGCGGCGGGGGGAGATCCGGCTCGTGATCAACACGCCCACCGCGACGAGCGGGGCGCGACGGGACGGGTACATGATGCGCCGCCTCGCGGTCGACCTGAACATCCCGTTCATCACGACGATCCAGGCCGCGCGCGCGGCCGTGCGCGCGATCGAGGAGGGGCGGCGGGGGGACCTCGGCGTGAAGTCCCTCCAGGCGTTCCATGGGGGAAAGGGTTAAGCCGTCCGCGGGGCCATGGAATCCCGATGCGGACCCTGACGTGGGTGGGCCTCGCGCTCCTCGTCCTCGGCGTCGCCCTCATCGCCTGGAGCCTCGCGACGGGCGAGGGCCAGCTGTTCCTCGTCCTGTTCATCCCCGTGTTCACGAGCGGCGGGCTGCTCGGCCTCGCTGGGATGCTCGCGCTGTTCGCGGGGATTTTCCTCGGGATGGCGTCCTTCGCGGGGCCGCGGCCGTCCTTCGGGGACGAGCCTCCCGTACAATCCCCCGCGCAGGCCCCCGCTCCGCCGGCGGCCGCCCCCGCCCCGCGGTACGGCGGCGTCGTCATGGTCGGCCCGATCCCCCTCGTGTTCGGGAGCGACGTGCGCGTCGCGAAGTGGATGATGGTCCTCGGGATCGTGCTGATGGCCCTCGTCGTCGGGGCGTTCGTCTTTCAGTCTTTACGTTGAGTCTTTAATACGACGTCCCTGTTGACGCGGCCGATGAAGATTCTGGTCACGGACGGACTGGAGGCGGAGGCCCTCGCGACCCTCCGGAAGCACCACGAGGTGGACGCGATCGAGGCAGACCCGAAGCAGCTCCTGGACCTGATTGGAGGCTACGAGGCAGTCATCGTGCGGAGCCGCACGAAGGTCACCGCGGAGGCCCTCGCGAAGGGCTCGCGGCTCAAGGTCGTGGGCCGCGCGGGAATCGGCGTGGACAACATCGACGTGAAGGCGGCGACCGCGCGGCGCGTCCCGGTCGTGAACGCGCCCACGGGGAGCACGATCTCCGTCGCGGAGCTCGCGATCGGCCACATGCTCTCCCTCGCCCGCCAGCTGCCGGAGGCGGACCGGACGATGAAGGAGGGGAAGTGGGAGAAGAAGCGGTTCGAGGGCCGCGAGCTGTTCGGGAAGGTCCTCGGCCTCCTCGGTTCTGGACGGATCGGCGCGGAGGTCGCGACGCGCGCGCGGGCCTTCGGGATGGACGTGATCGCGTACGACCCGTATCTCCCGCCGCAGGCCGCGAAGGACCGCGGCATCCGCCTCGTCCCGACGCTCCAGGACCTGCTCCGCCAGACGGACGTCCTCAGCGTCCACGCCGCCCTCACTCCGGAGACGAAGGGCATGCTCGGTGCGAAGGAGTTCGCGCTGATGAAGCGGACCGCGTACCTCGTGAACTGCGCGCGCGGGGAGATCGTCCAGGAGGCCGCCCTCGCGGACGCCCTCAAAGCGGGCACGATCGCGGGCGCCGCCCTCGACGTGTTCGAGAAGGAACCTCCGGCGGGGAGCCCGATCCTGTCCGCGCCGAACACCGCGTTCACGCCGCATCTCGGCGCGTCGACGCACGAGGCGCAGGCCCGCGCGGGGGCAGTCATCGCGGACCAGGTCCTGAAGGCGCTCCGCGACGAGAAGCCCGACTTCGTCGTGAACCCCGAGGCCTACGCCTGAGCGAGCCTCCGGGCCGCGTCGACGGCCGTGATCTTCTCCCTGCGAGCGAGATCCCGGACGTCCACCATGATGCGGACGTAGTCCGTGTACGTCCCGCCATTCCGCCGGAGAATCCGCCCGACGGCCCGCTCGATCGTCTCCCCCTTGTGCAGGTCCCCGAGCGCCTCCGTGACCAGCTCGCGGTCCGGTTTCATCGGCCGGCCCCGCAGGCCTTCAGGAAGTTCCGGAAGATGTCGTACCCGAACTGCGTGTGCTCGACCTCCGGGTGGAACTGCACGCCGAACAGCGGGCGGTCCCGGGACCGCATCGCCTGCACCCCGCAGTTCTCGGAGTGCGCGAGGAGCTCGAAGCCCTTCGGCAGGGCCGCGACCTCGTCGTTGTGGCTCTCCCACACCTCGAACTCCCGCGGGAGGCCTTCGAACAGCGCGTTCTCCGCGTCCACGACGAGGCGGGTCTTCCCGAACTCCGGGACCTTCGCGGCCTTCGCGTCCCCGCCGAGGTGGAGGGCCATGAACTGGTGGCCCGCGCAGATCCCCAGGATCGGGACCTCCGCGCGGTCGATGTACTCCCCGTTCCGGCCCATCGCGCTCGCGTTGATGCCGACCCGCGGCGCCCCGCCCGAGAGGACGAGGCCGTCGACGCCGCGGAGTTCGTCGAACGGGGTCGTGTTCGGGACGATCCGGGTCTCGACGCCGAGGTACTTCAGGACCCGCCACTCCCGATGGGTCCACTGGCCCCCATTGTCCACGACGTAGACCTTCACGGGCGGAAATAGAGAGGCCCTCGCAAAAAGGGTTTCGCACCCGCCCGCCGAACGGCTTATGCGGGGGGGCGCCCTTGCGGTCGGGGGAGTGGACGGATGTACCGGTATCCGAGCCAGACCGAGAAAGGCGTACGCCAGGCATCGTACGCAATCATCCTGTTCATGGTCGCGAACGCCCTCGGAATCGTCTTCATCCTCGCCCTCATGCCGCTCTTGGCCGAGGTCCTCACGCTGCCCCCGGGCGGCGTCCCGAGCGCGGGCTTCTTCGGGGGACTCATCGCCGTCGCCGCGGCGGGATGCGGGCTCCTGGTCGTCGAACTCGTCGGCGCCATCCTCGGCCTCCTCGCGGTCATCGCGATCCACCGGGGCAAGATGGAGTTCGGACCCGGCCACTCGGAGAAGGTCGACCACGCGGTCCTCGCCCTGATCGGCGGCATCCTCGTACCGATCATCGGAGGGATCTTCGCGGGCAGCGTGGGGAGCATCGTCCCCAGCGTGAGCCTGGTCTCCGCGGCGGCGGGGGCCTCCGCCGGGATCGTGGGAGCGATCCTGATGGGGCTGTTCCTGCTCTGGACCGTCGAGGGGCTCGCCGCGCCGGACAAGAGGCAGCTCGGGGTCATCGCCCTCATCGTCGGGGTCGCGGCGGGCGTCGCCGCGCTCGTCGCGAACGTGTTCGTCCTGTACACGGTGCCCATCCCGACGAGGCCGCAGGACTTTTCAGTCCTGCTCGTCGTGCCCTCGGTCGTCGGCTCCGGGATCTCCCTGATCTCGGTCGGCCTCTGGTACGTCGTGTACCGGAGCGTCCTGGACCGGTTCCGCCGCGGCGAGCTCCAGGCGATTCCGCCCGTGCCGATGTACCCGATGCCGTACGCCCCGCCGTACGCCCCGTACTACCCGCCGCCGTACGTGCCGGCGCCCCCGCCGCAGCCGCCCGCGCAGCCCCCGCCCCAGAACCCGCCTCCCAACCCCTAGGCCGGAGGTAGGGGCGCGGCTAACGCCGGCCGCCGGCTTCAAGTAGCCCGACCCGGATGGGTGGGCCCGAGGGGTTGCCCATGACGATGCCGATGGTCGGCCCGCCGACGAACACGGAACGGGGGGTCACGAGCATCCGGTGGTCCCTCCTGCTCGCCCTCGCGATGCAGGCGATTGCGGTCTCGATGCTGCTCCCCCTCGCGTACCTCTGGGGACAGTTCTCCGGCCCCAACTCGTTCGGCGCGGTCGCCGCCCTGATCCCGATGGTCATCTCCCTGTACCTGCTCGGCATCGTGGCGGTGGTGTTCTTCCTCACGGGCCTCTCCCGGGTCCACGAGGGCCGGGACGAGTACGGCCCCGCCCACGCGCGCAGTGTCGAGTACGTCGTGATCTGCGTCGTGATCGCGTTCGTGATGTCCATCTCGAGCATGACGTTCAACTTCCCGTTCAACCTCTTTGGATCTCCGGGCGCGGCCGTGACGGCGACGATCCTCGTCAGCGGCGCCCTCGCCGCGGTCCGGGGCCTCTTCGTGGGCCTCGCATTCGTCTTCGCGGCCCGCGCCCTCGCCCGCCCGGAGGAGCGGGAGCTCCTGACGTTCGCGGTCATCGGCCTCATCGTGGGGCCGGCGGTCGGTGCGGGCGCGTTCGCGCTCCTCGTCCAGTCCAACCCGCCCTCCTCCCTCCCGATCTCGTACGTGGCGTTGGGCGTCGAGGCGGGGATCGAGCTCCTCGCGTTCGCAATCCTGTACCGGTCGTACTCCCGGGTCCTCGCCCGCATCCGGTCCGGCGAGCTCCCGCCCCTGTACCGCCCGATGCCCTTCGTCCCGTACGCCCCGCCGTACGCCCCGCCGTACTGGAGCCCGCCCCCGTACTACCCGGCGTACCCGCCGCCCGTGCAGCCCGCGCCGCCCCCGCAGAAGCCGCCGGAGGGCTGACAGTGGCGCGCCCCGCCGTCCTCGTCGGGTACGCCGCGCCCGCGTGGGGCCCGGGACCCTCCCCCTACGCGTATCCCGCCCCGCCGCCTCCCCCGTCACGCACGGAGCGCGGGATCGCCCAGTTCCGGTGGGCGGTCGTCGTGGGCATCGCGATGGAGGCCCTCGCGATCACGCTGGTCGCGTATGTCGCGAGCATCGTTGGCTCCTTCGGCACCTCCCTACTGACGCCGTTCGACGCGACGTTCTTCTCCCTCCTGGCCACGATGATCGGCCTCACGTGTGTGAGCGGCGTCGTGGGGCTCGTCGGGGCGGTCCTGTTCCTGATCGGGTTGAATCACCTGTACACGGGGCGGGACGAGTACGGTCCCGCCCACATGCAGGCCATCGACCGCGTGATCATCTTCGCGATCCTCGGCATCGTCTTCGGGATCGCCGCGCCCATCGGCGGGACCGCCACGAGCGCGTTCCTCGGCTTCGGCTCCGGGTTCTCCCTGATCGGCGGCGCGAACGTCGTCAGCGGCACCCTCGGGACCCTCCGAGGGCTCTTCGTCGGGCTCGCCTTCGCCTCTGCGCTTCGGGCGTTCCAGCCGGAGGGGGAGCGGGTGACCGGCCTCACCGCCGCGATCCTCCTCGCGGTCTCCCCCGCGGTCGCGGTGGTCGCGACCCTCGCCTTCCCCCTGAGCGCCGGGGTCTCGACCGCCTTCACGCTCACCGCGTGGCTCGTGGCCGCGGCCGTCGCGGCGGCAATCGACCTCGTCGCGTACGTGCTGTTCTTCCGGATGTACTCGCGGACGTACCACCGGATGCACGCGGGCGAGTTCGTGGCGATGTACCGCCCGCCGCCGATGTTCGTGCCGTACTACCCGGCGCCGATGCCGTACTACTACCCGCCGTACCCGGCGCAGCCCGCCCCTCCGCCGACGCCGCCGCAGCCGCCCCCGCAGTCCCCGCCGCCCGGGGCCTGAGGCCTCACTCCCACTCGATCGTCGCGGGCGGCTTGTTCGAGACGTCGTACACGACGCGGTTCACGCCCTTCACCTCGTTCGTGATCCGCGTGGAGATCCGGTCCAGCACGTCATGTGGGATCCGCGAGAATGAGGCGGTCATCCCGTCCACGGAGTCGACGGCCCGCACCGCCACGGTCTCGCCGTAGACCCGCAGGTCCCCGTGCACGCCGACGGACTTCATCGGGAGCAGGACCGCGAAGTACTGCCACGGGAGGCGCATCGTCCCCGCCTTCGCGGCGGCCTCGAACTCCTCCTCAACAATCGCGCTCGCGTCCCGCACGACCGCGACCGCCTCCGGGGTCACCTCGCCGAGGCACCGGACCGCGAGGGCGGGGCCGGGGAACGGCTGCCGCTCCGCGACCCCGACGCCGAGGGCCCGCGCGACCTGGCGGACCTCGTCCTTGTACAGGTCCCGGAGGGGCTCGACGAGCCTCAGCTTCATCACCTCCGGGAGGCCGCCGACGTTGTGGTGGGTCTTGATCCGGTCCCGGAGCTGTCCGCCGCTCTCGATCCAGTCCGGGGCGATCGTCCCCTGGACGAGGAACTCCGCGTGGAAGGTCTCGGCCTCCCGCTCGAACAGCTCGATGAACTTGTTCCCGATGATCACGCGCTTCCGCTCCGGGTCCGTGACGCCCTTGAGGGCCGCGAAGTACGCGTCCGCGGCGTGGACCACGCGGTACGGGACCCGGAGGTCCTCCAGCGTCCGCGTGACCTGCTCCGTCTCCCCCCTCCGCATCATGCCCGTGTCCACGTACACCGCAAGGAGGCGGTCCCCGAGGGCCCGGCCCGCGAGGACCGCCGCGGTCGTGCTGTCGACGCCGCCGGACACGGCGATGATCGCCCGCCCGCCCCCGACCGCCCCGCGGACCGCGGCGACCTGCTCCTCGACGAACGCCTTCGCGTCAAACACCGGGCTCACCGAGGCTCCTGCTGTCCTCGTGCACCCAGCGCTTCATCGCCTCCCGGTGCTCCTGGAGCTTCTTCCCCAGGGCGGGGTCGGAGAGGGCGAGAATCTCCACCGCTAGGAGGGCCGCGTTCTCGCCCCGGTCCAGGCCGACCGCGGCGACGGGGACGCCGGGGGGCATCTGGGTCACGCTGAGGATCGAGTCCAGGTTCACCTTCCCGCTCACGGGCACGCCGATCACGGGCCGCGTCGTGTGCGCGGCGATCG
>Ga0209751_10000230_pt1 | contig 59645 bp, 65 predicted proteins | sample RifCSP13_1_FD_184019 | JGI IMG/M metagenome (GOLD analysis project Ga0209751, IMG submission 184019) | Soil microbial communities from Rifle, Colorado - Rifle CSP2_sed 13_1 (SPAdes) (version 2) | ecosystem: Environmental > Terrestrial > Deep subsurface > Rock core/Sediment | place: Rifle...
GATGTCCTTCGCCGTCCCCGGCGTGCCCACCGTGGCCGCGTTCGGGCCCGCGTTCCCGGCCGCGAAGAAGATCGTCATGTCCGGATGGCTCCAGACGAAGGCGTCCACGGCCCGCGCCTGCACGTCGTACGCGTTCGTGTCCGCGCCCCAGCTGTCGCTGTGGATCCGCACGGGGGCGAGGGGGTCGTTGTACACGAGCCCGGGCGGGCCGAAGATGTCCCCGTAGTCCTCGGGGAGGTAGATGAGCCCCTCCGTGCTCGAGCCGCATGCGGCGCCCTGCGCGAGGCCGCCCACGTCCTGCATGTAGATCTGCGCGGCGAGCGCGTTTCCGTCGTTCGGCGAGGACCCGATGCCCTGGTCGTTCCCGGCCAGGGTCGAGGCCACCGCGGTCCCGTGCCCGTTCGACGCGCCGTTGTAGGCGCAATCCGCCGCGGAGAAGGGGTCCCAGGGACCTCCGCTCCCGGGCCACGCGAGCTGGCCGATGAGCACACCCATGTCCACATACCGGACGACCTTGCGGCGGGCCGGATCCGTGACGTTGTAGAGGTCACCCGTCGTGATCGATCCAGCCGCGTGGCGGAACTGGGCCCCGTCGAAGTCGAGGCCCGTGTCCGCGATCCCGACGAACTGGCCGAGGCCGTTGAGCCCGTTCCACCAATAGCGGTAGTCTCGGGACCCGTTCGCCGGCACGATACGGTTCGTCTGGATGACCCAGTCCGTCTCTGCGTTGAAGGCTCTCGGGACGTAGACGGGGTCGATGAACTCCACCTGCGGCAGCGCGGCGACGGCGCCGAGGTGGCCCGCGTCCAAGCGGGCGCGGACCCATCGGAAGTCCCCGGAGCCGAAGATGCCGTCGATCCCCGCGGACGTGGGGGACGGGGCCTTCGGCGGGACGCCCGCGCGGGCGAGCCACGCGCGCACCGCTTCGGGCGATGCGCCGGGGAGGACCACGATGCGCACGTCGACCGCGGGTCCCTGGGCGGGCATCCCCGGCCGCAGCTTCCAGGAAGCCTCGTAGGGGCCGACGAAATCCACGAAGGGCAGGGATCGCAGGCCGTCGAGCGCAGCGGGCGATCCTCGCACGAGATACGCGTCCGTCGGGAGGTAGCGGAGCACGGTCACGCCGCGGGTCTCGAGGGCGGTCTGCCACGCCGGCTTGATCGGCCCGAGGAAGTGGACGACCGCGGGAGCTAGGCCGGTCGCGTCCGGGGTCCAAGGCGCTAAGGGCGAGGCCGCGAGTCCGCGAACGTCGACATCCCCGGAGACCAGGTGGAGGTAGGAGGCTCCGGCCAGGGGGGCCGCGTAGCGACCCAGGCTCCTCAACTCGGCGAGGGCCGCCGGAGGGCCGCGGGCCACGGAGAAGGCTCCGTACGTTTCCAGGAGTCTCGCGCCCGCCCCGGCGATCTCCGCGGGGCTTGCGTCCGTTCGGAAGGAGACCGCGCTCGCGGCCGGGTACGCCTCCGGTCCTGGGCTTGGAGCGGACACGCGCGCCGGGATCTGGGTCGCGAGGAGGACCGCCAGGGCCAAGACCGCCGCGATGCGGGAAACCCGAAGGGCCGTGCCGCCGTTCCTCCTACGCAGGCGATGGGCTCCCGGATCGGGGCCCAGCGTCTTGCCCCGCGGGGATTCGTGGCTCCTCCCATTAGTCTTTTGGCCCGAAACGCACCCGGTCCCGTTCCACGGGAGGACCGCGCTCATTCCGTGAGGATTCGGGTCGCTTGGAGGATCCCGTCCTGGAAGATCAGGGTGTAGTAGTTCGGGGAGTGATTCGTGCCCCGCATCTTCACGCACCGGATGCGACGCTGGATGTTCGCGTCGTCCACGCGCTCCATCTTCAGATGGATGATCCCGTCGCTGAGGTACTCCTCGCCGTATTTGCCGAAGTCCTCGCTGCCCGACTTCATCTCCGAGATGAGGATCGTCGTGGCCTTGAGCTCACGCAGCCATTCGAAGAGCTGGAAGAGCTCCTCCCTCGGATTCTCGAAGTGGGCCATGATCTCGAGCACGGGCAGCGAGTCCACGACGAGGAGATCGTAGTTCAGGGAGCGCTTCAGGTTCGAGGCGTACATCTTGAAGATCTCGATCCACGTGCGCTGGGCCATGTCGTCGAGGTTGCGGCGGATCATTCCCAGGTCCACGAGGCTGACCTTCGCCTCGACGTCCCGGGGGCTGAGGCTCATCCCGATGAGGTGGCGGGTGAGGCTGTCCCGTCCCTGCTCCAGGGTGATGTACGTCCCCGCACGGCCGTCCTTCATCGCGTTCTGGTAGAGGATGTTGAAGGCGATCGTGGACTTCATCGTCCCCGGCTCGCCCGCGAGGAGAACGACCATCCCGGCGGGGATCCCCCCGCCCAGCTTCTCGTCAAAACCATGGATGAAGGTGCGGATACGGTCGTCCTGCCCCATCGAAGTCCATTCTCATCCGGCGGACGCTCTATATCTTTTCCGAGGCGGTTATCAAGGGCGAAAGCGCCGCACGGTCCCATCCTCCGAAAAATAAGGGGGAGTAAGTGGCAGATGACGGGCGCCTCCAGGAGATGGGGGGATAAGACGTTTCTTGAACTCGGTCTGTTAGCAGGATTTCCTCTGGAAGGCGCGGTGAAACGTTTATTTGTTATCCGGTCTGTTACCACATCCGCGGGGGTGAGCGTCTTGTTCGTTCCGGATCGGAACCTGAAGGACCTGGTCGTCCGCTACGTGCGGGACCGGGAGCGATCGATCAGCGCCCTCACGAAGCAGCTAGAAACGGACGGCTACAGCTTCCACCGCCTCTTCGTCACCGGCTACCTAAAGGCCCTCGCCGACGTGGGCATGCTGCGGGAGAAGGAGATCCCGCCCGCGAAGGTCTACACGGCGTCGGCCCACCGGGAGCCGAACCTCTATGAGATGGTGGGGGAGCGCTGCCGGGAGGCCGCGTCCGAGGAGGCCGCGCAGACCCGCCTCGCTGTCGCGGTCCTCCAGAAGCTCTTCCGTCGCCCGGTCTTCCTCCGGGAGATCCGCGAGGCCGGCTTCCCGGGTGCCGTGGACGCACCTGCGGCGCCCAAGGAGGAACGGGAGGAGTCCCGCCGCGCGCTCATGAAGCTCGGCCTGCAGATCCCGACGAACGAGCCCGCCTACCGCCTCGAGGAGAGGCGCAACGACGTGCGGGACGTGATCCTGTGCGACATCGTCGTCGACCGGTTCGGGCTCGCGCCCCTCGTCGTGGACACGAAGCAGATGAAGCTGATGGAGCGATGACATGAAGGGAGGAGCTAGGCCATCGAGGTGGACGCTCAGCTCCGACGCTGGGTGTCCCGGAAGCCTCCTCGGTCCCGCACCCCCGCGAGCGTTGGTAGTCCGCGGTGAGGCTGCTCACTTCCGTGCCTGACCCGTTCCCCACGGTCAGGGCGGGGGAAGCCGCTCTCCAGCTGCCTCCCCCGTCGCCTCCAGCCCCGCGGGACAGAACCTCAACGTTGGCATCCGGACCAGCGCCAGACTGGAACGCCGCCCCCGACTGTCACCGCCCCATGAGGACGATTTGGGTCTATAAGGAGACGCCCGGCCTCCCGGTCAAGCCTAGCGGCGGTCCAAAGAGGCCCTTCCTATTTAATCGTTCTCAGACACGCTTCGAAAACCCTCAGGGAGCCGGGGGCGCGCCCGAAGTCGGCTCGGCTTGGGCCTCCTTCGCCTTTCGGTATCGTCCGTACGTGGAGAGGATCATCACGCCGCCCACGAAGAACACGCCGCCGGAGCATACGAGGCGCCAGGACTCCAGGTCCTGCCGGAACGCGCCGCTCGGACTGAGGTCCGCGGTCAGGTAGAACAGCACCGAGGTCACGATGATCCACAGGCCGATGATCATCGGCATCCACACGCCCAGGAGGGCGCGGACTCGTTCCGAGTTCATCCGCTCATCAGTCGGATGATCGCTTCCGCGGGTTCGCCGCCGCACTCCTCGAGGGCCTTGCGGGCCTCCTCATCGGAGACGCCCGCCTTCTCCGCGACGAGCTTCACGTCCTCGTCCGGGATCGTCGGGCCCTTTTCGTCCGCAAGCTTCTTCGGATCCGCGCGTGGCCGGACGATCGGCTCGCCGACAATCTGCCAGATCTTCTGGCCCTGGGCCGTGATCGCCGAGACCGACGGGTTGCGGATCACGTACTCCTTGTCCGCGGTGCGGATGAGGACCTCCTCGACGCCGTCGAGCTCCTCCTGCTCGATGCCCATGCGCTTCATGGCCTGCTTCATCTGTCGGGGGTTCACCCGCCCGCCGGGAATCATGGCGCCACCGGCCGTTGGCATGGGCGGGTTCGGGATAAAGCTTCCCCGCTGCGAGCGGCGCGCTACCCATCCGTCGCATGTTTAAATAGGAATGGTCCAATCGTTCCGTTCGTGCGCATCGCCGTCGTCTTCAAGGACCGATGCCAGCCCAAGCGCTGCCATCTCGAGTGCATTGCATTCTGCCCGCCGCAGCGCACGGGGACCGAGGTCATCTGGATTGACCAAGAAACGACCAAGGCGACAATCAGTGAAGAAACCTGCATCGCCTGCGGAATATGTACGCGCAAATGTCCATTTGACGCCATTCGCATAATCGGATTGCCCGAAGAGCTGAAGGAGGATCTCGTCCACCAGTACGGCAAGAACGCCTTCCGCCTCTTCCGCCTCCCGGTTCCCAAGAAGGGTAGCGTCATCGGCCTCCTCGGTCCGAACGGAATCGGCAAGACGACGGCCGTCAGCATCCTGAGCGGCGAGCTGCCGCCCAACCTTGGCCATTACCGCCGAAAGAAGGCGTACTGGGATGAGGTCCTGGATTACTTCGCGGGCACGGAACTGCACGACTACCTCGAGAAGATCGCGAACAAGGAGGTCCGGACGTCGATCAAGCCCCAGTACGTGGACCGCCTGGGGAAGCTGTATTCAGGCCGCGTAGGCGACCTCCTGAAGAAGATCGACACCCAAGGTCGGCTCGACAATCTCGCGGCTCAGCTTGCGCTCGGGAGCTTCCTGGACCGCGACATCGCGCAGCTCTCCGGCGGCGAGTTGCAGCGCGTCGCCATCGCCGCAACGATGCTGAAGGACGCGGACATCTACTTCTTCGACGAGCCGTCGTCCTACCTGGACATCTACCAACGCCTCCAGGTCGCGAAGGTGATCCAGTCCCTTTCCAGGGAGAAGTACGTCGTCGTGGTCGAGCACGACCTCGCCGTGCTCGACTTCCTCGCGGAGACCGTGTACCTCATGTACGGCTCGGAGGGCGCCTACGGGATCATCGCGGAGCCGCGGCCCGTGCGTACCGCGATCAACGTGTACCTGAACGGCTACATGAAGGAGGAGAACATCCGCTTCCGGGACCGCGAGATCCGCTTTGAGGTCCGCCCGCCCCGCGGGGACTGGAAGGCGGAGACCCTCGTGACCTTCGACGCCCTCTCGAAGCGATACGAGCACTTCGAGCTTCGGGTCCAGCCCGGTCGCTTGCGGAAGGGGGAGGTCGTCGGCGCGGTCGGTCCAAACGCCACGGGCAAGACCACCTTCGTGAAGATGCTCGCGGGCGAGGAGACCCCGACCGAGGGCACGGTCCAGGGCAAGTGGCAGGTCTCCTACAAGCCGCAGTACCTCGAGTCGACGTACGAGGGCACCGTTCGGGAGCTCCTGCTGTCCGCGATTGGGAAGAAGGCGGAATCGGGACACTTCGACACGGAGGTCCTGGAGCCTCTCAAGGTCAAGGGCATGCTCGAGCGGGAGGTGAACACGCTTTCCGGGGGCGAGCTCCAGCGCGTGGCGATCGCCCTGTGCCTCGGCCGCGACGCGGACATCTACCTGATCGACGAGCCCTCCGCGTACCTCGACTCGAACCAGCGGATGGAGACCGCGAAGACGATCCGCCGCGTGATGGAGCGGGAGGCCCGCACGGGCCTGATCGTCGACCACGACGTCTACTTCATCGACATGGTCTCGGACAGCATCATGGTCTTCTCGGGCGACCCCGGACGCACGGGCCTCGGCGAGGGTCCCTTCCCGATGCGCGAGGGGATGAACCGTTTCCTCAAGATGGTCGGCATCACGTTCCGCCGCGACGCGGACACGAACCGCCCGCGGATCAACAAGCTCGACTCCCGCCTGGACCGGGAGCAGAAGTCCTCCGGCGAGTACTACTACGCGATTGAGGAAGCTACGAAGGCGACGTGAGGCGGCGCTTCAGAGATCCCTGGGCGGGATGAGCCGGCCGAGGCCTTCCGCGACGGGCTCGCCGCCCTCGACGATCTTCTCCCCCCGCAGATAGACCGCGCGCGGGAAGCACGCCTCCATGCCCTCGAAGGGCGTCCATCCGCACTTGTACCGGACCCGCTTCGCGGTGACCTTAGAGATCTCGCGGGGATCCACGACGAGGAGGTCCGCGTCGCGGCCCACCTCGATGGCTCCCTTCTCGAGGCCCAGGATCCGTGCGGGGCGCGTCGCCATCGCATCGACGACTCGCTCGAGGCTCGTCTTCTCGGCCTTCGCGAGGCGGAGGAGGAGAGGGAAGGACGTGGCCACGCCCGGGAGTCCGGCCGGCGCTTCCTTGAACGTCACCGACTTTTCCTCCTGGGTGTGCGGCGCATGATCGCTCGCGACCACGTCGACGCGCCCCTTCGCGAACGCGTCCCACAGTGCATCCCGGTCCTCCCGCGATCGCAGGGGCGGGTTCACCTTGCCGAAGGCCTTGAGCGGGCGGGTGTAGTCCAGGAGGAGGTGATGCGGCGTCACTTCCGTGGTGACGCCCGCAGGGACTGCGTCGAGCGCTTCCACGCACGTCACGTGGGCCACGTGGACCGGTTCGTTTGTCCGGAGACGGGCCAGGGTCCGGACCGCGCTCACCTCCGCCTCCTTCGGTCGGACCGCCGCGTGATCCGCCAGCGTCGCGGGCACGCTCTTGCCGAAGAGATGCCCGTCCTCCGCGTGGGCCACGAGGACCCGGCGGGCCTCTCCCGCCGCACGGAGGATCTCGGGGAGCACGTCGTCCTCCACCTGCAGGCCTCCCGTGCTCTCCGCCATGTACACCTTGAACGCGAGGGCGGACCGGAGCGAGTCCACCGCAGCCGCGTTGCGGGGAGCCGAGTATAGGCCGTAATCGACCGCGGCGCGGTGCTTCACGGAGGCGATCTTCTTCTCGAGCGCGAGGCGCGAGGTCACGGGAGGGCGTGTGTTGGGCATGTCCACGATCGTGGTCACGCCGCCGATCGCCGCGGAGGCGGTCCCGTGGGCGAAGTCCTCTTTCTCGGTCAGGCCTGGGTCCCGCAGGTGGACGTGGATGTCCACGCAACCGGGGAGGATCAAGGCGTCGCCGTGGTCCTCGGCCTCCCGGGCCGCCAGCGTCTTCTTGATCGCGACGATCCGGCCCTCCTCGATCCCGACGGAGAGCGGTTCGAGGCGGCCCCGGTAGAAGACGCGTCCGCTAAGCACGTGCATGGCCCGCATCCAGCCTGTGGCGGACGATCGCGCCCCGGGGCTCCACCTCGGTGAAGATCTCCGCCTGGAACTTTTTCACGCGGGTCGCGGGCTCGAACCAGGCGTCCGCCAGGAGGCCCGCCTTCATGCAGGCCTCGGAGAGGAACTCTTCGGCGTCCCATCCCCACTCCACGGGAACCTGGGGCAGGAGCAGCCCGCGGTACGGGCCCTGGGCGACGATGAGCCCGTCTTCCCCCACGTTGATGTGCTTCGGCAGCTCCTTGGGCTTCCGGACCTCGATCGGCTGGGGCGGGGTCAGGAGGCTCACCTCCACGACGACCTTCGCGAGCTCCTCGGGCCGGAGGGGCGGGAAGCGCGGGTCCTCCGCGGAGCCCTCCGCCGCTTTCACGACGGACTTGAGGAGCGGGAAGAACGGCTCCGGGTACCCGATGCACCCGCGGAGCTCTCGGCTCGGGTAGAGGTTCAAGGTGACGAACGCCCCCGCCTTTTCCTGGAACACTCCCGGGACGACGAAGGATCGCAGGTCCCGTCCCTCGACGAAAGCGTCGAGCGACTCCCTCGCGATGCGCACGGCGAGCTCTCCGTCCGCGTCGGAGTACCGCATGCGCTCGGCAATGCAGGGCGACTTCCTTAACGTTGTCGCACGCACCTCCGTCGACGCCCGAGTCCTGACGCAAACCTTTTATCGACCACGCACGGTAGTGCGAGCTGGCGGTGCAATGAGGGCACGTGTACCCGTGGTGGAAATCATGAGCCCGACCCCGGTGACGATCACCGCGGACGCCACGGTGGAGGACGCCTCCAAGGTGATGCGAGACAAGGAGGTCGGGAGCGTCGTCGTCCTCGAGGACGGTCGGCCGATGGGCATCGTGACCGAGCGCGACGTGGTCACGAAGGTGGCCGCCTCGAACCGCCTGGCGAGCCAGACCGTGGTGCGGGACATCATGACCTCGCCCCTCGTCGCCGTGCACCCGCACCAGGAGGTGGCGGAGGCCGCGCGGGTGATGGCCTCCCGCAGGATTCGCCGCTTGCCCGTCATCAAGGAGGGCAAGCTCGTCGGCATGCTGACGGAGAACGACATCATCCGTATCTGGCCTCAGCTGATCGAGGTCACGCGCGAGTGGGATCGCGCGGGGCTGGAGTCGCAGTTCGCCAAGGGAATCGAGGGCCACTGCGAGGCCTGTGGCGTGTACTCGACGAACCTCGTGTGGGACCGGAACCTCCTCGTCTGCCCGGAGTGCAGGTCCGGATAACCGTCGCGGAAAGTTTATAGGACGTCCCCAGGTTCGTGCCCGCGGTGGCGCGGCTCGTCAAGGTTTCTCAGCAGGAATTGGACTCCGTGCGGAAGCTCTACGAGAGCGTCATGTCGTACGCCTGCCACGGCCTCTTCTTCCGCGAGGGCATGGTCCTCGCGGACGAGCTCCTCAAGGGCATGCCCCAGGGCCAAGACCCTCTCTCCGTCGGGCGGCAGCTGATCATGGACCGCGGCTGGGCCGAGGACGTCCTCTTCACGGACCACGGGGCGAAGGTCCGCGGTTCCATCGAGGTCTCTCCCGGCTCGGAGATGGAGACGTGCCACCGGTTGCGCGGGATCCTCTCCAAGGTCCTCGAGGCGAAGACGAAGCAGCGGGTGCGGCTCAACGAAGTCGAGTGCGTGAGCACGGGTGGTAGGGAGTGCGTGTTCGAGCGCGAGGGGTCAACGTGACGACGTTACAGGAGATGGTCCGGGCACTGCGGGACGTGACGGAGGCCGAAGCGGTGGCGGTGATCACCCGCGACGGCGGGATCGTCGCCGCGGAGCTCCCGCCCGCCGTCTCCCCGGAGACGTTCTCCATCATGTGCGCCGCAATCCTCGGGGCCGGGATGACCGCCGCCACGGAGCTGAAGCACGCGCCCCCTCACCGCGTGATCCTGGAGTCCGAAGACTCGACGATCGTGATCCAAGAGATCGGCCGGCGGGCGATGCTCGTCCTCGTGGTACCGCCCGAGCGGAGCTTCACGACCCTCGAGACCCCGGTCTCTCGTTTCGCCCAGGCCGCCGGGAAGGACCTGGACTGAGATCGCGGCAAGGGTTATGGGAGCAGCCTCCGATGGCGTCCACGGGCCCGTGGTCTAGTGGCTAGGATGCGACTCTTACAAAGTCGAGGTCGTCGGTTCGATTCCGACCGGGCCCACCCCCTCCGAGACCGCCATCGGAACGGTCGCCTGGAGCCGTTCGTATTGTTAGGGCGGCAACTTTAACGCTGGCCTGGCTGCTCGGCAGCGCGGGACGTGCCATGTGCTTGGGTATTCCTGCGCGAGTCGTGTCCGTCCAGGGCACGGAGGCCGTGCTCGATCTGAGAGGCAGGAAGGTCGTCGCCGATGCCGGCGCGGTATCCGTTTCTCCGGGAGACTACGTCCTGATTTACTCCGGGCTCATCGTCCAAGTGCTCTCCCCGGCTGAAGCCGAGGAAACCCTGCGCGTCTTGGATCAAGTCGAGAGGGGCGCACCGATCCCCTGAAGAACGCAGGGATTCTACCGGGAAGCTCGGCAGAGTCCGAAGATTTCACATCGGCGCTTCGATCATCGTGATCGTCTGAAGCGTCCCGGGGGCCTTCCGGATACGATTCCTGATGACCCTCGCCATGGTGACCGTATCCGGCGCCTGCAGGGTCAGGATGTAGTCGTAGTCCCCGAAGAGGAAGTTGATCTCCTCGAGACCCATGATATCATGGAACGCGTCCAGGGCTTCCCTCTCCTTGCCTGTGGCGACTTTCACGAGAACAAACGCCCGCATCCACGGCCCCGGCTTGGGACCGTCAAGGGGCTACAAAGAGGTGACGCTCGACCTGAACGTACATGTCGTTAGTCGCCGTCCTAGACCTCTCGGCCACGGCGTCGATCCCTCTCCGAGAGACTGGGCGCCCCATCATGCGACGGCCTGCGCCGAGTCGAACGGGTCCCGGCTCCTCCCGCTTCCTCGGCCCGGTCACCAGAGAGGCATTCCGTCTTCAAGCGTTTCGGGGTGAACGACGGGGGCCACGGCGCCCATGTTTCCCTCGATGAAGGTTGCCGTGCGCTCCACGCCGGGGAGATGGCGGATGTGATTGGTCATCACCTTAGCCATTTCCTGGGGGGTCTCCGCCTCGACTTCGACGAGGTACTCGAAGTCGTCGAAGAGGTAGAACACGTGACGCACTTGCTGGACGGAGCCCAGGTTGCTGAAGAACTCCGGTTCCTTGCCCGCGGACACGTTGAGGAGAACGATACCCCACACGGAGATCGCCTGTGGCCGTTCCCGGATGCGCCGCTTTCGGCCCGATGCCCTATACGGGGTTCCGCGCCGATGGACATTTCCAATATATTCGTGTACAACGGGCGGCGAGAAAATATACTGAATATATGTCGCCGCTCGAAAGCCGCCCGGTCCTCGTTGTCGTTGCCCTGGATCGACAGGTCTTGTCGCGGGCAGACCTAGGCGTCGTGCCAGTTCTCCTCCATGCGTTACCGCTGTAGTGCACTCTAGTACACATCGGAGAGCTATTACGCCGATGCACGTCCTTTTAGAGGCACGTAACGCCAGAAGTAGCCCTTCCACACGGGCTTTTTCGGATCTTATGTATATTCCAACAGGGTCGAGGGGTTCAGGAATATTCCTCCATCGACAATGTATAGAGAACGCAGAAAAGGGATGCGAATTGTCAGCATTGCACATGCCCGAGCGGAGGGAGGATCCGCATCGGAGCCGTGGGAACTCAGGGTTCTGGGGCGTAAACAGCCCCTCAGCGGCTCCTCCGTTGCGCATCGCCGGGGCGGGATCCCATCGTTGGCGGTCTCGGGATCGGTGCCCCAGGGCGCGGCGCCCCGTCGCGCACGAGCGCGGCGGCCTACGTGGCCGCCTCTCCCCAATCGTCGGGCGTGCCCCGTCCCCGGGGGTCCCTCGGGCGCGGGCGGCATCCGAGCCTTCTCCACGCACGTACTCGGAGAGTGGTGAATCGTGTCTGCGGAATCGATGCTTGTGAACCTTGAAGAGCGAGGACCGGGGAGCGACGCGACAGAAGACTTCCTGCGCCGGATGCTCAAACTCCCGATGGGGGACAAGCTCCTCAGCTGCATCCAATGCGGGATGTGCAGCGGTTCGTGTCCTCTCGGATATGCCATGGATTACACCCCTCGGAAGATGATTTCGGCCTTGCGAGCGGGCCGGGTGGACGACCTGTACCGCAGCGAAGCCATCTGGCTCTGCGTCTCCTGCTTCAACTGCTCGTATCGGTGTCCGGTTGGCGTCCCGATCACCGATCGCCTCATTGCCGGCCTGCGGGAAGAGTTGCTCGGCCGGGGAGTCGGTGTGCCCGCGGAGCTCCAGGCGGCCTTCGAGAGGACCTCGCGGTATGGGAATCCTTTCGGCGAGTCGGCGAGGAAGCGGGACGCGTGGACGAAAGACGCGGGTGTGGACGTCCCGGTCCTCCACGAAGGAGAATCGGCGGAGGTCCTGTGGTGGGTAGGGTGCTTCGGCTCCTACAACAAGAGGAATCAGAAGGACACGATCGCTCTCGCACGAATCCTCCGCGCCCTCGATATCGACTTCGGCATCTTGGGCGCGGACGAACGTTGTACCGGGGACCTCCGATGCACGAGCCAGGGAGAAGAGGGTCTGTTCGACGTCCTCTATCAGCACAACGCCGAGCAGTTGGGGAAGAGGAAGTTCAAGGAGGTCCTCGTAGGCGACCCGCACGCGTTCAATGCCTTCAACAAGGAGTACCGCCGCCTGGGGACGCCGCTCGATGTAAGCCACTACACTCAATTCCTGGCGTCCCGTATTCCGGAGATCAAGAGGCTCATCAAGAAGGAAATCACCGCGAAGGTCACCTACCACGATGCTTGCTGCATCGGCCGGCGGAACGGTGAGTACGAGGCGCCGCGGGCTATCCTCGAGATGATTCCCGGCGTGCGCCTCGTCGAGATGCCGCGGAACCGGGAAAACGCCCTCTGCTGCGGAGGCGGCGGAGGCGCGAATTGGCTGGACAGCTACATCTGGCAGCGAACTCGCGTACCTCTGCCGATGCAAAGGGTGCAAGAGGCTGCGAAGACGGGCGCGCAGATTCTTGCGATACCGTGCCCCCTCGAGGTCCCTCGCTTCGAGGACGCCATCAAGACATCGGGCCTCGAGGGCCGACTCCAAGTTCGGGAAATCTCCCACATGGTGGCTGAGGCGATGGGGCTCGTTGGGGGGTCCCAGCCGTGAAGATCGCAGTCATCCTCCGGCAGGTCCCCGACGTCGTCGAGGAGCTCGTGATTGCCGAGGACGGGAGGAGCCTCGCGGAAGACGAGGTCATGGACATCACGAACGAGGCGGACGAGCACGCCCTGGAGGAGGCGCTCATCCTGAAGGCCCGCCATGCGGCGACGGTCACCGCGGTGGGCGTGGGCGGAAACGAGGCGAAAGATGCCTTGGCGGCGGCGGTGGCCAAAGGCGCGGACGACGCCATCTTCGTCCCCATCCCGTTCAAGCACCGAGGCGACAACGTGCGGCTGGCCTCCGTCCTCAGCCCGGCGATGAAGTCGGGCGGATACGATCTGATCCTCACAGGGATATGGGCCGCCGATCAGCTGGACGCGGGCCTGGCCGGTCTCCTATCGATGCGCCTTTCTATCCCGTATGTGGGCGGCGTGACATCCATCTCCCTCGAGCCGGACGGGACCAAAGGAATCGTCCGCAAGGAGTTCCCCGGGGGTCGCCTCGGAGTGATGGAGACCTCCCTTCCCGCCGTGTACGGGATCCAGTCGGCCGAGCAGCCGCCCCGATACGTTCCGGTGAGCCGGGTCGTGCAGGCGAAGCGCACGCTCCGGGTGAAGGAGCAGTCCGAGCCTCCTGAGGTTGTGGTTGGGATGCGAGCTGCGAAGTTGATCAAGTCAAGTTCGGCAGCCAAGGCCGAGATGCTCCCTGGAGACGCCACGCAGGTTGCGGAGCAGCTGGTCCGCATCCTTCGGGAGCGTGGGATCGCATGATTCAGCGCGAGGTCGTGGTCGTTGCGGAGCACATGGCCGGAGAGCTCAGCGACATCACCCTTGAAATGCTCGCGGGCGCTCACGAACTCGCCCGCTCCGTCGGGTGGCATCTCACGTGCCTCATCCTCGCGGACGACCCAAAGCCGTTCGAGGCACTCCCGCTCGCGGCGGACAAGGTCGTCGTCATCAAGGATTCCAGCCTGGGAGCGCCGAACCCGGCAGCCTATGCCCGAGTCCTCCCGCACATCCTGAAGGATCTGTCGGCGCGACTCGTGTTCTTGGGTAACACGAGCATCGGCGTCGACCTGGCGGGCCCCTTATCCTACGCCCTCGGGGCTCCTGCGATCAGCGGGTGCGTGGGCATCCGCGCGGAAGGAGACCGGATCGTCGTCACGAGTAGGATCTGTGGAGGCAAACTGGTCGCCCAGACCGAGCAGGGGGAGGGGTTGGCCATCGTGCTCGTGATGCCGGGCAGCTTTCACCGCGAGCTCGGGATGCGGGACGAGGTTCCTCCCCTCGAGGTCCGGCCCGTGCCCACGGCTCTCGATTCGCTCCCCGTTCGCTTCGTGGAACTCATCGAGCCGAAGATGGAAGCCGTCGATGTGAGGAAGATCCCCATCCTGGTCGGCATAGGCCGGGGGGTGCAGTCCAAGGACAATCTGCCGAGCCTGGAAATCCTGGCCAAGGAGTTGGGAGGCGCTCTGTGCGCGACGAGGCCCGTGGTCGACCAAGGATGGCTCCCGAGGACTCGTCAGGTGGGCCGATCCGGGATGACCGTCAAGCCGCGGCTCTACCTGGCACTCGGGGTCAGCGGGGCCCCGGAGCACACGGAGGGCATGAAGGAATCGGGCCTCATCGTCGCGGTGAACAAGGATCCCGAGGCGCCCATCTTCGATATCGCCCACTACGGCGCGACCGTGGACGTGCTCGAGCTCGTCCCCATCCTGACGGAGAAGATCAAGGAGGCGAAGGGTAGCCAATGAGCCTCGATCAGATCCTCCTGACGGGAATCCTGGGCGTCTCCACCCTCTTCTTCCTCGTCAGGGTCCTCACGATCGTCCGGGGCGTCCGCAAGGGATTGCCGGAGAAGTGGTGGGACCACTTCGGCGTCCGCGTCAAGAACGTCGTGTTGGATGGGATCTTCCAGAGAAAGATCTACCGCGAACGTCCCGCCGGGATCCTCCACGCCTTCATCTTCTGGGCTTTCGCGCTCCTCTTCTTCAGCGTCGTCGAGATTGTCGCGGCGGGGTACATCCCCGGCTACACGCTTCCTCTAGGGCCGCTCAATGGGCCCCTCTCTCTCGGGCAGGACCTCGTGGCCGCCCTCGGCATCGTGGGCGTGCTCATGGCGGTCTATCGCCGGACCGTCTCGAAGCCCCGGCGCCTCATGCATGAAGGGAACCGCGCGGCGATTGTCATGCTCCTCTTCATCCTGACCATCCTGGTCTCCTTCCTGCTCTACAACGCGGCCCGGATCGTTCAGGACGCAGGGGCCGCGATGGCGGGCTGGAGGCCCGTCAGCGGGCTGCTTGCGACCGCGCTCTCCGCCGCGGGATGGGCGGGGATCGCTCCTGGCCTGGAGCCCGCCATGTGGTGGGTCCACGTCCTCTCCCTCTTCACGTTCCTGGCCTGGTTCCCGTACACCAAGCATTCACACATCGTCTTCGCCGTCTTCAATGTCTTCTTCCGGAAGCCGGAATCTCCGGGAGCGATGCGCCCCGTGCCTCCGGAGCGGGCGGCCTCCCCCGGCGCGGGTTCCGTCCGCGATCTGACGTGGGTCTCCCTGCTCAATGCGTTCGCGTGCACGGAGTGCGGACGCTGCACGGACAACTGTCCGGCTCACGAGAGCGGCGCCGCCATGGACCCGATGCACCTGATGATGCGCCTTCGGGACGCGGTCCTCGCGAGGGGAGGCGCCGCATCACGGCCTGGGGCGTCGGCCGCCGACGGGGGCACCACGTCCGAAGGGGACCTGTTCCTCGCGGTCCACAGCCCGGATGCGATTTGGTCCTGCATGACGTGTTACGCCTGCGTGGACGGTTGCCCGGTGTTCAACAATCACCTGTCCAAGATCCTGGAGATGCGCCGCCATCTCACGGCCCGGGGGGAGATCAATGCGGGCCTGCAGGGCGCGTTGGAAAGCCTGTCCCGGTACGGGAACTCGTTCAAGGCAACGCCCAAGGCCCGCACAAAATGGACGCGGGCCGGCTCCCTGGCGATCCGGGACGTCCGGGAAGATCCCGTGGACTTCCTCTGGTTCGTGGGTGACTATGCATCGTACGATGCCCGGTGTCAGGGGCTCACGGAACACACTGCGCGGGTCTTCGGCCACGCGGGGGTCAGTTTCGGCATCCTCCACGAGGACGAGTGGAACGCAGGGAACGATGTCCGAAGGGTCGGCGAGGAAGGCCTTTTCGAGACCCTGCGGGACCACAACGCGGAGGCCATGAAGGCCTGCACGTTCCACGACATCGTGACCACGGATCCGCACACCTACAACACCCTGAAGAACGAGTATCCCCACAGCAACGGCGGACGGGTACTCCACTACACCGAGCTCCTCGACGAACTCATCCGGTCGGGTCGACTCCAGTTCTCGAGGCGGCTGCCGTACCGGATCACCTACCATGACCCGTGCTACCTGGGCCGGTACAACGGGGTGTATGACGCGCCGCGCAGGGTCCTCGCGGCCCTCGGCGTGGAACTCGTCGAGATGCCCCGGAACCGATGGAAGAGCTTCTGTTGCGGGGCGGGCGGCGGGAGAATATGGATGGAGGAGATCCCAGGTGAAACGCAGCGGCCCGCGGACATGCGGGTCAAGGAAGCCGCTGCCCTTGACGGGGTGACGGTGCTCGCGGTCGCCTGTCCCAAGGACTACGTCATGTTCACGGATGCCGTCAAGGCCGCAGGGCTCGAAGGGTCTCTTCAGATTCGCGACATCATCGAACTCGTGGAGGAAGCTCTATGACCGAGGAGCCGAAGATCGGTGTGTACATCTGTGACTGCGGGTTCAACATCGCCAGCGTCGTGAACGTGCCGGAGGTGGTCGACTACGCGAAGGGGCTCAAGGGCGTGGCCGTCGCCCGCGAGTACAAGTACATGTGCTCCAGCCCCGGGCAGGAGATGATCCAGAAGGACCTCCGGGAGATGGGGCTGAACCGCGTCGTCGTGGCCTCATGCTCCCCCCACCTCCACGAGGCGACGTTCCGCCGCGCTGCGGAAGCCGCGGGTGCGAACCCGTTCCTCGTGCACATGGTGAACATCCGCGAGCAGGTGTCCTGGGTCACGAAGGACCCGCGGCGGGCCACGGAGAAGGCCAAGGCGCTGGTCGCCGCCGGCGTGGCGCGTGTGGCCCTCCATTCCCCCCTTGAACGCCGGTCCGTTCCGGTTCGCAGTGAGATCCTCATCGTCGGCGGCGGCATCGCGGGGATCCAGGCCGCGCTCACCGCGGCGGAGGCGGGCCGCCACATCTACCTCGTCGAGCGAGAGCCGTCCATCGGTGGACACATGGCCAAGTTCGACAAGACGTTCCCGACCCTGGACTGCGCGGCGTGCATCCTCACGCCGAAGATGACGGCGGTGAAGAACCACCCGAACATCACCCTCCTCTCGTACTCCGACGTGGTCTCCGTCGACGGCTTCGTGGGCAACTTCAAGGTGAGCGTGCGGCGGAAGCCGCGCTACGTGGACGAGGCGAAGTGCGTCGGATGCTTCGAATGCATCGAGCAGTGCGTGTACAAGACGGCCAAGTTCCCGAGCGAGTTCGACCTGGGGCTCGGGAAGCGGAAGCCCATCTACATCCCCTTCCCGCAGGCCATCCCGCTGGTGGCCGTCATCGATCCGGGGACCTGCATCGAGTTCAAGACGGGGCACTGCAAGCAGACGTGCGTGGACGCGTGCGGGGATCGCGACGCCATCGACTTCCACCAGAAGGAACAGTTGGTGGACCTCGACGTGGGGACCATCATCGTCGCCACCGGCTTCCACGTATTCGACGCATCTCGGATGACGAACTACGGCTATGGGAAGCTACCCGGAGTGTACAACGCGTTGGAGGTGGAGCGTCTCGCGGCCTCGAATGGCCCGACGGGCGGGGAGTTTGTGCTACGAGACGGCCGCAAGCCGAAGGCCGTGGCCATCGTGCACTGTGTCGGTTCCCGGGACGAGCACTACAACACTTACTGCTCCAAGGTCTGCTGCATGTATTCCCTGAAGTTGGCCCATCTGGTGAAGGAGCGGACGGGCGCGGAGATCTACAACTTCTACATCGACATGCGGACCCCCGGAAAGGGCTACGAGGAGTTCTACCACCGCCTCATTGCCGAGAACCTCCACCTGGTGCGGGGCAAGGTGGCCGAGGTCACGGATATCGCGGAGGCCCCTGCGGAGGAGGGCCGGCTCGTCGTCGTGGCGGAGGACACCCTCCTGGGCGTCATCCGGCGCGTGCCCGTGGACATGGTCATTCTCAGCGTGGCGATTGAACCCCAGCCCGATCGGGAGGACGTGCGTCGGATGCTCAACATGTCCTGCAGCTCCGAGGGTTTCTTCCTCGAGAAGCATCCGAAGCTCGCGCCCGTGTCCACCATGAGCGACGGCATCTTCATCGCGGGTACGTGCCAGGGCCCGAAGGACATCCCGGAGACCGTTGCGCAGGCCGAGGCCGCGGCCGCGGAGGCCATCGCCCTCACCTCGAAGGGGTCGATCCTCCTCGAGCCCAACCTCGCGTCCATCGAGGAAGGACTGTGCTCCGGTTGCCAGGTCTGCATCCCTCTGTGTCCCTACAACGCCATCGAGCTGGACCGGGAGAAGATGGTCGCTCGGATCAGCGACGTCCTCTGCAAGGGATGCGGCGTGTGCGTCGCGGCCTGCCCGAGCGGGGCCATCTCCCAGAGAATGTTCGAGGACGATCAACTCCTCCAAGAGATCGAGGGGGTGCTCTCCCGATGATCGAGATGCAGAAGCAGGAGACCGAACCGAGGATTGTCGCCTTCGTGTGCAACTGGTGCACCTACATCGCGGCTGATGCGGCGGGCGTCGCCCGCGCCCGGTACGCGCCGAACGTGCGGCTGATTCGCACGATGTGCTCGGGCCGCGTGGATCCCCAGTTCATCCTGACCGCCTTCGAGAAGGGCGCGGACGGCGTCCTGCTCTGCGGCTGCCATCCGCGGGACTGTCACTACAGCGCGGGGAACTACAAGACCCTCCGCAGGTACACGCTTCTCAAGAAGTTGCTCTCCCAGATGGGTTTCGAGGACGACCGTCTCCGCCTCGAATGGATCTCCGCGTCGGAGGCCGAGAAGTTCCGGAAGGTCGTCGATGACATGACCGAACGGGTGCGGAAGCTGGGCCCTCTCGAACTCAACGGAGGCGATTGAGATGGCGGGGAAGCCGAAGGTGGCCTTCTACTGGTGTGCCTCGTGTGGCGGGTGCGAAGAAGCCGTCGTGGATCTCGCCGAGGGGGTTCTGGATGTGGTGGCCGCCGTCGACATCGTGTTTTGGCCGGTCGCCCTCGACTTCAAGGTCTCGGACGTCGAGGCGTTGCCCGACGGGAGCATCGCGGTCAGCTTCATCAACGGCGCAGTCCGCCTCTCGGAACAGGAAGAGATGGCCCGCCTCCTACGACGAAAGTCGAAATACGTGATTGCGTTCGGAAGCTGCTCGCACCTGGGCGGCATCCCCGGCCTCGCGAACCTCTGGGACCGGCAGTCCATCTTTGACTGGTACTATCACAAGGCCCCAAGTGTGGTCGACGGGAACGCTGTGGAGCCAAGGGAGAAGATCGAGGTCCCCGAGGGCACGCTCGAACTCCCGGCGTTCTGGGACACCGTCAAGACGTTGGACCAAGTCATCGACGTGGACTACTATCTCCCGGGTTGTCCTCCCACGCCGAAGCTCATCGGGGACGCGGTGGGCGCCCTTCTTCGCGGGGAGTTGCCGCCGAAAGGTTCGGTCCTTGCAGGAACCCGAGCCCTCTGTCACGAGTGCCCGCTGAACGACACCAAACCCGAGAAGCTCCTGCTCAAGGAGGTGAAGCGGGTCCATCTCACGAAGGTGGATCCGGAGAAGTGCCTCCTCGCGCAGGGGGTTCTATGTCTCGGGCCCGTGACCCGCGGAGGATGCGACGCCCTCTGCGTGAAGGGGGCGATGCCGTGCACCGGATGCTTCGGGCCCACGGACGAAGTACGCGATCAAGGTGCCAAGGGTATCTCCTACCTCTCCTCGATCTTGGACTTCGACGACGAGGGCGACATCCGGCGCGCGATGGAGAGCCTGCCCGACCCGGTCGGGACGTTCTACCGATACGCCCTGCCCGGCTCCATCGTCAGGAGATCCAAGGAGGTGATTCCGCATGCCTAGTCAAGTTATCATCAACCCCATCACACGCCTCGAAGGCCACGGCAAGATCACGATCTTCCTCGATGGAACGGGGGAGGTCTCGCGGGCGTACTTCCAGGTCCCGGAGCTGCGCGGGTTCGAGAACTTCCTTGTGGGCCGGCAGGCCGAGGATGCGCCTCAGATTACCTCGCGCATCTGCGGCGTCTGTCCCACCGCTCACCACACTGCCGCGACGAAAGCCCTCGACGACCTGTTCAAGGTGGATCCGCCACCCGCCGCGAAGATGATTCGAGAGTTGGTGTACAGCGTCTTCATGCTCGAGGACCACGCCCTCCACCTCTTCTTCCTTGGCGGGCCCGACTTCGTGGTCGGCCCGACCGCCCCCAAGGCGGAGCGGAACGTCCTAGGCGTGATCCAGAAAGTGGGCCTCGAGATCGGGAAGCGGGTCATCGCCATGCGGAAGGAGCTCCGTGGGGTTATCACGGAAATCGGGGGGAAGACGATCCACCCGGTCTTCGGCCTGCCCGGAGGAGTCGCCAAACCGATCACGCCGGAGATGCAGGTACGCTTCAAGGAGGTCGCTTCCCGCGCCGTCGAATTCGCGCAATTCTGCGAGAAGCTGTTCGAGAACGTCGTCCTTGAGAATCCCGCCTATGTGAAGGCCATCACGTCGGATGCGTACACGCACCGCACGTACTACATGGGCCTTGTGGACCCGAAACTCTGCGAGAACTTCTATGAAGGGCAGATTCGGGTCGTGACCCCCTCCGGGAACGAATTCGCGCGCTTCCCGGCGCAGCAATACCTCGACCACATCGCGGAGCACACGGAACCCTGGACCTACGTCAAGTTCCCCTTCTTGAAGAAGATCGGATGGAAGGGGTTCGTGGAAGGGGAGGACAGCGGGGTGTACAGCGTGGCTCCCCTCGCCAGGCTCAACGCATGCGAAGGCGTGGCTACGCCCCGTGCCTCGTGGCTCTACGAGAGATACTTCGAGACCCTAGGAGGTAGGCCCGTACACCACACTCTCGCGAACCATTGGGCGAGGGTGATTGAAATCGTGTATGCGGCAGAGCGGTTCCAGGAGCTCATCCACGACAACAGTATCCTGGACCCCAACATTCGGCTCATTCCCACGGAGACTCCGAAGGAAGGCGTCGGCGTGGTCGAGGCGCCGCGCGGGGTGCTCATTCATCACTACACGAGCGATGAACGCGGTGTGCTGACGTCTGCGAACCTCCTAGTGGCAACGCAACACAACGCGGCACGGATTGCGATGTCCGTGGACAAAGCTGCGAAGAGCATGATCCACGGTGGCGTCGTGGACGACGGCATCCTGAACCAGGTGGAGATGGCCTTCCGCGCCTACGACCCCTGCCACGCATGCGCGACGCATTCCATGCCCGGCCACATGCCGCTGTTGGTGAGCGTCTTCGACGAGAACGGCACACTCGTCCAGGAAATCCGGCGGGACGGCTAGAGATGGCCCTCGTCATCCTCGGCCTTGGGAACGACCTGCTGGGCGATGACGGAATCGGGTTGATCGCCGCAGAAGCTCTCCGGCTGTGCGAAAGTCCCCAGGTGACCGTCCGGACCACGGCCCAGTCCGGGCTCTATCTGTTGGAACACCTGCAGGGGTTCGACGACGCGATCGTGATCGATTCCGCGGTCGGCGACCACCCGGGGGAGGTTCGCGAGCTGAAGGGCGTCGACGTTCGACCCGTGATGGTGCCGTCCGCGCACTACGCAGGCCTGCCGGAGGCCTTGGCCCTGGCGCAAGCCTCTGGCCTGCGCGTGCCATGCCGCCTCCGGATTTTTGCGGTCGAGATGGACCCGGTCCAAACGATAGGCGCCGGCCCGAGCCGGGCAGTGCAGGACGCCCTTCCCGTGCTCCTCTCTCGCGTCGCGGAGGCGGCGAAGGACTGGGGCTACCTCGTGCGTCTCCCGTCCGCGGAGGTGATCCGCCACGCATGAGTACGGCCTCATGGAAGCGGTCCTTGCCCGCGCACGCGAGGAGTCCCGGGGCCACCCGGGAGCAACCCCATCCCGAATCCGGATTCACGTGGGGGAATTCGCCCTGGCTTCACGCGAATCTCTCGAGATGGCATTTCGGATTCTTGTGCGCGGAACCGAGTTGGAGGATGCGCTCCTCGAGATGGAGGAGGTTCCCGGTCAGGCCAAGTGTGAGATTTGCGGCTTCAGCGGCGCCCCAGGTGACCTGGGGCTCGAGGATGGACCCTTGGTCCCTCTGATCTGTCCTTCCTGCGGCTCACCCCTTGTCGTGACGGTGGGTGGCGGGGTGGCGCTCGCCGAGATTCAATTTCAGGATCGCAGAGGTCGGGAATCTGAGGACACGCATCGCGGGAGGGGGTAGTTGGCCTCATCACCATACCCTGATCCGCGCATCCTCGTCCTTGGCCTCTGCGATTCTTCGTTCGCAGAGGGCGGGATTGGGCCCTATCTCGCGCGCTCTCTCCGCACCTCCCTGCAGGATGTGGACATCGCGGAAACGAGCTCCTCCCATCCCGACTTCCCAAGGTTGTTCCATGAGTACGACGTGATCATCCTGCTCGACTCCGTCTCCCTGTGCAGCAGTGTTGGACAGGTCCTCGTGGTGAGTCCCTACGCTCTGGCCAGCCTGAAAGGGGATTGGGGCGAGGATGCCCGAGCTTGGGAGGTGGCAATCCACGATGCGCGCATGCTGGGTCATCAGGTTCCCGTGATTCGCGTGGTCGCGGTTTGCATGCCGGAGAGCAAAGACCGGCTGAGGGCCCGCACCCCCGAGTTCGAGTCGTTCCACCGTACGGTTCTGCATCGCGCGACGCAGGTCGTGCGAGACATCATTCACGAGTCACGGGCTCCGACAATCTCTACGTCCACGGGGTGAACGGATGATCGGTCAAAGCAAGATGGCCAGAGTCGTGGCTCCAGGACTTCTCCTGGTGCTGCTTACGGCCTTGATCAGCGGGGTATCGAACTTCGTGAACTTCTGGGCGGTCCAAGGCACCAGCTCGGATGCGTTCATCGCCGTGCGGAACGCTGCCGTGGCGGTCATCCTCGTCCCCCTCGCGCTGTTCGCGGGGTTCCAGGTCCGCGAGCGGCTCACGAAGCGTCAGTGGACTCAGCTCGCGACGATTGGCCTTGTGGGCGGCGCGGTTCCGTTCATCTTCTTCTTCCGGGGACTGCAGATGGCGGGCAGCGCAGGAGCGGGCACGGCGACCTTCGGGTATCGAACCTTGTTCCTCATGGCCGCTGTGTTTGCGATCGTCTTCCTCAAGGAGCGCGTGAGCCGAAGGCTCGCTTGCGCAACGGTCCTACTCCTGGCGGGGAACGCCCTTCTGCTGTCTCTGGCGGCCCCGGTCTGGTCGGATGGCACGGCCTATGTCCTGGTTGCGACCGCCCTCTGGGCCGGCGAGTACACGGTGTCCAAGCACGCCCTCCGGGACCTGGGCGGCGGGACGGTGGCTCTGGGCAGGATGGGCTTCGGTGGGATCTTCCTCTTGGCGTACCTCGGTCTCACCGGCCAGTTCGGCGCCGTGGCCGGGTTCAGCGGAGTCCAGTGGCAATGGCTCCTCATCAGCGCCGTTCTCCTCACCGGCTTCGTGGTCACATGGTACAGCGGGCTCAAGACCACGGACCTCTCGCTGGCCAGCGCGGTTCTCGTCCTCGCCTTCCCCATCACGTGGCTCCTTGGCCTCACGGGGGGCGGGGCCGCCCCGGATCCGGCCCAGGGGGCCGGTGCGGTCGCGATTGTGTTGGGCGTGGCCCTCGCCATCGGCTTGGCATCCCTGAAAGGGACCTGGGTCTGCCTCCTCCGGGTCGTCCGGTCCCGGGTCCGTGGCGGGATGTGAGACCTGCGCGCCGGCCTGGGACAAGGGCTCGACGGCGAGGAATGGGCAGAGGCGTCGATGGATCCGACGGGGGCTTCGATCGGATACCTGGCGGCGAAGGCGCCGGCTCCCGCGATAGGGCGTCCGAGTGAGCGAAGGAGGTGCCCCGGCAGGGAACGCGTGACGGGAGAAGAGGGCTCGCCTACTGGCGATAGTCCTCCGGCCGCCAGCCCAGTTCGACTTTGATGTCGCCCAGCCTCCCGAGGTGCGTGCCGTCGAGCAGATGGATGGACGCCTCGTCGACCGAGAGGAGCTTCTCCTTGAAGAGCGGGCCGAGGAACCGCGCTCGGAGGTCGTTCACGGGCATGCCGCCGCAGAGTTCGTTGAAGGCAGGCACCACGACCGCCTCCTTCGGGAGCTTCGGATACCGGCGATGGGAGCGCGCGAAGGGCGCCCGCATCCAGCATGGCTGGATCACGCGGGAGCCGAGCTTGTCCTTGAATGCGACCGCGGGGTGGTTGTGGCCCATGAGCAGGGTCTTCGCTTCCATGACCTTCTTGTACGGCCAGGCGTGGCCGTGGCAGAATCCCACGTCGTCCAGCCGGAAGCCGTAGGGCGACCGGAACCGGATGGAGCGGGGCACGATGGAGCGCAGGATGCCGTCGTGGTTCCCCTGAGCCACGTAGATCTCCTTGAAGCGCGAGGCGAGGTCTCGGAAGAAGACGTATACGTCGCGCCGCTCCCGGGACGCCATCTTGGGGACGAGGTGCTTCACGTCCCCGAGGATGATGAGACGATCCGCGCCTCGTCGGTCCGCGAGATCGAGGAGCCTGCGACCGAGGATCTCCGCGCGGCTCGGGATGACCACGCCCTTCTCGAGCAGCTCCTCCTCGAGTCCGATGTGGAGGTCCGCGACGACGAGGGCGTCATCCGCCAGGATTGCAGGCCGGTCGGGGATGGGCTCGAGGTCCACGCGCGCACCAAATGGTTCGCGCTCCTTAATGTTTGCGCGGTCGACGCGCACCTGCAAGAAGGCGATGGCGCATGCCGTGAAACGGGACGCGGGGCGCCCTCGATGCCACCGGTTCCGGTCCCCGAGACCGACCAATATTTATCTTCGTACATCAATATAATCCCTTCGAACCCGCTCGCCGACTGCTCCCGAGTGTAGCGAAGGTACAACCCGGACCTGACGCAGTGCCTCGATCCCGCGCACTGGGCAAGGCAGACCTTCTTCCCTCCTGGCACGCACGGATCCGGCTTAGGTCACGAACTCCGCGAGCACGCGGCCAATGTTGTCCGCCACGTCCACGGCCGTGAGCCCGTAGCTCTTCACCTTGAACGCCAGGTCCCCCGCGGACCCGTTCGCAAAGGCCGCCATCCGCGCAGCGTCGAACGGGGCCACGGCCTTCGAGAGGAGGCCGCCCACGAGCCCGCAGAGCACGTCCCCCGTGCCGCCGACGGTCATCCCGGAGTTCCCGGTGTAGTTGAACTTCGTCCGGGTGCCGTCGCTCACAATGTCCACGTGTCCCTTGAGCAGGATCGTCACCCCGAGGGCTTTCGCGGCCTCGCGGACGATCACCGCCCGCTGCTCCAGGTCGTCCGGGAGCACCTTCCCCGTCAGGGCGACGAACTCGCGGGAGTGCGGGGTGACGACGGCCCGCTTGCGGGCGACCGCCGTGGCGTCCGCGCCGACCGCCTTGATCGCATCCGCATCGAGGACCATGGGCAGGTTCACGGCCTTCACCACGGACCGGATCGCCTCGAGGGCACCGGGGGAGTCGCCGAGGCCCGGCCCAATCGCGAGGGCGTCGGCCTTCGCCGCAAGCTCGAGGATGAGCTCGACATCCTCCCGGAGGAGCCGGTGGGCGGCGAGCGGGTGGACGATGAAGTTTGGCGAGTAGCCCGCGACGACCTGGGCCGCGATTGCGGGAGTCGCGATGTGCACTAGGTCCGCTCCCATGCCAAGGGCGCCCATGGCCACGAGCGCGGGCGCTCCGGTGAAGGGTCCGCCCGCCACGATGAGCAGGCTCCCGTTTTGGCCCTTGTGACTCTCCGCCTTCGGCCGGGGGTACAGGAGGAACTCGCCGGGCCCGATCGTGCGCACGACCTGCGGGGGGATCCCGAGATCCGCCACCCGGATCGTCCCGGAGTTCTCCGGCGTCATGCCTTCCTTGACGTCGTGGAGGGCGACCGTCGCGGTGGACTTCACGGCGACGTCGGTGCCCAGGCCGCTCGGGACGTCGACGCTGAGGATCGGCTTCCCGGACGCGTTCATCTCCCGGATGAGGGACGCGAACGGTTCCCGCAGGGCGCCCTCCGCGCCGATCCCCAGGAGGGCGTCGATGATCAGGTCCGCTTGGGCCATGGCCTCCTCGCTGCGGTCCAGGCCGACGGCCACGAGGACCTCCCGGAGCCGCTCGTAGTTCGTCTGGGCCTCCTTCGACCCGAGCTGGTCCGAGGGCCTCGCGAGATGCACGGAGACGTGGGCTTCCTTGGACAGGTACCGCGCCGCGACGAAGCCGTCGCCCCCGTTGTTGCCCGTGCCGCACACGACGAGCACGTTCTTCCCGCGGGCCCCGAACTCCTTCAGAGCGACATCGGCCACCGCCTTGCCCGCGTGCTCCATGAGCTCGAGGGTCGACACGCCGAAGTGCTGCGCATTCCGGTCCAGGACGCGCATCTCCGTGGCCGAAATCATCGGGCGCGCATCCGGCCGTCGCTAGTTAAACGTTGCCGCTCCCGTCCCCCGCCGTCGTCGTTAATAGCGAGAAGAGGATGTCGTCCGCCGTGGACGTGCGCGCCCTCCGCCCCTATGTGTGGGCCTTCGCGTTCCTCGCGTTTGTCCCCGTGAGCGTCGTGCTCTCCCTGGTCCGCGGGCCCGGCGTCGCCGTGTTCGCGACCGCGGGCCTCGCGATCGTCCCGCTCGCCTGGTTCATGGGCCTCGCCACGGAGGAAGTCGGCAAGCACTCCGGCCCAGGCGTCGGCGGGCTCCTGAACGCGACCTTCGGGAACGCGACGGAGCTGATCATCGCCCTGTTCGCGTTGTCCAGGAACTTGCCCGATGTGGTCAAGGCCTCCCTCACGGGCTCGATCATCGGGAACCTGCTCCTCGTGCTGGGCCTGAGCATGCTCGCGGGCGGGCTTCGGTTCAAGAGCCAGACCTTCTCCCGGGAGGCGAGCGGCACGCACACGACGATGCTCCTCCTCGCCGTGATCGGGCTCGTGATGCCCGCCCTGTACACGCTCACCGCGGGGGCCCGCGTGCAGACCGCGATCCTGGACGAGATGAGCCTCGGCATCGCGGCGGTCCTCCTGGCCGCGTACCTCTTCGGCCTCCTCTTCTCCCTGCGCACGCACCGGGACATCTTCAACCCCGTGTCCGGCGAGGCGGAGAGGCCACGATGGTCCCTCCGGATCGCGCTCGTCGTGCTCCTGTTCGCGACCCTCTTGGTCGCCCTGGAGAGCGAGCTGCTCGTGGGTTCCCTGGAGGCGGCCCGGGACACGCTCGGCCTCACGGACCTTTTCCTCGGCGTGATCATCGTGGCGATCGTGGGGAACGCGGCGGAGCACGGGACCGCCGTGCTGATGGCCTACCGGAACAAGATGGAACTCAGCATCGCGGTCTCGATGACCTCCACGACCCAGATCGCCCTCTTCGTGGCGCCGATCCTCGTGTTCGCCTCGCTCCTCATGCCCCCCGTCCTGACCCTGGACTTCGAGGCGTTCGAGCTCGTGTCCGTCGCCCTCTCCACCGCGGCGATCGCGTCGGTCGTGACCGACGGCCGGAGCAACTGGTACGAGGGCCTGCTCCTCGTGATGGTCTACGTGATCCTCGCGATCACGTTCCTCTTTCATCCCTGAGGGACGTCAAGTCCTCAGCTTCCGGCCGAGGGCGCGTTCCACGTGGGCCACCTTCGCCTCGATTTGGTTCGTCGCTCCCTTGCGATCATCGATCTTGATCACCGTGGAGACGCGCGGGCAGTCCTGGGCGACGGCCTTGTGGCATTTCGCGATGAGCGCCAGGACCTCGTCGAAGGATCCCTCGATCACGGTCCCCATGGGGTTGAGCTGATAGGGCAGGCCGCTGCGATCCACGATGTCGAGGCAGCGCGCGACGTACTTGGAGACGCTGAGCCCCTTCCCGGCAGGCGCGATGCTGAATTCGGCAATCGTCATGCTGGCCCTCGGCACCCTCATATGGCCCGTCGTTCTTGCGCGTTTCGTGCCCGTGGACTACTCCCGCATGGCGCAAGACTACGACCTCGTGCGGGGGGACGAGGCGACGGACCAGGAGTTCTGGCTCCCGGCCCTCGTCGAGGCCGGACAGCTGGCGGCGGGCGAGCGGGTCCTGGATGTCGGGGCCGGCACAGGCCGATTCTCCCGCCTCGTCGGGGAGTTCGCACGCGTGGTCGCCGTGGATTGCTCCCGCGCGATGATCGACCAGGCCCGCGCGAAGGGCACGCCGAATCCGGTCCTCGGCGATGCGCACGCCCTCCCGTTCCGGCAGGACGCGTTCGATGCCGCCCTCGTCGTGATGGTCCTTCACCAGCTCGCGGATCCCCGCCAAGCCTTCCGGGAGATCGCGCGCGTCTCCCGCCGCGTGGCCGTGGCGACCACCGACATGCGCACCCGGGCCCTGGGGATCCTGGAGGAGGCGTTCCCCAGCCTCCTGGCGATCGACCGGGCCCGGTTCCCGCCCATCGAGGGAATCGTCGCCGGGCTCAAGGACGCCGGCTTCCGTCGCGTGGACGTGGCCTCGCGGCCCTACCGCCGTACCCTCCCGGTCGCACGTCAGCTCGAGCGGGTGAGGCGGAAGTACATCTCCACGCTCGACCTACTCCCGCCCGGAGAGTTCGATCGTGGCGTCGCCTTCCTGGAGAGGGAGCTCCCGCGCCGCTACGGGGACACCTTCGCGACGTCCGCGACGTTCACGTTCGTAGGCGCTTCCAGGTGAGCGCCGCCTTCGCCTCGCACCGTTTGCAGAGGTCGCGGGTCTTCCGGTCCGTGTCCGCGAGGTTCCGGGAGAAGTGCATCACGCAGCGCGGGTCGTCCTCGTCGTGGAGGAGGCCGAGGGTGTGGCCGATCTCGTGGACCGCCTCCTTTACGGCCCGGGCCAGGAGCTTGTCCGGATCCCGGTCTTGGAGGCGTGCGACGGAGATGACCGCGTCCTTCCCCTGGATCTGCGCATGGCCGAAGACGAAGTTGAGCGGCGGCTCGTAGAGATCGGCCGCGGTGACGCCGAGGACGCGGTCCCCGTCCTCGCCGTCGCACAGGTCCTCGAGGAGGGACGCTCGGTACTGGCCCCGCCTCTTGTCGAAGGCGGTGGCCGGGAGGGGCACGGGCGGCGCGAGGGCGATCTCGTCGAAGGAGGTGAGTTCCCCCCGGAGATGGTCCAGGATGCGCGGGTCCACGGGCCCGAAGGGCTTGATCGTGAGCTTCATCCTTTGACGACCCCGAGGGGAACCACGCGAGCCACGATCTTCGTCAGGCCGGCGCCCTCCGCCACGCGTACGACGTCCTCCACGTTCTTGTAGGCGCCCGGGGCCTCCTCGACAATCCCCGCCTTCGTGGCCGCATGGAGGTAGATACCGCGGTCACTGAGAGCCTTCACGACCTCGTTCGCGCGGAAGGTGCGGGTGGCGGCGGCGCGGGACATCTGCCTTCCGGCGCCGTGGCAGCTCGATCCGAAGGAACGCTCCATGGCCGTCGGCAGGCCGACGAGGACGAAGGAGCAGGTGCCCATGTCCCCGGGAATGAGGACGGGCTGGCCGACGGCCCGGTATTGGGCGGGAGTCTCTGGGTGACCGGGCGGGAAGGCCCGGGTCGCACCCTTCCGGTGGACGACGACCTTGCGACGCTTGCCGTCCACGGCGTGCTCTTCGACTTTCCCGATGTTGTGACACACGTCGTAGACGATCTCCATTCCGAGGTCGTCCGCGGTCCGCCGGAGGACCTTGGAGAACGCTTCGCGGACCCCGTGGGTGATGAGCTGGCGGTTGTTCCAGGCGAAGTTGGCCCCGCAGCACATCGCTTTCCAGTAGTCCTGACCTTCCTTCGAGCCCACCGGCGCGCACGCGAGCTGGAGGTCCGGGAGCTCGATTCTCTCCCGCTTCACGACCTGCTCGCACGCGGCGATGTAGTCCGTGGCGATCTGATGGCCGAAGCCCCGCGAGCCCGTGTGGATCATGATGCAGACTTGTCCGACCTCGCCGAGCCCGAGGGCTTTCGCCGTGGCCTCGTCGTAGATGCGGTCCACCTTCTGGATCTCGAGGAAGTGGTTCCCCGAGCCCAGGCTGCCGACCTGGTCCTTGCCCCGGGCGATGGCCCGCTCGCTGATCCGACCGAAGTCCGCATCGGCCAGGTGGCCGTTCGCCTCGATGTGGTCGAGATCCTCGGGCCACGCGTAACCCTTCTCCACCGACCACGAGACGCCTTCCGTGGTGAGGCGGCCCAAGTCCTGGCGGGAGACTTTCGTCAGGCCGCCCTCACCGACGCCGCTGGGCACGTTGTGGAAGCAGGTGTCCACGAGTTCACGGATCTTGGGGCGCACGTCCGCCTCCGTGAGTCTCGTGCGCAGGAGGCGTACCCCGCAGTTTATGTCGAATCCGATACCGCCCGGCGAGATAACGCCCTCGTCGTAGTCGAAGGCCGCCACCCCGCCGATCGGGAAGCCGTAGCCCCAGTGGATGTCGGGCATGGCCATGGACCGGCCCACGATCCCCGGCATCGTGGCCACGTTGACGACCTGCTCCGCCGCCTGGTCCTGCCGGAGCTGGGCCACCATCGGCTCGTCGATGAAGATGAGCCCGCTCGTGCGCATCGCGGGCTTGTAGGACCTCGGGATCTCGTAGGCGAATTCGTCCACCTTGACCAGAGGACCCGCCCAACCTTCACCCATGGAACTCCCCAGAGGGTGGCCTAAGGTCCGAATGCACATAAACGTTCGGGCCCGGTGCGGGCTGGGGGCAAAGTATATCTCCGCCCGTGCCACTATTTCACATGGCAAGAGACGGGCCCCGAAGTCCCCGCCCTTTCCCGCGCGTTGCGGGCGCGGCCGGGAATCCGGGGTCGCGGGCCGGACCTACTTCGGACGGAAGAGGGGGGAGGAATCCCGGCATCGCAACGGGGATCGGGCCCGTCGTGCCTTTTTCCGTTCCCGATGAACGGAGGTTCTCCGCTTTTCTCTTGGTGGGAGGGTTCTCTCGCAAGTCGAGCGGTGTCGTCGACGCCCAATGGGTGCAACAAGTCGGATGATCGCGTGGCATGATCGCCAGTGAGGACTGAGTATGCTCCTTTCGCTTGAAGAAGTATCACCGATTAGACCAGGCACAGCGAGATGCTTCCTCGCCCGTCGGCCGGTCAATGGCCCTTCGTGTCGACCACGCAGAACAGGTTACCCTCGGGGTCCGCGAGGACGACGAAGTCTTCACCCGGGTCCGGGGGCCGGTAGCGGGTGGCGCCGAGGCCCAGCAACCGTTCGACTTCTCCTTCCTGGTCGTCCGTGTAGAGGTCGAGATGCAATCGGCCCCGTTCGGGCGGCATGCCGTCGATGGAGACGCTGGGCCTCTTTCCTTGTGGGTCCTTCAAAATGACGAACGGGTCTCCGGGAGTGGGCTGCCTCCCCGGCACGTAGCGAAGCGCCGCCTGCCAGAACGCCATCATTCGATCGAAGTCGTCGACGTCGATCACGATGGACCCAATCCGTACCGTGTCCTTCTCCATGGTGCCCAGGACCTGACTGTCGGGCGATAAACCTTGCTTCTGCGCCGAGTGACCACCGCGGCGCGCCCCGGGACACGCCGGCGGAGGTCACTGGGCCGGACCAGCGGGACCGGTTCCGGGTTGGCCGATTCATGACCAAGTCCTCACCCGAACGGTTGCAGGCGACACCTGCGGTTCGACGCCCGCGAAACCACGTGATTCGGTTACAGAACCGGGTGGGGCCAACGTTCTTATCGGGCCGCCCGGTTGCGACGGCCGATGCGACGGCCGAGGAAACGCGGCGCGAAATCGACGGGGGCGGCGGAGGCCGACCTTGCCCGCTTGCGCCGCGATCTCGTCTCGCTGGGCCGGCGCGTCGCGCGTGCGGAGGCACGGCTCCAGGGCCTCGCGAGGCTCGCGGAGGCCCAGCGACATCGGGAGCAGACGGTCGCGCGCGTCCTGCGCCTCGGCGCGCGCGGGAAGAAGGAGCACCGCGGGGTCATCCCGGAGATGCAGGAGTCCATCGTGCGCCTCGAGGAGTATCTGCTCAAGACGGCGGAGCGGATCGAGACCATTCTCTCCGCCCTGAAGCAGCATCGGGAGTTCCTCGTGAGCGTGAACCAGCGGGTCCTGGACCTGGGGACGAAGGACCGCATTCGTCTCGAGCTGGACGTGATGAAGAACACCCTGTCCATCCTCGCCCTGAACGGGATCGAGTTCGACGGCTCCCTCGTGAAGGAGATCGACAAGCTCAAGTCGAGCGTCCGGGGGACCACGGACCTCGAGCAGCTCGAACGCTCGAAGGCGGACCTGGACAAGAAGTTCGACGGGGAGCTCAGGAAGTTCGATCTGGACGCGATCTGGACGAAGAAGAAGGAGATCCCCGGCTACCGCTGAATCAGGAGCGGGCCTCGCCAATCGCCATGATCGCTTCCCGGATCAGGCGGGCCGCAAGCAGGGACGTCTGGCCGAAGTCCCATGCGGGGCTCACCTCGTTGAGGTCCATGCCCACGAGGTGCGGGCCCAGGATCCGGAGCATCCGCTTCACCTGGAGGGGCACGAGTCCGAAAGGCTCCGGGTTGCCCACCGCGGGCGCGTACGCGGGATCGACCCCGTCGATGTCGATCGTCAGGTAGATCTTGTCTCGGTCGATCGTCTTGAGCGCGTGCTCCGTCGCCGCGCCAATCCCGCGGTCGTGGATGTCGTAGACGCTGACGAAGGCCAGGCCGAGACGGGCGAGGTCCTCGCGTTCCTCCTCGCTGAAGGACCGTACCCCCATGTAGACGACGTGCTCCACGCCCACATGGTCCGCGCACCGCCGCGCGGAACAGGCATGGGACCACTTGTCGTCCAGGTACGAGTCGCGGAAGTCCAGGTGCGCGTCGATCCCGAGGACCCCGACGTCCTTGGGGAAGGCCCGCACGACCGCGGGCGCGAGGCTGTGCTCCCCGCCGAGGACGATGGGGATCTTCCCCGCCCCGAGGATGTCCGCGGCCATCTTGGAGACGCCCTGCACCATCTCGGACGAGGCTCCGAAAGAAGGCGTATCGCCGAGGTCCGCGAAGGGAACGTCCGTGATGCTCCGCCCGTGGTCCATCATGTAGCTCTCGAAGTTCCAGGAGGCCTGGCGGATCGCTCGCGGGGCGAAGCGCGAGCCGCCGCGGAAGGAGCAGGTGCGGTCGTACGGCACGCCGAAGAGGGCGATTCGCGCGTCCTCGTACTTCGCGTTCGCGTCGGCGAAGTGCGGCGCGGGCATGGGCCTCAGGAATCCCCTTGGAGCTATATGAGGACCGAGGCCCTCATGGCGCGGAGAGCTTGCGCCGGCCCAGGGTCTCCAGGTACATCGACTCCTGCCCCGCCTGGAGGGAGCCCCGGAGCTCCTCGGGGACCTCGAGCTCGAAGGTCGCGTAGGTCTCGAGGTCCATGAGCTGGGCCTTGTTCTCGTGGATCGAGAGGACCTGGGCCTTGCGCTTGTCGATCATCGGGACGCGGACCTTGTGCGTGACCGGATGGACAACGGACCGTTTCTGCCCGTCGAAGATCCCGATCGCTTCGAGCCTCGCCTTCGCTTCGCCGTGTTTCCCGGGCTTCGACATCTGGATGCTGATGATCTTGCAGGGCTCCTCGTCGATGACCACGTAGCGGCCCACCTTGAGCTCCCGCATCTCCGCCTGTTCCCATGACATGGCGATTCCAAGCGCGGCGATGCGGGCGGTCCCTTAAAGCCTTTTTCGCGCGCTCCGAGGCTTCGGCCGGGCTTCGTGCCTGGGCTTCGCGCGCCGCGGCTTTTCTTCCTTGCGACGGCGGATCTCCTTGACGGCTTTGTCCAGACTCGCCTGGAGATATCCGGAGATACTGCGGTGCGTGTACGCGTCCGCGCGGGCGGCCATCGCGATCTTGGCGGCGAGGGCCCGGGCCAATGCGCCGCGTTGCCAGGGCGGGGCCCGGTGGACGATCGGGTGCTGGAAGAGCACCCCGTGCTTCGGCGGCCGTGCGCCGGTCTTCAGGTGGCGGAAGAGCGCGCGCTCCGCCCCCAGGAGCTGAATCGTCCCCGCGGGCTCGCGGGCCAGGTCCTCGACGCCCCCCGCGAGGGTCACGAGGCGGGCGGCGATCATGGGACCTGCCAGGTCTGTGACGTTGGGCGCGAGCTCGCGGATCGCGCGGTCCACGTACGCTTCCAGGGCCCCGCGCTCCGCCGCAAGGGCGCGCGCGAGCTGCGCGAGGCCGCGGACCTCCCGTTCCTCGGAGTCCCCGATCTCCGCACCGACGCTGTCCCGGTGCTCGATTGGCAGGTTCTCGCGGCGGCCGTGGGTCGCCACGAGCTCAAGGTACGTGGCATCGTCGACCATCCGCGCCAGCTCGGGGAAGTGCAGGCCGTACCACTCCCGCACACGCTCCAGGGCCGTGTTCTCCTGCTCGATGAGATCGTCCACGGCGCCCACGGCCTGGCGCAGGTGGTCCTCGGGCCGGATCGCCTTCCGCATCCGGCGCTTCGCGAGCTCGACCATCCCGTCGTGGAGCAGCCCGCGGTCGAAGCCGAACTCCTCGGGCTTCAGGAATGTGGGACGCTCGGAGCTGAAGTGACCGCCGGCCCGCTCCAGGCGGGGCTCCAGCACGAAGACCTCGTCCGCCCAATCGAGCAGTTCCCGCTCCTCCTCGAGGACCTTCCAGTCCTCCACCTTCGCGAGGCGGTCCGCGAGGGCGTTGGGGTCCTTCGGGAACAGCCTCTGCTCGACGACCGTTCCCTCGTCGAGGAGGAAGGAACCGAACCAAGTCGTCTGGAGAAGCATCCCGGGGGCGAAAGCGGTGGGTCCGTAAAAGCGTATCCGCTAACGGCGCTTCTTTGGCGCCTTCTTCGTGGTCTTCTTCGACCGCGGCGTCGCGGGCTGCAGGAGTCGCTTGAGCTCCGCGGGCTTCATGATCCCCGCCTCGGTGACGAAGCCCGTGATGTACCTCGCGGGCGTCACGTCGAAGGCGGGGTTCCGCGCCGGGCTCTCCTTCGGGGCGACAGGATGGCCGTCGAAGTGGAGGACCTCCTGGGGGGACCGTTCCTCGATCGGGATCTTCGCGCCCGAGGCGAGGTCGAAATCGATCGAGCTCGTCGGCGCGGCCACGTAGAAAGGGACGCGGTTCTCTCTGGCGACGACGGCCTTCGCGTACGTGCCGATCTTGTTCGCAGTGTCCCCGTTCGCGGCGATCCGATCCGCGCCGACGAGGACAAGCGTCACCTCGCCCCGTCCGAGGAAGTGCCCAGCGGCCCCTTCCGTGATGATCGCGTGCTCGATGCCCTCCTGGAGCAGCTCCCAAGCGGTCAGGCGAGAGCCCTGGAGACGGGGCCGCGTCTCGCTCACGTAGACGAAGAACCGCCGGCCGCGCTCCTTCGCGAGCCGCATCGGCGCGAGGACCGTTCCGTAGTCGACCGTCGCCAGGGCGCCGGCGTTGCAGTGCGTCAGGATCTGCGCACCGTTCCGGATGAGCTTCACTCCCTGGATCCCGATCGCGTGGCACCGATCGACGTCCTCCTGCGCGTACCGCTCCGCGGCCGCCACGGGGTCCTCTCCGTTCGCAGCGGCTTCCAGCATGTAGTCGACCGCGAAGAACAGATCCTGGCCCGTGGGTCGGGTCTTCCGCAGCCGTTCCGCGGCGGCCTTCAGGTCCACCCGTTGCAGCTGGGCCTGGGCCATCCCGTAGGCGGCCGTCGCGCCGATCGCCGGCGCGCCACGCACGACCATGTCCTCAATCGCCGTCGCGACGGACTCCAGCTCCGCGGCTTCGTGGATCCGGACCTCGAAGGGAAGGTGGCGCTGGTCGATGAGCTTCACCACGCCACCCTCGAGCCAGACCGTGCGAAGCTCGCGCGGCACTCCATCCACCGTGACCTGCACCCGACTCCTCCTCAGGACCTGCGGAAGGACGAGAGCAGGCTCGAGAGCCCGGAGGGCCCGAGCTCGCGCTTCATGTCCCGGGCCAGGGAGTCGTAGTAGGCGATCTGCTGCTCGACCTTCGCGAGCTCCTCCGTGAGCCGCCGGGACTCGTCCTCGACCTGTTCGAGGGCGTCGAGGAGCTGGCGCTCCCGCCCGCGCCACCGCGAGAATTCCTTCTGTGCGGTCTCGATCGGGTCGGGCAAGGGATCACCGGTTCGCGGGCGGGCTGATGGCGCGGTCGCGGAGGAGGGGCCCCTTGAGCCCCGCGAGCATGGCGTTGTAGTCGCTGACCTTCTTCCGCGTCCGCTCGAGTTCCCGCTCCAGGTACGCCTTCCTGCGGCCGAGCTGCTTGATTCGCTCTTCGATTCGGTGCCGTCGCTCGCGCCACTTCTTCTGCTCCTCCAGCGCGAGCAGCACGCCGGAAGGGTCCATGATGCGGAGAAGCGAGCAAGGGCCCCCTATTTAACCGTGCTGTCCAGGTCGGAGGCCGCAGGATTGTGGAATCTCCTTGCGACCGGAAGTGACCGAACGCGTTCGCCCGCCCGACGTAATGGCATGCGGAAGTGCGGAGGCCTCAGCGGGCCTTCGCGACTTCGATCGACACGGTCTGCTTGCGGACCCGCCGCCTCTCCCGGAGCGTGTCCGAGGGGACGATGTTCGGTCTCTGGCCGGAGAGGATCCCTGCGACGCCCTCGCGGCTCGCGAGCGCCTCGGTCTGGCATCGCGCGCAGAGGTCCGGGCAGGCGCCCGCAGGGATGTCCGGCTCGGGATAGGAGAAAATCCCGCCCTCGTAGTTGCGGATCACGATCTTCTTGTCGCTCGCGCTGACTACGTAGTTCGGCTGGAGCGGCACCTTGCCGCCGCCTCCCGGGGCGTCGATGATGAACAGCGGAACGGCGTACCCAGAGGTGTGGCCCCGCAGGGCTTCGACGATCTCGAGCCCCTTGGAGACCCGCGTCCGGAAGTGCTCGATCCCCTCGCTGAGGTCGCATTGGTAAAGGTAGTAGGGCCGCACGCGGTTCATCACGAGCTTGTGCACGAGCTCCTTCTGCAGGGTCGGGCAGTCGTTGATCCCGCGCAGGAGGACGCTCTGGTTCCCCAGCGGGATTCCGGCATCGGCGAGCATCGTGAGGGCCCTCGACGCCTCCGGGGTGATTTCCTTCGGGTGGTTGAAGTGGGTGTTGAGCCAGAGAGGATGGTACTTCTTCAGAACGGACACGAGCTGAGGGGTGATCCGCATGGGGATCGTGCACGGGGCCCGCGAGCCGATGCGGACGATCTCGATGTGGTCGATCTCCCGCAGGCGCTTGAGGATGGCCTCCAGGTAGTCGTCCCGAACCATGAGCGGATCCCCGCCGCTGAGCAGGACGTCGCGGACCTCCTTCGATCGCTCGAGGTACTCGAAGGCGGGCTCGAGATCGCGGATCGGGGTCGCGCCATGCTCGTGGGCGGTGAACCGCCGGCGGGTGCAGAAACGGCAGTACATCGCGCAGTAGTCCGTGATCAGGAGGAGCACCCGGTCGGGGTACCGGTGGGTGATGTGAAGGACCGGCGAATCGACGTCCTCGAAGAGCGGGTCCCGCTGGTCCACCCCGGAGAAGTGGGTCTCCTGGATCCGGGGGATCGCCTGCAGGCGCACGGGGCAGTTCGGGTCCTCCGGGTCCATCAGGTTCGCGTAGTAGGGCGGGATCCCGAACTTGAAGTACTTCGCGCAGTCCCGGATGCCGCTCTCCTCATCCGGCGTGAGCGGGACGAGCTGGCGCGCTTCCTCGAGTGTCTTGACGACGTGGGCGGCCTGCCACTTCCAGTCGTTCCACTGCGTCTCGGTGACGTCCCGCCACATGGGCACCTCCCGCCAGGGACGTACCTTCGGTACCTTGGGCTCGCCTTCCGAGCGTCGGGGCTCTGCGACCACCATGCCTATGGCCTCCGCCGATGCGCGCGCCCTCATCTCCGGTCCCGGGACTTAATCCGTTGGTACATTCGATACGAGTTTGCGTCGGACTTCGATGGAGATTTATACGACTGGGACCTTTGCACGGGGCTGCGGGCTCGTGGTCTAGTGGTTATGACATCGCTCTCACACAGCGAAGGTCACCGGTTCGAATCCGGTCGAGCCCATTCCTTCTCCGGTTGATCGAGCGCCCAGCGCCTCACGGCGGCACGGGCACATGGCCGGCCGATGCGATCAGGGCGGCCACGAGGATGAACACGAGGGCCAGGCCGCCGAAGGGGATGAGCATGAGCCACCGGGGCTCGTACCGGAGATGCATGTAATAGGCGACGACCAGGCTCGCCTTGGCCGTGGCCAGGCCGACGAGGAGCATGATCTTGTCCAGCTCCGCGAGGCCCTGGACTCCCGAGACGAACACCTCGATGACCGTGACCACCGCCAGGACGATGAACACGTAGACGTAGGGGCGCTTGTGTCCCTCTTCGACGGGCGTCGCCGCCTGGGTCGCCGCTGCCGCCTCCGTTGCCATGTTGCCTCGCCTCAGATCAAGTATACGATTGTGAACAGGAAGATCCACACCACGTCGACGAAGTGCCAGTAAAGCCCCACGAGTTCTACGGTCTCGTGGTTCTCCTTCGTGAACCCGCCCTTGAAGGCCTTCGCCGTCGTGTACGCGACCGCGAGCACCCCAGCGGTCACGTGTGCCCCGTGGGTCCCCGTCTGGATGAAGAACGTCGGCCCGTAGAGGCGATTCACCCCGTCAGGTGCCGTGAGGAAGGTCAGCCCCTCCTCGAAGTATAGGTGGTAGAACTCGTATGCCTGGAAGCTCAGGAACGCGATGCCGAGGAGCATCGTGGCGAGGAGGAACATCCGCAACCGCTTCTGGTCCCCCCGCTCGACGGCCGCGAGGGCCTCGACCATGGTCAGGCTCGAGCAGATCAGGATGAACGTGTTCACCGCGGTCCCGGGGACGTTCAGGATCTCGCCGGGCGCACCCCACGGTCCGAGGAAGGTCACCGACGAGGGATCGCTCGTGCGGAAGCGGAGGGTCCATGAGGCGCCGATGATCGCGGAGAAGAACATGATCTCCGTGGCGAGGAAGAGCCACACACCCAGCTTGCGGGCGCTCACCCGCGGGAACTTGGACTCGAGGGCCGCCCCGACGCCATAGAAGGGCTTCGGGAGCGTTCGGATGTCCTCGCTGAGCCAGCCCACAAGTCCTGTGAGGAAGACGAGGACCCCGAGGATCATGAGCGGCACGTTGACGAGCAGGCCCGTGTACCCGAGAGCCGCGCCGATCGCGATGACGAAGGGCCACGGGCTGCCGTGGTGGGCTTTCGCCTCCTCGTGACCTCTTACGCCCGCCTCCGCCATGCGCGACCCAGGACCGCCCGTACGGATGAATCGGTCGGCTTTAACGTCTTCGGTTATCCGAAAGAATCGACGACGGATGTCGTGGCCGGATGTCCCGTTCTCGTTGAGGTCCGCGCGGCCGGGGCCCGCCTTCAGTTCGGCCGATACACCCACGCGTTGTGGGCCAGGGAGAGGAAGAGGTCCCTCGACTTGGACCACTCGATGAGCCAGTTCGGCACCGCGATCTGCGGTCCGTGGGGGCGGGGTCGCACGAGGAACACGTGCTCCGGCCGTGGGATAAAGCCTTCGCCGTTCGTGCTGATTCTTGTTCTTAGGACATGGAACGCGAGGTTGCGCGGACGCGGACCTAGCCCTTTCCGAAGCGGCTCATCGCGGGCCCGCGGACGCACGCGGAGCGGCCTTCCCCGGCCTCGTTCCCTCGATGAACTTGAACACGGCCGCCATCGCCAGGAGCACCCCGACGAAGCTCGCGACCATCGGGGCCGGGTAGCCGAAGCTCGCGTAGAGGGACGCGCCCAGGACGGGCGCCGGGAACGCCAGGAGCCCCCGGATCGCGACGATCTCGCCCGTGACCTCGCCGCGGTTGCGGTCCTCCACGGAGTTGGCCATGTACGTCTGCCAGGCGGGCACCCACGTGGCCGCCGTGAGGCCGCTGGGCACGGCCACGAGCACGAAGCCCAGGGTGTCGTGGGCGAGGATCCAGCCGAGCATGATCGGGAGGCCGAGTGCCTCGGATACGAGGAGCAGATCGCGGCTCCCGAACCGCTCGACGACCTTGCCGACCGGGAGGGTCGTCGCTGCGAAGACGACGGCCCAAACCCCGACGATGATGCCGATGTCCGTGTCCGTGAAGCCGAACTCGATCACCGCCATCCCGTAGATGATCATCGAGGAGATCGTCCAGACGAACGCGTCGATGGACGTGACGATGAGCAGGCCGCGTAATCGAGGTTCGCGGAGGCGGGCGAGCCGTCGCAGGGACCACGCGTCCCGGTTCCTCTCCTTCAGCGTCTCTCGAAGGACGAGGGCGAAGAGGCCGAAGTTCACCGCCTCGAGGCCGAGGCTCACCCCGAAGATGAGCGCGTACCCGAACCTGTCCGCGAGGTAGCCGCCCGCGAAGGCGACGACCGCCGCAGGGAGCACCAGGAAGAACTGGACCTTGCTGTAGGCCATCGCGCGCCCGCGGACCGCCACGCTCTCCGCGATTGTGGACTGGGTCGCCGGCGAGGAGACCAGCCCGAGGCCCAGGAAGAGGAACGCGGGGATGAGCAGGAGCGGGGCCGAGACCAGCGCGGTGAGAAGGAAGAGGCTCAGGCAGGCCATGTTGAAGCCGCTCCCCAGGAGCATCACGGGCTTGCGCCCCCAGCGGTCCGTGAGAGTGCCTCCGAGGAGCTGGGCCAGGGAACCCGTGATCCCGCCGAGGCGGGTCGCGATCGCCTGTAGCGCCCCTAGAAGCACCACGGATCCCGTGAGGTGGATCACGAACGGCTGGAGGACGACCTGGAGGAGGTTGTTGTATGTCCCCGTGAGGAGGCTCGAGAAGGAGACCACCCGCACGTTCCGGGCTCCTTCCGCGGGCGACGCCATCCGGGCCCGCGGAGCGAGGACCGCGGGATAAGGTTTCGGTCCCTGTGCGTCGCCGTCCGCCCGCTCCGGATCCCACGAGGGTGGGATGTACCGACAAAACTGCTTATACACGCCTTCGGGATTCCCTGACGGAGAGGACGAACGCCCCCATGCCCACGATCCGTCGGATGAAGACGAAGGTCGCGTTCATCGGAGAGAGCGGCGTCGGCAAGACCTCCCTCATCCGCCGCTTCGTGTTCAACGAGTACCAGGACACGTACCTCCACACGGTCGGGACGAAGGTGAGCAAGATCGAGCTCACCGTCCCCTACGGGGCCAACGTGCAGGTCGAGATGGACATGTCCATCTTCGACATCATGGGGCAGCGCGGCTTCCAGGACCTGATTCGGGAAACGTACTTCCACGGGGCCCAGGCGCTCCTGGCCGTCTGCGACTGCACGCGCCTGGACAGCCTGAGCGCCCTGGACGACTGGATCCCGTCCGCCCTCGAGATCGCGGGGGACGTGCCCGTGTACCTGCTCGTGAACAAGATCGACCTGGGGGACCGGCGGGTGGTGACGGAAGAGCAGATCCGCAAGATCGCGGAGCCCTTCTCTGCGCCCCACGTGCTCACGTCGGCGAAGACGGGGTCGCTCGTGGAGGAGACCTTCAACGCGATCGCCGTGGAGATCGTGGACCGGGCGATGCGGCAGGAGCAGTCGATGCGCGTGGAGCGCGGGTTGCGGGAGAAGCTCCTCGTCCTCCTCGCGAAGCGCGGGACCTTGGGCCTCAAGAAGACGCAGTTCTTCGAGATCCTGCGCGGGCTGCACTACGACGACCTCCAGCGGGAGATCTCCCGGCTCGAGGGCGAAGGCCTCGTCGCGATCATGTGGCACGGTCCCGCGGAGTTCACCGCGGCGATCACGCCGAAGGGCGTCGAGGCAAGCAAGCGGGTCGCGACTCCGCTGGACGAGGAATGACCGCCCCGCCGCCGCAAGGCGCTCCACTGAAGAAGGTCAAGCTCGAACGGATGCTCCAGTCTCTCGAAGCCCTGGCGTCCCCGCGGCCGGACATCGAGCAGTATCCGACCCCCGCGGGCGTCGCCGCGGAGGTGGCCTACATCGCGCACGCGAAGGGCGACCTCGCAGGGTGCCGGGTCCTGGACCTGGGCTGCGGGAACGGGATCCTGGGCATCGCCGCGAAACTCCTCGGGGCCGCGGAGGTCGTCGGCGTGGACATCGATCCCCACGCGATCGAGGTTGCGCGTCGCAACGGGAGGCGTGCCCGCGTGGAGGTCGACTGGCGCCATGCGGGCGTGACCTCGGTCGAGGGCTCCTTCGACACGGCCCTCATGAACCCGCCCTTCGGCTCCCAGACGAAACACGCGGACCTCCCGTTCCTGGATCGCGCGATCGCCGTGGCCCGCGTGGTCTACACCTTCCACAACGGCGTGACCGCGGAATTCATCCTCCGCCGGATCCAGGCCCTGGGCGGCCGGGTGACGGACCGGATCCCTTACGAGTTCCCGCTCGGGAGGACGTTCTCGTTCCACCGGCAGACGGAGCGCCGGATCCCCGTGGTCCTCTTCCGCATCGAGGCCGCGAAGGGATAAATACCGGCCGCCCTTTCGTTCGAGGGAATCGGAGTGCGCGGACATGGAAGCCAAGATGGTCCTCCCCGGCGACCAGATCGCCGTGGCGGAGGAGTTTGAGCCGGGCCAGGGAACCTACGAGCGGAACGGGCTCGTCTTCGCCTCGACGCCCGGGGTGCTGCAGCTCGACGAGCAGAACCGCGTGGCCCGGGTGCGCCCCTTCAACCCGCCCGCGGAGCTCCAGGTCGGCGACATCGTCTACGGCGTGGTCGACGACATCCGCGGCATGATGGCCACGGCCACGGTGAGCGCGATCCACGGGCGCGACCGCCAGATCAGCGGCGAGAACGAGGGCACGATCCACATCTCGAACGTTTCCGAGGAGTACACGGAGGACATCCGGGACATGTACCATCTCGGGGACATCATCCGGGCCAAGGTGGTCCAGGTCAAGCCCTCCGTGCAGCTGACGACCGCGGAGCCCGACTTGGGCGTCGTGAAGGCGTTCTGCGGCCAGTGCCGGGGCACGCTGGAACTGCGGGGACGCGACCTCTTCTGCCCCCGCTGCGAGCTCACCGAGCGCCGCAAGCTCGCCCGCGACTACGAGAACCTCAAGCTCGATGTGCCGGCGGCCGAACTCGGGGCCGGACATGTCGTTGCGAGGCAGCGGGGCGGCGGCCGCGAGGGCCACGACCGGGATCGAGGCGGCCGCGATCGCAGGGGCGGCCATGGAGACCGGGGTGGCCACGGCGGGCATGACCGCGGTGGGCGCGACGGCCGCGACCGGGGCCATGGCGGCCGCGATCGGGGACCGCGTCGGCACTGAGAATCACGGGCCCGCGCCTCGATAATACATTCCGATAATTAGGAAGTATAATCGAAGGCAAAATGATAAGAACCTACCCTGTGTTTAACAGCCCTCGGAAGGTCGCGAATGGACGCCTCAAATACCGACGTCATGAAGGAAATCACGCGTCTCCGCACGGAGATTCAGCAGCTCCGCGAGATCGTGAACGCCCTCTTCAACGCGGTCTTCGAGGACTCCGATGAGGAGTGGGAATCCGCTCCCGAGAAGGACGAGTTCAACCTCTACAACTGACCGCAGGCGTCCGCGCCAGTTCCCTTATAGGCGGTCCGCGTATCCGGCCGCGATGGCCGGCCTGCACGACCTCGTGCGCGCCCATGAGACGTGGCGTCTGCGGGAGTGCATCAACCTGCAGCCTTCCGAGAACGTGCTCAGCGAGCCGGCGCGGGCCCTCCTCGGCACGGATTTCGCGGGTCGGTACACGCTCCCCGTGGCGTTCGCGCCGCAGATCGGGGACCTCGGGAACGCATACCGGGGGACCCGCTTCACAGACCTTGTGGAGCAGCTTGCGGAATCCCTGGCGAAGGAGGTCTTCCTCGCCTCCCACGCGAGCCTCAAACCCCTCTCGGGACATCTCGCGGGGTTCCTGCTCCTGCAGGCGTGCTGCCGGCGCGGCGACACGGTCATGGTCGTCCGGGCCGAGCACGGCGGCTACGACGGCTACATGCCCGGCTTCGTCCCCGAGTACCTCGGTCTCGCCGTGGAGTTCCTCCCCTTCGACGCCTCCGTGTGGAACGTGGACCCGAAGGCCGCCGCGGACACGATCATCGAGAAGCGCCCGCGGCTCGTCTTCGTGGGCGCGAGCGCGATCCTGTTCCCCTACAACCTGCGCTGGCTGCGTGGCGCCTGCGACGACGTGGGCGCGGTCCTCGGCTACGACGCGTCCCACGTGCTCGGCCTGATCGCGGGCGGGGAGTTCCAGAGGCCGATGCTCGAGGGCGTCGACATCCTCAGCGCGAGCACCCACAAGTCGTTCCCGGGGCCCCAGGGCGGGCTCCTGCTCGCGAACCGGAAGGATGTCTTCGAGCGCGCGATGTCCACGATCATGTGGCGGACCCAGGACAACGCCCACTGGAACCGGATCGCCTCGACGGCGCAGGTCCTCCTGGAGATGAAGGCCTTCGGTGCCGCGTACGCGAAGCAGATCGTGGCGAACTCGAAGGCCCTCGGAGACCAGCTCGACAAATGGGGCTTCCCCGTGAAGTTCAAGGTCCAGGGCTTCTCCCAGTCCCACCAACTCCACTATGACGCCGCCCTGCTGAAGGAGCGGTTCGGCCTCACACCCGCGGCCTTCGCGGATCGCCTCGAGGCGAACAACCTCATTGTCGACGCGGTCGGCCGCATCGGCACGAACGAGATCACGAGGTGGGGGGCGACGGAGGAGGACATGCAGACCATGGCGGGCCTGATCGTTCGAGCGGCCCAGGGACAAGAGGTGCGGAAGGAGGTCGGGGAACTGCGCTCCCGGTTCCGCCTCTCCTATGTCTTCGAGGGCTAGGTGCCACAAAAGGCCATAAGCCCGCCGCCCGTTACTCGCGCGATGGCCCGCCCTGACCGGTACCGCAGGCAGCTCGTGCTGCCCGAGATTGGGGAGAAAGGGCAGCGGGCCCTCTCGAAGGCCCGCGTTGTGGTCGTCGGGGTGGGAGCCCTCGGATCCGTCGCGGCAGACCTCCTCGCGCGGGCCGGCGTCGGCCACCTCCGCCTCGTGGACAGGGACGTCGTCGAGCTCGTGAACCTCCAGCGGCAGACCCTGTACTCGGAAGCCGACGTGGACCGACCCAAGGCCGAGGCCGCAGCCCAGCGCCTCTCTGCCGTGAACTCCGAGATCGAGGTCGAGGCGGTGGCGAGGGACGTCCATCCGCTCACGGTCCAGGAGGTCGTCCGGGACGCGAACCTCCTCCTCGACGGCACGGACAACCTGGAGACGCGCTACCTGCTCAACGAGGCCGCGATCGACGCCGAGGTGCCTTTCGTCTACGGCGGGGCGATCGGGACCTACGGGATGGTCCTCTCGATCCGGTCGCCGGACACCGCGTGCTTCCGCTGTCTCAATCCGCGCGCGCCTCCTCCGGGTTCCCTGCCGACGTGCGAGACGGCGGGGATCCTCAACAGCGTGTCGGCCCAGGTCGGCGCCCTCGAGGCCGGTGAGGCGATCCGCCTCCTCGTGGGCGGCAAGCCGACGGGGGAACTCCTCGTGGTCGACGGGTGGAGCCCCGAGATCCAGCGGATCCGCGTGGCCCGCCGAGCGGACTGCCCCGTGTGCGTCAAGGGAGAGCGCGAGGCGAGCCGCGGGAAGCGCCCGCAGGTCCTGGCTTCCCTCTGCGGGAGCGACACGATCTCCCTGGACCCCCTGTCCCATGGACCCGTGGACCTCGAGGCCCTCGCCCACCGCCTCGGCCGCCTCGGGACCGTCCGCCGCGTGGGGAGCGTCCTCGTGGCCGACGTGGAGGGCCACCACCTCACCGTCTTCTCCGACGGCCGGGCCCTCCTGCGAGACGTGCCAGACGAGGCGAAGGCCCGATCCGTATACGCGAAGTACGTGGGGGCGTGAGGCGACGCGGAAGGCCGTCCTGCTCCTGAGTGGCGGGTTCGACAGTCCGGTCGCCGGCGCGCTCATGGCCCGCCAGGGGTTCGACCTCGCCGCGGCGCACTTCTCCCTCGAACCGATCACGGACGACGGGTCCTCCGTCAAGTCGAGGAAGCTCGCGGAGATCCTGGGCCTCCCGACCCTGTATGTCGTCCGCGTGGGGGAGGCCTTCGCGGAGATCGCCCACGCCTGCAACCGCCGGTTCTACTTCGTCCTCACGAAGCGCCTCATGGTCCGCCTCGCCGACGCGATCGCGGACCGCGAAGGGGCCGAGGCGCTCCTCACGGGCGAGAACCTCGGCCAGGTGTCGAGCCAGACCCTCGCGAACCTGAAGGCGATCGACGCCGCGGCCCGCCGCCCCGTCCTGCGGCCCCTCATCGGCTTGGACAAGCAGGAGATCGTCGATCGGGCGAAGGCCCTGGGCACGTACGAGGTCTCCAAGGGTCCCGAGATCTGCGACCTCCTCGGACCGCCGAAGCCCGCCACGCAGGCGCGCCTCGAGCAGATCCTCGCGGAGGAGACGAAACTGGACATCCCCGCGCTCGTCGCGACGTGCCTTGAGGGCACCCGTCCGGAAAAGTTCAAAGGCCACCGCGCCCCTGATGCGGAGGCCCCACCGGGGTTGCTCCCATGACGTACTACCTCCTCAAGCCGTGCCGCACGGCCACGGCCTTCATCTCCACGCTCAAGAAGCCCACCCGCGTGGACCTGGGCTCCGCCGCGGGCCGGCTGCGCAACGCCGGCCTCTCCGTGCACGACGTGAAGGTGATGCTGATTATCGGCGGCGAACCTGAGCTCACCCTCTACGAGAGCGGGAAGATCCTGGTGAAGACGGACGACGCCGACGCGGCCCGGGCCGCGATCGACCGGGTCTACGACACGATCGGGGCGACGGTCACGGCCCTCCCGGCCTAGGGTCCGTGCCGATACACGATGCCTGCACTACCTATATGAGGGGGGACGCCCGTCGCGCGCCCATGCGGGGGAGCGCAAACGTCCGGGTCGGGCTCGTGCTCGCGCTGGGCCTCGGCCTGATTCTCGCGGGGGCCCTCTACTATCTCTCGATCCCGGCGGTAGGCACCCTGACGATCGAGGTCCGTGACGCCCCCACGGAGTTCACCCGCGTGATCGTGACGTTCTCGGAGGTCCGAATCCACCGCGCGGACGCGGGGAACGAGAGCGGATGGCTGAACCTCTCCTTGGTCACGTCCACGATCGACTTCATGAGCCTCGGCAACCTGACGGAGGTGCTGGCCCTGGACCGGGTCCCCGCGGGCCAGTACACGCAGATCCGGATCGTCGTGAGTTCCGCGAGCGGGACGATGATCGGCGGGGCCTCCGTGTCGATGCGCGTCCCCGATGGGATCCTGAGGACGGACACCCCCTTCGAGCTGAAGGCGGGCGGGTCCACGACCGTGACCCTGGACTTCGATCTTTCCCACTCGATCCAGCAGGCCGGCGGGTCCTGGACTTTCATCCCGGTCCTCGGGTCCGTCCTCGTCCGCTGAAACGCCCATGAAGCGCGTGCTCGACGCCTCCGCCCTCCTCACCGGCCGCCAGTTCCCGGGAGAGCTCCTCACGGTCCCCGGCGTCCTGGACGAGGTCCGCCGCCACGGGATGTCCGCACCGTTGGAGGCGATCCTGGAGACCCAAGTGCGCGCCCTCTCGCCCGGCCCGGAGGCCCTCGATCGCGTCCGCGCGGCGAGCGAGGGGACCGGCGACGCACACCGCCTTTCCCCCACGGACGTGGAGCTGCTGGCCCTCGCCCTCGACGCCCAGGCCACGGTCGTCACCGACGACTACTCGATTCAGAACGTGGCCCTGGCCCTCGGCGTCCCGTACGAGACCGTGATAGAGCAGGGCATCACGGACCTGTGGAGATGGACGTACCGGTGCACGGGCTGCGGCAAGGACTGGCCCGCGTGGCACGAGGCCTGCCCGACCTGCGGGTCTCCCCTGAAGACCTCCCGGCCGAGGCTCACACGTGGAACACGATGAGGAACAGGTCGATCACGAACAGGAAGACGACGAGGGCCTCCAGGAGGAGCATGCGCCGGGCCTCGAACTGGGCCTGCGCCACCTGGTAGATCTCCGTGAGGTCCTGCATCTTCTCCGCGACCGTGTGGCGCCAGGCCTCGAGCTCGAACTTCCGGCCGCACGCCCGGTAGACCTTCCCCAGGAACCAGTCACCCCAGAGCTTCGAGATGTTGTCCACCTGGAAGGTCGCCTCGGCGAGGTCCATCCGGACGTCGGAGAGTTCCCGGACGCGTTCCCCCGCGCTGCGGAACAGGGCGCCGGGACCCGAGAGCTCCTCCAGGTCGTCGTAGGCCTTGTCGACGACCTTGTCCAGGAACGCGTCGTAGGTGCGCAGCTCGAGGAGCTGGAGGTTCGCGATCTCGAAGACGGCCAGGGTGTCCTCGTAGGAGGCGGTCGGCTCGATCACGAGGGCCGCGTCCCACTCGACGACGACGAGGTCATCGCGGTAGTAGGACAGCCAGGCCTTCCAGGTGTCCTCGACCTCCTCGTCGCTGATGTCGTCGGGCCTCGGGTCGCTCGCAAGGAGCGCCGTCACCTCCCTCCGCCATTCCTCCTTGTACGAGCGGACGGGATGCTCGGAGACCGTGATGCAGTACACCGTGTAGGGCTCCGGTTCCACCCGGATCTCGTAGGAGTCGTGCATATAGGGCACGAGGTCCTCCTCGATCCGGGCCGCGATGCGGGCGCAGTACGCGTCGAGGGTCTCCTCCTTCTCGCCCCCGCGGATCCGCAGGCCCGCATAGGGCCGGAGCTCCCGGAGGCTCGAGGCCTCGAAGCTCGTCCGGAGGACGACCGCCAGGGCGCCGACTCCGTAGAGCTTCACCGCGACGTTCAGGGTCACGGGGCCCAGGTTCGATTCCACGTTGCGCTGGTCCACGTACACGAGGAGGGGCTGCGCGAATCGCGCGTACCGGGGCGTGGCCCGTTCCGCGACGATCCGCCCGGAGAGGAAGGGCATGTCCACCCTGCGCTGGACCTCCGCGAGGTCGATCGAGGCGCCGATGTCGAAGAGGCGGTAGTAGACGACCTCGCCCTTCATTCCCCGTACCTCCGGAGCCGCTGCTGATAGGAACGCAGGGCCCGGAGGAAATCGATCTTCCGGAAGCCGGGCCAGTAGACGTCCACGAAGTAGAGCTCGGAATACGCGAGCTGCCACAGGAGGAAGTTGGAGATCCGCTCCTCGCCGCTCGTGCGGAGCACGAGGTCCGGGTCGGGAAGGTCCGCGGTGTACAGCCGACGGGAGAAGAACTTCTCGTTGATGTCGTCGGGTTCGACCTTGCCCGCCTTCGCGTCCCTCACCACGTCCCGGATCGCCTGGAGGATCTCCTCGCGGCCGCCGTACGCGACCGCGAGGTTGAAGCGGTAGGCGTCGTAGGCCTTCGTCCGGTCCTCCGCATACTGGATCGAGGCCTTCACGTCGTCCGGCAGGATCTCGCGGTTCCCGAAGACCTTGATCCGGATCCGGTTCTGGTGGACGCGGGCGTCGTCGCCGACCTTGCGGAAGTTCTCGGCGAAGAGGTGCATGAGGTGCTGGATCTCCTCCGAGGGCCGCTTGATGTTCTCCGTCGAGAAGGCGTAGACCGTGAGGATGTGCACGCCGACCTCGAGGCACCACTCGAGGACCTCCTCGAGCTTGTCCCGGCCCCGCGTGTGCCCGTCGAGCGCGTTGCCGAGGCCGATCTCCCGGGCGAACCGGCGGTTCCCGTCCATGATGATCGCCACGTGGTTCGGGATCGGCGCGGTCTTCACCTGGTGCAGGAGGCGGCGCTCGTACGCCTGGTAGGCGGCGTCGCTGATGATCTTGGAGGGATCGAGACGGCGGGGCAAGCGCGTGCCCATGAGGACGGTTCTATTTAGCCGTTCCTCGGAGCGCCCCCGCGCCGCGCTAGCGTACGGCTCCGGGTGGCGGTCCTCCCCCTGGAGAGGCCCTCGCACGGCCCCCTCCCCGCAAAAATTTAAGTAGCGAGGCTCGGTTGGTCGAACCGTCCCTTTCACTTATTGCGCGTGTGACTCAGCTTGACCTTATCGATGAAATTGAGCCAGTACCAGGATCTGTACCGGAGGCTCGCGACCGCCGAGGACATCGACTTCCTCGCGGAGAACTTCGGGTACGACAAGGAGCTCCTCCTCGTCATCTACACCCAGAGGATCGTGCGCGACACGACGAAGAAGTTCTACCGGGTGAAGGCGCAGGCGAAGCGCCTCGCCTTTCTCTGGCAGAACGGGGAGAGCCTCGTGTCGATCGCCCGGAAGTTCGAGTTCCCGCCGATCCTGGGGTCCTTGATGATTCTCGAGCAGCGGAAGATCCCCCGGAAGCAGTTCTGGAAGATGATCCGCGACCTGGACGGCGTCCGCGACCGACGCCTCCAGCGAGAGCTCGGAGAGGTCCTCGCGATGGACATCGTGTATTCGCCGGCCGGATCCGCGCGCCAGTTCGCCCGGGGCCGCTGGGGGGAGGCGAAGCTCCAGAAGTGGCTCGATGACCGCGGCCTCCAGTACGAGACGGAGAAGCAGCTCCGCGCCAAGTACGACAAGACCCCGGACATCCTCCTCCACAAGCCTCTGGACCTCAACGGTTCGAAGAAGTACTGGATCGAGTCGAAGGCGATCTTCGGCGACCCGTACGAGATTCGGCGGCACATCAAGAAGCAGCTCGGGCCGTACAGCGAGTTGTTCGGCGACGGTTCCGTCGTGTACTGGTTCGGCCACGTGGACGACCAGGCGTACGACCTGCCGGAGGGCGTGGATATCCTCGACGGGGACTTCTTCGAGAACCCCTTCCAGCGTTACCCGTACGTCCCGGTCAACGAGACGCCCACGGAGGAGGCGCTCGTCGAGGCGGGCGCGATGGACCTGGAAGAATAGGCATTGCCTCCCGCAAACGTTTAAGGCCCCCGTCTTCATCATCGGCCTGAATGCCTGAAGAAGAGGTCTTCCGGGTCCGCATGCCCCGCCTCAAGGAAGGCGAGATCATGGGCATCGCAGACCAGCTCCTTGGCGCCTCCCGCATCCGCGTGATGTGTTCCGACGGGAAGAGCCGGCTTGGCCGCATCCCGGGGAAGCTCAAGAAGCGGATGTGGATCCGCGAGGGGGACCTCCTCGTCGTCAAGGTCTGGGCCTTCCAGGACGAGAAGTGCGACATCAAGCACCGCTACACGAAGACGGAAGCCTCGTACCTGAGCCGCCGCGGCGTGATCCCGAAGTCGATTAACATTTTCTGAGCCCGCCCATAACTAGGTCATCAGCGGTTCCCGGCTTTGGTAACGGCCGGGTCGACCTCCGCTTTATCTCCTCCAGGAGTGTCCTCCAGCATGCTTACCAGCGACGCAGGTCAACCGCTACGTCGCCTTGGCGTCAACCCGGGAGGTCGGGCCCAGCCAACTTCCCGCCTCCGACGGTTCGGTGGGAGCATAGCTGTAATGCGAGGAGGGCGATACTTGAAAGCCTTGGCTTCAATCCAGGGAGAGGATGGCGCATCGACATCACCCCTTCCACTTCTACGTAACCACGGTCGCTGTCGTTTTCATCGAATCGTATGCGGCCATCCATCTCTATTACGCGCTCAACGTTTGCACCCTTCTCAGCTACAACCCGGCTTGTTATGCCATGCCCGAAATCCCACCACTTTCGTCGTTCGGAACGGCTCTGGTCCTGGCAATCGTAATGCCGATCATTTGGTTGGCATACGTGGTGACGGCTCGGGCCCTTTCTGCCCGACGCCCGAATACGTACCCCCCATTTCGCGGGCCTTAGCGCGCTTTGCGGTCACACAACTTTGTCCAGAGCACAGGGCCTGACGTATCCGACAACGGGAACGGGCCCGCCCGTGAGGGCGGGCATTGTGAGGACTGGCGACGACAAGCGATGGCGCTTCGTTGATACCCCGTTGAACGCCCCCTCCACATCTTCTGAGGCGGCGGCCCCTGGCGGCTCGGGCCGAGTCCCGGGGCCTGGGCCCCGCACGCCTTGCCGGTCCCGCGGGATTCCGTGATGCGATAACCACCTCCCGGTTCCCGTTTTTCGGCAGCCGCGCCCCCGCGTCGCTACAAGACATACGCAGGTTACATCAGGGTCGACGTCTGCATCGTCCCACGTGGGGCGGGGGAAATGCGCAGCGTTTGGGTTGCAGTGTGCTTGCTCGCGTTGACGGTCTTCATGGCGATGCCCACGTCGGGGCCCGGGCTGTTCCAACAGGCCGCGGGCGCGCCGAGTGCGCGCGCTCAGCGGGCGGCGTGGACCTTCCTGGTCTACTTGGACGCGGACAACAACCTCGATCCGTGGGCCTACGTCGATATCGCGGAGATGGAGGCGGTCGGCTCGACCGCGTCCGTGAACGTCGTGGCCTTGTGGGACAAGCTCGATGGACCCGCAGACCTCGTCCAGGTGCAGAAGGGATCCGTCCGCGTCGTCCCCGGCTTCTCTCTCAATGGGAAGGAGGCCAACATGGGCTCCGGGGACACCCTCCAGGCCTTCGTGTCCTTCGTCGTGTCCAGGTTCCCTGCGGACCACTATGCGCTGGACCTCTGGGACCACGGGGACGATTTCCGCGGGTTCGCCTGGGACGACCACCCCAACCTCGACGGCTCTCCGGGGGACGACTTCCTCACGCACGACGAAATCGTCCAGGCCTTGTCGGACCAGCACTTCGACCTTGTGGCCTTCGACGGATGCGTGATGAGCAACCTCGAGGTCTCCTACGAATACGCGGTCCGCGGCCTGAAGATCGACTACCTCGTGGCGTCCGAGATCTATATCCCGAACCAGGGCTTCGACTATGCGGGCCTCCTGGCTCCCCTAGCCTCGCAGCCCACGATGGGCGCGTACGACTTCGCGAAGGCGATCGTCGATTCCTACATGGACTACTACTCCAGCGGAGGCTGGCAGGTCGGGCTGTCCGTCCTGCGCATGTCTGCCGTGCCGGACCTCGTGGCGTCCGTCGGGCGCCTCGCGGACGCGTTCGCGGGCGACATGGCCGCCTACCGCGACTACGTGGGCACCGCGCGCGGGAATGCGATGCTCTCCTGGTCCATGTACGGGTGGGAGGCTTTCGTCGACCTGCCCACCCTCGCCGCGTCTCTGGGCCTCACCCTCGGCTCGGATCCGACGATCGCTCCCCTGCTGGAGGACCTCCAGTCCCACCTGTCCGCGACGATCGCCTACGTGCGGAACACGCACGCACTCGACGTGAAAGGCGCGGGCGGCGTGGGCGTGTTCTTCCCGGGCTCGTACGGAAGCTTCACCCACAACCTGTACTGGCATGGGGACTACTTCGAGCGGATGCAGTTTGCCCGCCAGGTGTGGCTCGACTTCCTCTACGCGTACTGGGGAGCGCTCTGAGAGCTAGGCCGCGGATCGGCCTCCGCACGGTCCTCGTGTCAGGAGCCCGAGGCCCGCAAAGCTCTTAGTGCAGCGTTTCGTACGATGCCTTCCTGTAATGATTGACGACCGTGCGCTCCATCGTCTCGATTCCCAGGTCGACGCTCTGCGCTCCAAGGAGAAGGACTCGGAGGCCCGGAAGACCTACGACCAGGTCTTCGACCGAGCGTGCCTGCTCCTCCTCCAGAGCCTCATCAACTCCAAGGTGTTCCACACCCTTGACTACCCCGTGAGCACGGGCAAGGAGGCCGTCGTGTTCCACGCCACGGGTTCCGACGGCCGGGCGAAGGCGATCAAGATCTACCGGATCTCGAACTCCACGTTCCGGAACATCGCCACGTACATCGAGGGCGACCCGCGCTTCAAGCACGTGAAGCGGGCGACGAAGCCCACGATCTTCGCCTGGGCGCAGAAGGAGTACCAGAACCTCGTGCGCATGCAGGACGCCGGCGTCCGTGTGCCCTCGCCGGAACGGGTGGAGGGCAACGTCCTCGTCATGGAGTACATCGGGGACGAGACGCGTCCCGCGCCCCTCCTCCGAGAGGTCGACCTGGACGATCCCCACTCTGTGTTCAACGACGTCGTCGCGAACATGCGCGCAATCCGGAAGGCGCGCCTCGTCCACGCGGACCTGAGCGAGTACAACCTCCTCTTCTGGGACGATCGCGTCATCGTGATCGACGTGGGCCAGTCCGTCCCCGTCGACCATCCGCGGGCGGGGGACTGGTACAAGCGGGACGTGGCGAACATCGCGCGGTTCTTCCACCGCAAGGGCGTGGACGTGACTCCCGCGGCTTTGGAGAAGACCCTGGAGTCGGGTTGACATGCTCTACGCCCGGATCCCGCAGGAGCGTGTGGGAGTGCTCATCGGCCCCGAAGGCGGCACGAAGCGGCGGCTCCAAGAGGCCACGGGCGCCCGCGTCGAGGTGGACTCCGCCACGGGAGAGGTCACGATCGACGAGTCCTGGTCCTCGGACCCGGTGCTGGCCCTCAAGGCCCGGGACATCGTCCAGGCGATCGGTCGAGGCTTCTCCGAGGAGCGGGCCTTTCGCCTCCTCGACGACGACGTGTACCTGGAGGTTCTGGACATCAAGGACTTCGCCCGCTCCCGGGCCCGCGTCGAGCAGGTGCGGGCCCGCATGATCGGCACGCGGGGCAAGACCCGCCGCATCATCGAGGAGCTCACGACCGTGGACATGTCCGTCTTCGGCCACACGGTGTCCCTCCTGGGCCCCACCTTCGAGATGGCGATCGCCCGCGAGGCGGTGATCATGCTCCTGCGCGGGAGCGAGCATGCGACCGTCTACCGGTTCCTCGAGCGGAAGCGGGCGGACATCAAGGCGTGGCAGATGGGCTTCTGAGGCGGGCCCGGGATAGCCTTTTAGCCCCGTTCGCCCCATCGCCGCAGCGATGGCCAAGGGGGATGCTGCCGTCCTCGTCGAGTCCTACCGGACCGCCCTGCGGGAGGCGCTGGCCCGGTTCGACGAGCCGGCCCTGCTCCGGCTCCGCGGGGATTTGCAGGTCGTCTCACGGTGGCTCGTGGCCGGCGGAGACGGGGACCGGGCGAACTCCGCCTCCGCCGCCCTGGACGCGGTCTCGCGTTTCTATTCCTTCGGCGTCGAGGTCGGCGGCTTCTCGAAGTCGAGCCAGAGCGCGAACCAAGCGAGCCTCTTCGATCTCGCCTCCGTGGGCGTCCTGGGCATTGAGAACGTCCTGACCGCGGAGCACAGGTCCCTCATGCGGTACCTGATGAGCGGCCTGTCCGAGGGCCTCATGTTCCTCGCGAGCCGTCAGTACGTTGCCGGGAGCAACGCCGTCCTCGAGGCCACGTACAAGGCCCATGCCCTGACCGTGCGGGACGCCCTGTGGTCGCTCGCCATGGATTTCCGCGGGTCGCGGGAGTTGTCGTCCATCCAAGAGGCCCGGGAGGCGATCGACGCCCTGTTCGCGAAGTTCGACGACCCGTCGGTACCGTTGCCCGCGAAGGTGTCCCTCCTCTACCAGCTCTACGGCCTCGTCGCGATCGTGCGGTGCGCCCAGCTCCTCGAGGACCTCCGGGGGCTCGCGTGAGCCCGAGCGATAAATCGTTATATAACTCACCGGACTACAGCGACCTGGGGTGGACGCCTGCCCAAGTACGTGTACCACTTCGAGGAGGGGAACGCCTCGATGCGGGATCTCCTCGGAGGCAAGGGAGCCGGCCTTGCGGAGATGACCCGGCTTGGCCTCCCGGTCCCTCCCGGGTTCACGATCACGACGAAGGCCTGCATCGCCTACGGCAGGAGCGGTCGCTTCCCGCCTGGCCTCCTGAAGCAGGTGGATGACGGCATCCAGGCGATCGAGGCGGGGTCCGGCAAGCGGTTCGGCGATCCCTCGAACCCGCTCCTGCTATCCGTGCGGAGCGGCGCGAAGTTCTCCATGCCTGGGATGATGGACACGGTCCTGAACGTCGGCCTGAACGACGAGACCGTGCACGCGCTCGCGACCCTGACGTCGAACGAGCGCTACGCCTGGGACTCGTATCGCCGCCTCGTGGCCATGTTCGGGCGGATCGTCAAGGACATCGACGGCCGCAAATTCGACGCGATCTTGGAACGGTACAAGGACAAGACGGAGGGGAAGAAGGACACGGACCTGACCGCGGACATGCTCCGCCAGGTCTTGGAGGAGTTCAAGTCGCTCTATCGATCCGAGATCAAGGTGGACTTCCCGCAGAAGGCGCAGGACCAGCTCCGCGAGGCGATCGGCGCGGTCTTCCGCTCCTGGGGCGGGAAGCGGGCCGTGGACTATCGGAACTTCAACAAGATCCCCCACACCCTCGGGACCGCAGCGAACGTGCAGATGATGGTCTTCGGGAACATGGGTCCCGACTCCGGCACGGGCGTGGCCTTCACCCGCAATCCCTCCACGGGCGCGAAGGATCTCTTCGGCGAGTACCTCGCGAACGCCCAAGGGGAGGACGTCGTCGCGGGCATCCGCACCCCCTACAAGATCACGGAGCTGAAGGACCACTTCCCCGCGATCTACGACCAGTTCGTCCGTGGGGCCGAACTCCTGGAGCGGCACTACCGCGACGTGCAGGACATGGAGTTCACCGTGGAGCGCGGGAAGCTCTGGATGCTCCAGACGCGGACGGGCAAGCGGACCGCGCAGGCCGCGGTGAAGGTCGCGGTGGACATGGTCCGCGAGGGCCTGATCTCGGACGACGAGGCCCTCCTCCGGGTCGAGCCTCTCCATGTGGTCCAGCTGCTCCTGCCCCGGTTCGACGAGGCGGCGAAGGAGGGCGCGAGGAAGGAGGGCCGGTACCTGGCGAAGGGCCTCAACGCCTCGCCGGGGGCCGCGACCGGATGCGTCTCCTTCGATCCCGACGAGGCCGAGCGCCTAGGCCTGGAGAAGAAACCCGTCGTCCTCGTGCGGATCGAGACCTCCCCCGACGACGTCCACGGCATGCTGCATTCGAAGGGCATCCTGACCGCCCACGGGGGCGCGACGAGCCATGCGGCCGTCGTCGCGCGGGGCCTCGGCCTCCCCTGCGTGGCGGGCTGTGAGGCCCTGCGGATCGATTACGACGCGGGCGAGTTCCACGTGGGCGAGAGGGTCGTCCGCCGGGGGGACTTCGTGTCGATCGACGGGACCACGGGCGAGGTCTTCGAAGGCGCGATCCGGACGATCGACCCGGACTTCGACCGGGAGGAGGACTTGAAGACCCTCCTGGGATGGGCCGACGAGAAGCGGCGCCTGCAGGTCTGGGCCAACGCCGACTACCCGCGCGACGCCCAGCGGGCGCGGCGGTTCGGCGCGCAGGGGATCGGGCTCTGTCGCACGGAGCACATGTTCTTCGAGAGCGAGAGGCTCCCCGTCGTCCACGAGATGATCCTCGCGGCACCCGAGTACCGCCGGGTGTCGGCGCAGCGCCGGTCCGTCGCGGCAGATCTCGAAGCCGCGAAGGGGGAGAAGCGGACCGACTACGAACGCCGGCTGGAGTCGATCGAGCCCACCTTCCGGGACCTCTCCCGGCGCTACCTGGGGTCCCTGGAGACCCTCGGCAAGTTGCAGAAGGAGGACTTCGTCGGAGTCCTCCGGGCGATGGCCGGCCTTCCGGTGATCATCCGGCTCATCGATCCGCCCCTCCACGAGTTCCTTCCCAACTACGAGACCCTCCTCGTTCAGGTCACGAAGCTCCACCTCGCTCGGAGCGACCCGCGGCTCCTCGAGAGGACCGCCGCGTCGGAGGAGGACCGCGTCTTCCTCGACGAGGTCCAGGAGGCCGGAAAGGGCGACCTCGCGCGGGGCATCGAGCGCCTGATCCCCGAGAAGGAGATCCTCCTCGCCGCCGTCGCGGCCACCCGAGAAGCGAACCCGATGCTCGGCCTCCGGGGCTGCCGCCTCGGCATCACGTTCCCCGAGATCACGGAGATGCAGGTCCGCGCGATCTTCGAGGCCGCCTGCCAGCTCAAGCGGGAGGGCGTCGACGTCCACCCGGAAATCATGATCCCGCTCGTCGGGCATGTGAACGAGCTGCGGGACCAGCGGGACGCCCTCGAGGCGGAGGCGAAGAAGGTCATGGAGCGGGAGGGCGTGACCGTGGACTACAAGTTCGGTACGATGATCGAGATCCCGCGGGCGGCTCTTACCGCGGACCAGATTGCCGGCTACGCGGAGTTCTTCTCCTTCGGGACGAACGACCTCACGCAGACGACGTTCGGGTACAGCCGCGACGACGCGGAGGGCAAGTTCCTCCTGTCCTACGTGGACCGCAAGATCCTCCCCTTCAACCCCTTCCAGTCCCTCGACCGGGAGGGCGTGGGCCAGCTCATGCGGATGTGCGTCCAGAAGGGGCGCAAGGTGCGCCCCGATCTGGAGATCGGGATCTGCGGGGAGCATGGCGGAGACCCGTCGAGCATCGAGCTGTGCCACGAGCTCGGCCTCAACTACGTGTCCTGCTCGCCCTTCCGCGTGCCCGTGGCCCGCCTCGCCGCGGCCCACGCGAGGCTCAAGGGCGAAATCACTCTGACGGAGGACCGCTGAGGCGGGACGGGTACGATGGCCGACCTGGCGTCCTCTCCCTATATGCTCCTCGTCCTCGTGGCCTCCGCCTTCACGCTCCCGCTCGTGTTCGTGTGGTGGATCCGGAACACGAGACGCATCGGGCGCCCGCCGATGCCCGTCGTCCTGAAGGCCTTCGCCTGGGGGGCCGTGTTCAGCGTGCTCATGGCCCTCGTACTTGAGGTGCTCCTCGGGGCGGCAGCGCAGAGCGCCGGTCCCCTGTACGTGTTCCTATCCAAGCACTTCACGGACCCCGAGACGATCTTCCTCGTCGTCGTCCTCGCCCCGTTCGTCGAGGAGGCGGCCAAGGCGGTGAGCGCCCGGGTCGGCAAGCCCGTGGCCCGCGCCCGCGTGGACGGTCTCGTCTTCGGGGCCGCCGCGGGCCTGGGTTTCTCCGCCACGGAGAATCTCCTGAACGGGCTCAAGGTCCTCACGGAGGCGGGAGGCAGCGCCTCCGCCTTCCTCGCGGTAATCGTGATCCGCTCCTTCTCCGCCTCCCTGCTCCATGCGAGTGCGACCGCGGTCACCGGCTACGGCCTGGCCACGGGATGGCTCACCCGCCGTCCCTACGCGTTCCTGCCGTACTACCTCGTCGCGGTGACGATGCACGCCACGTACAACTTCCTCGCGAGCTTCGGCGAAACCTTCACGCAGTACGGGGACCTCGGCACCCTCGTGGGCTTCGGCGCCGCGGTCCTGTTCGCGGTCGTCGCGGTCACCCTCGTCCGCTACAAGCTCGCGTACCGCAGGCCCACTCCCGTGAGATGAGTCCATGACTCGCGTCATCAGTGTCGGAGGCCGCCGGATCCACGCCACGAAGATCCTCTGCGTCGCGAGGAACTACGCGGACCATGCGAAAGAGATGAACACCCGCGTGCCCGCGGAGCCGATCTTCTTCCTGAAGCCCACCACGGCGCTCCTCCCCGGGGGCGGCCGGATCCTGCTCCCCCCCGACTCCGGGCGGATCGAGGTGGAGACGGAGCTCGCGGTGATCCTCGACCGTGGGGGCGTGGACGTGCCTCCGGACCGGGCGATGGGCCTCGTGGCCGGCTATGCGGTCTTCTTCGACATCACCGCCCGGGACCTCCAGACGAAGGCCCGCAGGGAGGGGAGCCCCTGGACCGCAGCGAAGGGCTTCGACACCTTCGCCCCGATCTCCACGGGCGTGGCCGCATCCCGCGTGCCGGACCCGCACGCGCTGCCGATCCGCCTCAAGGTGAACGGCGTCGTGCGCCAGGACTCGAACACGGGCCAGATGGTCTTCCGCATCCCACAGCTCCTCGCCGCCGCGTCGCGGATCATGAGCCTCGAGCGGGGGGATATCCTCGCCACGGGCACGCCCGCGGGAGTCTGGCCGATCGTCGCGGGGGACATCCTGGAGGCGGAGATCCCCGGCGTGGGCTCCCTGAAGTGCGCCGCGGCCGCGCGAAACCGTTAACGTATCGGACGCGCTCTGGGCGGGGCGCCCATGCGGTATCGGTTCGAGCTCGATGGGGACGCCTACTCGCGGAACAAGGAGGCCTTCAAGCGCCTCCTCGCGAA